>Ga0209541_10007171_pt1 | contig 18805 bp, 18 predicted proteins | sample RifCSPlowO2_01_FD_184027 | JGI IMG/M metagenome (GOLD analysis project Ga0209541, IMG submission 184027) | Groundwater microbial communities from Rifle, Colorado - Rifle CSP2_plank lowO2_0.1 (SPAdes) (version 2) | ecosystem: Environmental > Aquatic > Deep subsurface > Groundwater | place... | reverse complement strand
GCCGCACCCGTCCCGTCCCAATTCGTCGCGAAGCGACGGGCTCTTTTGCCTACTCCCGCGCCTTCGGCGCGGGCTTCTTCCCACCTTTCGGATTCGGAAGTTTCTTTCTGCGGAGATGAGAAGATTTGAACTTCCGAAAGCCCTCGCGGACTTTAGTGGTTCAGCAAACCACCGCCTTTAGCCATGCTCGGCCACATCTCCACAATCTTGAGCGCCTGTCGGCAGGCGCGATCTTTATGGAGCGCCCGATCGGATTTGAACCGATGAACTCCTGCGTGGCACGCAGGCGCCTTAACCGGACTGGGCTACAGATGCAACAAGGTTTGGCGAACCGGGAAGGATTTGAACCCTCAAGACCTTTCGGTCAGCGGATTTGGAGTCCGCTGGTGTCACCCATCACCGCTCCGGTCCACAGGTTGGCGCGTCGTGGCAGTTGGTTGCTACCACCTTCCCGCTTACGAGGCGGGTGCTCTTTCCATTGCCGGACCGTTTGAGCTAACGACGCGTGAATGGCTTGGTGTGTCGGGGAAGTTTTGAGCTTCCGACCCTCGGCTTTTCAGACCGATGCTCTACCGCCTGAGCTACCGACACATGAGGGATTGGTGGCCTCGGCGAGATTTGAACTCGCGATCTCCAGATTGAGAATCTGGCATCCTAGGCCATGCTAGACGACGGGGCCCCAAAACGCTTTGCATTCGGGCGATCACCGCGCGAATTTCACGCGGTGATTTAGCCACGTTCGGTTTGGCGATGGTGAGGGGATTTGAACCCCCGACCCCCGGCGTGACAAGCCGGTGCTCTAGGCCTCTGAGCTACACCACCACCTAAAACACCTTCGGTGTTCGGGCGACGCCAAGCACAATTTGGCGTTTAGCCGCATTCATTTCGGGATCACCTGCACCCCGAAGTTGTAGAGCGAAGGAGTGGAGTGGCCAGAGGGATTTGAACCCCCGTGTGCGGAGTTGCAGTCCGCCGCCTCGCCTCTCGGCTATGGCCACATCCATATGGATGAATTGGGGTGATCTACGAGATTTGAACTCGTGTCCTCGGGTTCACAACCCGATATCCTAGGCCGCTGGACGAAGACCACCACAATTGTGTGTCGGCTAAACCACGCATAGCGTGGTCGCCCGTCCCGCTCTGCGGGATTAGGAAGTTGGTGTGGGTGGCGAGATTTGAACTCGCGATATCCTGCTTGGAAGACAGGCGCCGTGGGCCGCTGAGCCACACCCACATCAAACTTTTGGTGGAGACCGATGGGACTTGAACCCACAACCCCCCGCTTGCAAGGCGGGTGCTCTCCCGTTGAGCTACGGCCCCACACATTTTGGTCAGGGCGGGAGGATTTGAACCTCCGTTCTCCTGGTTCCAGGCCAGGCGGATTGCGCGGGCTTTCCTACACCCTGACATATTGTGGCTTGCCGTGGGCAAGCGAAGCGTGTCAAATGGTTGCGGAGGAGGGAATTGAACCCTCGCCCTGCGGCGTATGAGACCGCGGTGCCAACCGCTGGCGCCCCGCATCCATAGTGTTGACGTTGGCTGAGAGGAGAGGGTTGCGAGCAAATGTCTTTGCTCGCAACGGGCGCATACATTAGCGTTAGCTTTGATGGCGCCCAGGAATTTCGCCAGAAGCGAAATTCGAACCTCTACTTCCGGGTTCAGAGCCCGGTTGCCTACCGTTAGCACGACCTCCCAACGAATGGCAGGGGTGAAAGGATTTGAACCTTTGGTCCAGGGTTCAAAACCCTGTGCCTTGCCACTTGGCCACACCCCTGTGAGCGGATTGGCTGGAGCGGCTGGACTCGAACCAGCGCGTGACCCGGTTAACAGCCGGGCGCCTTACCAGCTTGGCTACGCTCCAACGTGATCATTGCCTCGGATGGATGTCCCACCAAGGCCGTTCCCATGTCCTTGCGGACGTGTTGGTAGCCCCGGCGAGATTTGAACTCGCGATCTCCACCGTGAAAGGGTGGCATCCTAGGCCATGCTAGACGACGGGGCCGTGAATTAGTTTTCCAGTTTACTAATTCTCTAGTTTTAAGATGCTCACCTGCCGCGCCCCACGGCGGCAAAAACTGGCGAACTAATTCACGGTCCCGTGACAATTTTCAAAAATCATTGAGCCATACACTGACTCACCCCAAAGCACATGAATCCATCATATGATCTGGGCTGAGGGCGAGATTGGCGCCTCGCCAGGAAAAGAGGAGGTCGGAACGGTATAAAGGTGGGCCACTTGGGCTTTCACCACTGTGGATACACAACCCCCTACCAGAAAGTACTTACCATAAATAATTTCTGGTAGATGGTCGTAAAAATGTTGTAACTTTTTGACAAATTTTACTATTTAAACACTAGTCTGTATTTTTTCAACTATTTCACTCTATTTTCCCACGAACAGTAGTGCTCTGAATACAGCATTCGTAGCGCATCATTATTTTTCTGTCAATACTTTTTTCATATGTATATTTTTGTGAGGCGGCGGCATCTTACCGCCGCCTCACGCGTCTTCTCCCCTTTTCCAATCACGAACCACCTTCTTCCGATCGCGACTACGGTCATACCTGCTCTCGTCGCGATGCGGACCGCCCGTCTTTTTCGGAAGAGGGATCCGCACGGGGATCGTTTTCCCGTATCGTTTCATGGCACTCCCTTTCGGCGTAAGAGGTTCACTTCTTTTCTATCGGATTCCCGCCAAAAAAATTTTCGCCGGTGACAATTCCTTTGGTGGGAGGGCAACGCGCTGGTTGCCTCATGCATTTTCACGAAGGCGGGGTTGACTGGCGCTCGCGCCCATCCGCATGCCGGGCATTGCGCCCGGCCTTCTCCTCCCGTGCCTTGGTGAAGGCCTGAAAGAAGGCTGAGGCGGCAAGACGCTTGGCCTCGCGGTCGGCGTCACGCCTGATCGTCTCGGAGAGACGATACGCCCGAATGCCATGGCGGCGCGCAAGCGAGGCGTCCCGGCCACAGACGACCACAAGCTTGCCGCGGGTCGCCTTACGGTCAAGATTCCACATCTTGTCCGCAGGACCGGAAAACCCGCACGGCTCAACGGAACAAATGAACTTTTCCATGTGCATCTCCTTTTCTCCTGCACACGCAAGAGAGGTAAGAGTAAAGGCCCGCGCCCAACATATGGCGCTCCCGTCACGGCCTACAGCCGTTCCGAGACGATCTCCAAACTGATGATCCGTTCATAATGCGAGAACGGCGCATCCTTGGTTCCATCCTCATGCAACACGCGACGCGTTATCGCGCGAATAATGGGGATCACAAGCCCCGCGCGCGTCAGTGCCGCCGTCAACGAATGTGGAAGTATGACTTCCACAACGTCCGGACGGTGCTCTTCTATAATGGCAAGAACTCGTGCAACATCCGGCACCGTTTCCGAGACCTGAATGATCTCAAGATCCGAACCGAAGATCCGACGAAGTTCCGCATCTTGTTCTCTTAGAAGCGCATGCCGCGTAAGACGAAGGATCTTTTTCATCCATCCTCCCTGCGAAGGGTAAAGAACGATGAGCGAACCGTTCGCTCTTCTGAATCCTGCGCTTTGCCGAAGGACTCGGAACAACGGGCGAGAAACATCTCGCCGCCATGGTAGTGCTCGCGTCTTTTCGCGCGAGCACTACCTTACGCTCTGGCAGAGCGGAGTGGTTTTAATCCCACTCAGGATCTATCGCCCAGTCCCCTTCCTTCCCGCGCCATGACTGAACCCACTCTTCGTGGGCGTCATAGGGGGCTTGCGGCTCGGTTGAGCCGGATCGCGGGGTAAAGTCCGCGAGGAAGGCGGTGAGATCCCGATGGATCTCCTCCGGTACTTCTTCGGGCTTGGGCGCACAGCTCCAGTCGCAGGGGCCGACAGACCAACCAAGACCGCAGAGGTTGGCGCTGTCATCAACCCCGCCGGGACCATACGAGATGTGTGCTTTCTTCTCAAAGCACATTCGTATGTGGTAGTCCCCGCACGGCAGGTCGTTATTCGCTTCATACACATGAGCGATATATTCCATGCGCCCTCCTTGTGGGCTGATACAAGATTTTGATAAACAAAAAGAGCGACAGAATTGCCCCTCCTAAACTGCACACCAACATCCCTCCAACCGCATTCCCCGACTTATGTCAGAAAGTCCGATTGAGGCGCGAGCGCGGGGGATACTCTCCCCGCGTCTCGCCCGACCCGTCAGTCCTCCAGCGAACTTCTCCCATCTAACCCTCTGTCCCAAAGCAGAGGATTAGATGGAAGGGGGAAGCTGCACGCTTTCGCACGCGCCTCCCCAATTTCTAGTTGTACCGGAGGTTATTCCAGAAGAGCGAGGAGAAGGCAGCCGACGCTATGGCCGCCGTGGCCACGCCCCACGCGCACCTTTCTGGTCCGCGCAGTCCTCCGCGTGCGGCCGCCTCCCCCATTAAAGCCCTCAACAGACGTTAAGAAATTTAATGGAAGTGGGTGGGCTTTCCGCCACCCCGTCGGTTTGATTAGTGCTTCTTCGGCCAATGCACTACGAGTAGCGCGTAGACCGAAGTGTGAAATCTGCGCGTCTCCGGAGCGTGAGGGGTGGGGCCCTCTACGAGCCTGACGCCGCCCGCCGTGGGGCAACATCCTCCGGATTTGTCGTTGCCGGGAGCCGCCCGGCAGAGATACTGTCCGCCCACCTGCGGATACACCCGGGGCTTCCGGGCACGGCACAGCCGGGGAACACGCGACCACGCGTCCCCGTTTAGCCGTTACGAATTGGCTCGGACGCGCGATGCCCTCACAAGATGATGATAAAAAATGAACAGCAGAGAGGGGCGGCTGGGGCTTTGGTGACCAAGAAACAACAACGATGTGAACGGTGATCGATGATTGTTGATGCAGCCCGCAACCGCCTCTCCCGTCAAAACTCTCAAATGGATCTTAAGAATTTTGATGGAAGTGGGTGGACTTTCCGCCACCCCGTCGGTGAACGATTCTGTCGTTCGCAGGTCGGGAATACCTCCCCGACACGAGTGAAGCATGCGCGTCCCTGGAATAGAACGGGTGGGCCGTTCACGTCCGGCGCCCGTGGCACCGCATCCAGGTTTGTCCTCTCGGAGCGTCGGCGTACTGCCCACCAGACATCATGAACCGCGGGGTTACCGCTGATAACATGACTCGGCTTTGCCGGAAACGCGAGGACCATCGCGTCTCACATTGAGCCGATGTCCCTATCCCCCGGGACCAGGGAAAGTACGAACGCGCAGGGTCTTGAGTGCCGTGGCCTTGCACCACGGAAGCGGTCTTAACCTGGTAGGTTAGGGCGTTGCCACCCTCTCACGCATGTTCACTATTGAATGAAAGAACGTTCCCTCTGTCTACCGATACCTTCATCGTGAGAAGGAAGACGCTAACTCGATTGTGGTGACCTCCGACGTGTTTTTATATATTGTGATTTATAAAACATCGTGCCTTGGAGCCCACAAGCGAATCAGCGGCTTCCCTCCATCCCGCTGTTCACCCGCCCGAAAGCGATTGAACAGCAGGACCGAGAAGCGGACCCGCTCAAAGTTTTTACCAGACGCGTGCTCCGAAAAAAACTTTGAGCGGGATACCTTTTCAGCCTTGCCCCGCATGAGCAAACTTATAAAAAAGTTTATGCGCTCGGCGGGTGTTTGTAAAAGCGTATTGTATGCCCGTTGAAGGGCGAAGTCCTGGTACGCAATGCGTATCGGATGCTTCGTCCAAGGCGCCGTCTCCGAGAGGCCTCGTCCGCTTTCCCTCCAAAATTGATTTGAAGAGCGGAACAATAGGTTTGAAAGACCGTAGTCATTCGCACCGATAAAAGCGACTCATCTTCGCACGCCTCAGATTTTTCATTTTCAACATAATCATTGTACACCATATTTGACTTTGTGTCAATACTTCATTATAATTTTATCTATCTCGCATGAAAAAGCTATATTTTACTATACTTTTATATATATAAATTGTGTCAGAACTATGCAACATTTCTATAAATACCAACAGGACATGCTCGCTATGAGCAAGAAAGGCATAAAAAAATCACCATACGCAAGACCACGACAGACCAGCCGGTACTAAAAACAGGTTCTAGTCAGGCATGAGAAATAAAATCTCTCTAAAAGCGACATCAAACAGAGCAGTATCCCCTGGTGCTTCCTATGTAGGCGATGACAAAACAAGAGATATCTACAAAAAACGGGCTTTATGCATTCAAAAAGTGAGGACGCGCACTATGTGTCCCCCCACTTGCGCTGGAACATTTTCGTTCGCCATCCGCACTTCTACTGTTCTTCTTCTATTGACATAGGAAGTACAGTATGCTATACTGGGAGTGCCGAAAGTTCCTGGCGAGGAACTCGGCAGGAGGAAACCTCAATGTCTCGCGGCGGCAGGTAGTACGCTTATATCCATTGCCGTGAGTCCCCCCCCCCCTTGTTCTTGTTTTCTTCGGTAATACCATCCCAATCGTGCAGGCGAAGCAGGCCGCGTGGCGCAGACAACATGCCCGCGGCTTTTTCTATTGGCTTTTTGCCCTTATCATCTGCAAGACGACCAAAAAACCGGACACAGGGTCTTCTCTATAAGAAAACAGCCCTGCCAAAAAGCGGGGCTGTTTGTATGTACACTCGCACGCACTCAAGCGCGAACCAGTTTCTCCTTTGCAATAAGCTCCAACACCTTGGCAACAAGTGATTTTGGATCGGAGTCATACACAATTTTCCCCTCCCCTCGCTTGGCGTTTGCCACGATCGCTTTTATCTCATCTGCCGTACCGCCCGTTTCGGTGAGGATCCCTATCGGCTTTTCGTCTTCAAACGCAATGGTGAACTCATTTAGCGTCCCCATGCGCCCGCATGTAACAACGACGGCATCCGCCGCTCGCGTCAGCAGAAGGTTGCGGGCGGAAAATCCCGACCCCGTATACACGATGATATCATGGTAATCAAGCGGCAGTTGATATTTTTCAACATGTTCTTTTTCGTTTTCAGCGGGCGAGAACCCAATAACAAATCCTCCCGCTTCTTTTGCTCCTATCGCCGCCCAATACGGAGCGCCCGTGGTAGCGCCCGTCACCAGCACCGCACCCCGCCGGACAATTTCGGCCCCAAGCTCTTTTGTTTTTTCCATCGTATCAGGAGCGCAATGCCCAGTTTCCGCGGCGCCGGATACCGCAATTTTGGCCTTCAGATGAATATGTGGGTTTTTTTCTGTCATAATACCTATGGTTAAAAGTGTGTGTAGCGTTCTCCATGCCTGCCAAAAGGAGCGTTCATACGCGCCCCCCTACCGTGAACACCTTCGGACACGCCTTCTTTAAAACTCAAATCGCTCGCCAAAGCGGGGAACGACAGCCGAAATGCCAAAATTGTCCACAACGGCCTGCGCAAGATGGGACGACGCCGCATACTCTCCTTGCACGACGAAAACCTTTTCCAGGGTATCCCGCGTGTTCCAGATGAACTGCTTTAACTGCTCTTGATCAGCGTGCGCCGAGAACCCGTCAATGATCCGGACTTCAGCCCGCGCCGAAACCATTTGGCCGAGTATCTTCACCTGCGGCTCATGATCCAACAAGCGTCGCCCAAGCGACCCGCCCGGCTGATACCCGACAATAAGAAGAATGCTCGCAGGATCGGAAAGATATCTCACCGCGTGATGCAGAATGCGCCCGCCCGTCATCATGCCCGATCCTGCCAAAATAACCTTGGGGGGCGGGGCGTCATTGATCGCCATTGATTCTTCCTTTGTTTCAACGAATCGCAACTTCTTAAACCGGAAAATATCCGCATCATGCCGATAACTGACCTTGGCCTCGTTATTATAATACAACGGGAACTTTTCAAACACCTCGGTGGTCTTTATCGCAAGAGGCGAATCAAGGTACACGGGAAGTTCCGGCACGCGCTTTTTAAAAAGCATGTCATTTATTTCATATAAGATTTCCTGGGTGCGCTCCGTCGCAAATATGGGGATCATCAGTACGCCCTTTCGGGCAACAACGTCCTCTATTGCTCGCTCCAACATGACGGCGCGATCAGCCGTATGCGCATGATTCCGGTTCCCATATGCCGACTCAATGATAAGAATGTTCGTGCCAGAAATGTCGTCTGGCGGCGGAAGAAGTACTGAGGGAATATTGCCGACGTCTCCGGTAAACACGATCTTTTTCCCGCCAACACTGAACCGCACGAAGCTTGAACCCAAAATATGGCCCGCGTTCATAAGCTCAAACACAACGCCGTCTCCCATATCAATTTTTTGGTAATACTCAATGGGGTGTCGCAGGGTCAGCACATGTTCAAGGTCTTCTTTGGTATATAGGAGTTCTTCGTGGTGCCGTTCCGATTCGTGCTCCATAAGCATAAATGCGTCCATCAGCATCACGCTTAAAAGTTCGGATGTTGGGTGGGTGGAATATATCTTGCCGCGAAACCCCCCGCGCCAGAGCTTGGGGATCCTTCCGATGTGATCAATGTGGCCATGTGTGATAATGACCGCGTCCAGTGTTTTTGGATCAAACGGAAACGGTTCCCTGTTCCGATCCTCCGAAAACCGCAGACCTTGCAAAAGCCCGCAATCAACAAGAAGACGCTTGCCATTAAGTTCCGCCAAATAGCACGCTCCCGTAACCTCGCTCGTGCCACCGAAAAATGAAATAGCGATATTCTTCATACACGGTGAGTATACCAAACCGCAGGCCATATCGGCAAAAGAAAAAAGACGCTCATAGCGCCTTTGGTGGAAACTAACTGTAACGAAATTCGGGAGGGTCAACAACCCGCACAACAACCGGCCAGCCATCATACATCTGGGGAAAGGGCAGATCGGGTACAAGCACGAGAACAAGAATGCAGGGCGCATGCGGATCTTTACCCTGCAAACGCATCTCACTTTCCGCTCTATCAATGTTCTCATGCGAAATAGGCAATCCGTGCCGAAGTAGCTCAACCACGCAAGACGGCGTAGTGGCCACACCGACAATATACCCGGCCCACGGCAATCTATCCTTATACTCTCTAGAAAATTTCTCGCAAACTTTTCTCACAACATCAAGAGACTGTTCGGCCACTGTTTTCACGGCGCAAGGTTCCTCCTAAAGGTCCCGCAGTTACAGAAAAAAACAAGGGGCCAATCGCCACCCGCGCACTATTATCCCGAAGGCGCTACCAGATGACGGCGCGCTTCTCGGGTTCGCGATAGAGCGCGTCTCCCGGACGGCACGCAAACGCGGTATAAAATTCAGCCATATTTGAAAGCGGCATGTTCGCGCGAAGATGCTCGGGAGAATGCGGGTCGGTATGAAGTTGCAACTTTCTCGTCTCGTCCCGTGCTTGCCCTCGCCACACCTGCGCCCAGTTGATAAAGAACCGCTCCTCCGGGGTAAACCCGTCTATCAAGGGCGGACGTCCGCCTCTTTCAAGTGCTTTTTGCAGCGCGTCATAGGCGATCATGATACCTCCAAGATCGGCGATATTTTCTCCTAGAGTCAGCTTCCCATTGACCCGAAGATCGTCAACCACAACGCACTCTTCAAATTGCCTGACCAATACCTCCGCCTTTTCGTCAAAGCGCTTCCTGTCACCGGCCGTCCACCAGTTAGAAAGATTGCCGCTCGCGTCAAACTGGCTCCCCTTATCGTCAAATCCATGGGTGAGTTCGTGTCCAATCACGGCGCCAATACCGGCATAGTTCAGCGCATCATCAGCATCGGGATCAAAGAACGGCGGCTGCATGATGGCGGCGGGAAAGATGATCTCATTCAGCGTTTGGTAATATCCGGCGTTCACCGTCTGCGGCGGCCAGTACCATTCAGTGCGGTCAGGCGGCCCGCCGATCTTTTGCGCCATGCGCCGCCACTCAAAAAGGTTCGCATTCATCCAGTTCCTGACATACGACCCGCGGTCAATAACCATGGCGGAACAATCACGCCACACATCGGGGTACCCAAGCTTTCTCGTGACCGCCGCAAGTTTTTCAAGCGCCTGCGCCTTGGTCGCATCCCCCATCCAGTCAAGCCGCGAAATACGGTCGCGATACGCCTCAATGATAGTATCAACGAGTTTGTTGATCTTGTGCTTTGCCTCCTCGCTGAAATGCCTTTTCACATACAGCTTACCGAGGGCTTGGCCGAGCGAACCGCCAAAAGCGCCCATCGCCCTCTCCCATCGGGGCTTCTGCTCTTTGGCTCCCGTCAGCGTGCGGCCATAAAAATCAAACTCCTGGTCAACCGCATCGTCCCCAAGACGCGACGCGCATCCATTCGCAAGGTGGAACAACAAATACGTCTTCCACTCCGAAAGCGGGATGGTCCCGAAAAGATCGTCTACCGCCTTAAAAAATAACGGTTGCGAAACAATAAGCTCGCTCATATCAGCGGGAAGCCCGAGCTCTGAAAAGTAGATGCTCCAATTCAGACGGGGCATTTCAGAAACAAGTGCGGCCACCGTCCGCTTGTTATATTGCTTTTCCGGATCCCGCAATTCAACCTGGGTCATTGACGCCTCCGCAAGAGCGGTCTCAATGCGCATGATGGCGGCAGTGTTCTGTGCCCGTTCCTGTTCGCTCCGCCCGGCAAGACCAAGCACCTTGCCAATGTGCTCGCGATATTTCCCGCGGATCTCCTCTGATGCGGCATCCGTTTTTGTGTAGTAGTCGCGATCCGGCAAACCAAGTCCACCCTGCGCAAGATAGAACGTCATAAGATCGCTCTTCTTTTGATCCTGCCACACGTATGGACCCCATAGAGGGTCAATGCCGCGCTGATGAAGATGTGCGAGAACCCGCACTATATCGTCAGCGCTCCGCATCCCGTCAATAAGATGAAGTTCGCGGTCAAGCGCCCGGTACCCCTGGGCATTCAGTTTTTGTGCGTCCATTGCGGAGAAAAAAAAGTCCTGAACTTTTTTCTCGGGGCTTCCGGCCGAAAGGTCATCTCGCCGGGCAAGATCCTGGACGATCGCGTACAGTGCTTTCTTCGCCCCTTTCCGCAAGATCATAAAACTGCCCCAGCGCTGTTCATCCGGAGGGATCGGGTTCTCGGCAAGCCAGACGCCGTTGATGAACGTAAAAAAATCGTCAGTCGGTTTGACGTTCATGTCAAAATGTTTGCGGTCAATATGGGTGTCCTTGCTCATCGCTCACAACTCCTTGGATGCAATGGTGTTAAAAAGCTACGTTGATAGTGGAACTTCTGGAGTGCTCTGTCAAACGCACCGGAACAGCTACCCACACCTGCTATTGAAAAAAGCGGCCCACAAAGCTGCTTTGCCATGAACCGCGCGGCCCATCCGATTAAAACGAAGAGGCTATCTTGCGAAGTTCGTGGGCACGCGCTGCATCCAATCCGTCAGACATGAAACCTGCATACTCCTCAAGAATTGCCTTGAAGAATGCATGAGATGCCTGCGCAAGTTCATCGGCAGAACGGAGCGCATGGATCTTTTCGTGCAGTTCTTTGATGCGCGGGTCGTTCTCGGTCGCGGATCGCCAGTGTTCGCGGATCCATGCGCGGTCATCTTCGGAAAGATCGGGCTCAACGGAACGAAGCAATCTCCATGCAAGTTTCCGCTTGAGCGCTCCCAGCGCCTCCGTCTTTTCCTCGTCGGAGTAACCCAAAACCGCGAAAAGCTTGTCACAGGTTTCTTTGTAACGGGGCTGCTCCATGGGTATTAGAATAAGCTATCTATCCAGTCGCCGAAGAGAAAGAGCGGGAAAAAAGACATAAAAACAACATCCTGTACCTCCCACAAGTGATGTTTGCCACCCTCTGTTTTTGCTTTCTCGGACATGGCTTCAGTATACGGGCTTACGGACGCTTCTGCAATCCGGCATCATCACCCGAACCCCTTTTTTTGCTTACTATGTATATGTAGATAATCTCAAGCACGCCAAGAGTATTTATGACAAGAAGAATGACAAACCACGCCGTATCCCCATTGCGAGCGGCCTTCCACAAGGCCATCCCCTTCCAGACGACCGACCAGAGCACGAGACCCGCCAGAAGAAGTATGCCAAGTCCCATGATCCACTCCATGCCAACGGGCACCGTCCAGCGTTCCGACAATGTTTGTAGGTACTTCATATTCTTAGTAATGATATTAGACGAATAGGGCTCTGCTTTTTTTGATACAACGCGATACCGCACTAATGATAGCGCAACATAAAGGGCAGGATATTGCAAACAAACAACATCTTAAGGATTTGTACTCAAAAAGTTCATTGATGTGTCTTTACAGTTTGGCTCGAACTCATTTTATACGAAAAAATCCCCCCGCGAATCCGCCAACTGGCGGACGGAAAGGCGGCGGCCTGTACTGAGCGATTTATCCTGAGCGGAGTCGAAGGAAGTCGAAGTGAGCCGCACGAATGACAGTTTTCCTTCAACTTCGTTCAGGATGGTGAGCAAGGTCGAACCACAAGTTTTTCTTTGGCGGTAAGTTCTTTTTATCTGTATCTACCAACAAGTTCGATAGAGTCTACTATAGAGCGTATATCTTGAAACTCCGATTCTGAAAGGCAACTAGATGGAGTTTTTATAGGATACTCAATTTCAATACGCGTATCGTTTTCACGAAAAGCAACGAGGTATTCTTTTACGAATACAGAGGAATGCGGAAAACTTAAGTTTTTATCAAACCTAAAAAATTCAACGCCATTAATTGTGGTGGTTCCGTAGGCGACGCTTCGTTTTGAAAAATAACTTTCTGCTGTTGAGTCGCAACTTCCACCAGACTGAGAACCGAACTCCTGATCGCACACAAGGAAAGAAACCATTGTACTTGCCGCACCATCAAAACACGATATTGCAAATCCTCTCTGAATTTCTGCTCTTGAAAAACCTTTTCCTTCCACTTCTGATGTATATTTATGACGCGCAGGATATGTAGCCGTCAAAACAGGTTCACCCTTAAATTGAAGAACTAGCTGTTGTGGTGCCCTCTGGGGAAGGTTCGAAGACACATTATAGAAAAATTGGTCTCCAAATATGTTCCCATATATGATTCCGAAAAAGAAAACAAAACCAATAATCAGCGTTAAAATGCCAGCACTCAATTCGGCGAGCCAACCATACCAGAGACCTTTCGCAATATCAGGATGAGTTTTTCGGATTCTTACCGAAATGTAGACCACAAGCAGTAAGATTGACCAAAGTACAGTCAAAGCAATCTCAGAAAAAAATTCTGAAACTAATTTACTCAATAACCATGGAGCAACAAAGGGAAGAAGCCCGATTATAAATCCGATAACTGCCCACTTGAAAACGTTATAAGAAACCTTGTACTTAAGATGGTCCTGGTTGTCTAGACAGTAATAGTGGGTATAGTAGATAGAATCGGCGATAGTGAATTATTGAAGTTTTGGTTCGACCTTTGATTGCTGAAATATACCTCTGCGGGTTTCCGGTTGTCGAGCGATTGATGTCGCCGCACGGTGTTGTAGAAGTGGAAGTATTCGGAAAGCCCAAGGCGCGCCTCGGTGATGGTCCGGTATGATTTCAGATACACATTCTCGTATTTGACTGTTCTCCACAATCGCTCGGTAAAAATGTTATCCATGCACCGTCCCCGCCCATCCATGCTGATCCTGATATTGCCCAACGCGAGAACACCGGTAAAGTCGTTGCTCGTAAACTGCGTTCCCTGGTCGCTATTGAATATTTCCGGAGTACCATCCTTGAGCGCCCTCCGCAGAGTTTGAACGCAGAAACCCGATTCAAGGTTTGGCGAGATGTCCCAGGCGACAACGTAGCGCGAATACCAGTCAATGATCGCTACCAGATACGCCCAGCCATTTTCAAGCCGGATGTAGGTGATATCCGTTCCCCAGACGTGATTCGGATGATTACTGGCAAGACCACGGAGGAGATAGGGATATTTCTTGTGTGAGGGTTCGGATTCGCTTGTTTTGGGCCTTTTCTTCGGATATATCGCCTCAAGTCCCATCAATCGCATAATCCTCCTGACCTGATGCCTGCCGATCTTGATCGCGTAGTAATCCGAGAGCGAGTCTTTCATCCGGCGTGAGCCATAGAAGGGATAGCGGGTGTAGAGTTCATCAATAGCGCGGGTGATGCGGACTTCTTCGGGGTCGGGAACCTGTTTGTAGTAGGGGCTTGAGCGCGAAACGTCCATGAGTTCTGCCTGTCTTGAAATGCTGATGTCGGGGTGCGCGCGATCAATGAGCGATACTCTCTTTTCATGGCTCAAGTTGGAATTTTTTTTTGAGCCAGCCGAGCTCAATGTCCCGCTGTCCAATGGTACGATACAGTTCGTCGATCAACTCTTGTTCCGGCTTTCCTTCCTTTCTGCGCTTGTCAGTGAATAGTGCGGGGAGGTTTTCCTGTACGATCTTTTTCCAGCTCTGAATCTGAGACGGATGGACTTCGTAGGCGCTCGCGATCTGATTCACGGTCCTATCGCCCTTGATCGCCTCAAGCGCCACTGCGGCTTTCTGCTGCGAGGTAAATACCTTTTTCATGCCCATATGATACCACCGTTTTCCATCTAATATACCTGTCTAGATTACTGGGACCATTATAGAAAAGGGCGATGCAGATTCTATTCTCTCTTGGCATAGTCTCGCAATTCTTGAAGCTGTGCATCAATCGAAAGAACCTGCTTGTCCTCGATATCAGTGGATTTGCGAGCATACAAAAAGAATTTTTTATTTTCCATATTATTGTTCATAGTAATAAAAATTCTTTTTGTATTAAGCAAATACTATTAGTCAAAATTGCTTCTGATTTCGAACCTCCTCCTCGGCGAAAAATCAGTGCGCGTAAGCGCGCCAAAAATTCTGAATTCGTTTGGAAAAATGGGGGGAAATCAGTGGGACGCGCTTCGCGCGTCCCCCCTTCTAGCTTTGAAAAAGTCATTCAGTTTTATTGTGGTGCCCTCGACAGGAATCGAACCTGTACCACTCCCTTCGGAGGGGAGTATTGTATCCATTCAACCACGAGGGCTTTTCATGATACCGGCACACCGAAACCAAAAAACACCGTTCCTAGGCCAATCCTATCTGCAATTCATACAATCTGCGATATATGCCGTTCGGGATGGTCACAAGTTCGTCGTGGCGGCCCGACTCGGCAATGCGCCCCTCCTTCAACACTAAAATCCTATCGGCTTTCCGGACGGTTGACAACCGGTGCGCGATAATAAGCGTAGTGCGCCCCTTCATCAACGTCTCAAGCGACTCCTGAATACGTTTTTCAGAATCCGCATCAAGCGCCGATGTCGGCTCATCAAGAATGAGTATTTTCGGATCGCGAAGGATCGCGCGCGCGATGGCAATGCGCTGTTTTTGCCCGACCGACAGGCGAATTCCCCGCTCACCAACGCGCTGCGCGTATTTTTTCGGAAATCGCTCTATAAACTCCTTGGCGTGCGCCAAGGCGGCCGCATGCTCAATCTCCTCATCGGAGGCGCCGAAGCTCCCGTAGCCAATGTTATGTTTTACCGTATCGTTGAAGAGCATAAGTTCTTGCGGGACTACGGCGATGCTGGTACGAAGTGTTTTCAGATCAAGTCGGCGCACATCGTGTCCGTCAACATAAATGCTTCCGGAGGTCGGCGCATAGTAGCGCGAAATGAGATCAACAAGCGTGCTCTTGCCGACACCCGACTCCCCGACGAGCGCCACCAATGATCCCGCGGGAATATCAAACGAAATATTCTCAAGGACCCGCCGGTGCGGCGCTTTGCCTGATGCCCGCTTTTTTTCATAAGAAAATGAAACGCTATCAAAGCGAATACCCCCGCGTATCGCATCAGGAATGATCGCGTTGTCGGGGACGTATTTCTCCGGCGGCAGATCCAATATTTTTTCTGCGTGCATAACGGCGACAATTCCCTGTTGAATGACGTCCCAATTCCTGCCAAGCACCACGAATGGACCAAACATCATCGCGGCATATCCGTTGAACGCCGCAAGTTCGCCGATCGTCATGCGCCCTTCGCTGATGAAAAAAACGGAAAATGCGAATATCAAAAGCTGTGTCATTGTAATAATAATCCGCTGTTGAAAATTGAGCACCTCCCAGATCCCAATGTATTTCGTCCAAAGACGCGCGGCGCGAAGATTAAAGAAGCGAAAAAGTTCGCGCCGTTCGTGTTCTTCCGCGCCGGCCTGCTTGATGGCATGAATGTTTGCGAGTGCGTCATATCCCCTGCCGTGCGCCTGGCGGTAAGCGGTATTCATTTTTTCCGCAACGGCACCAAGGCCCGGGGCGGTCTGAAAAAGCAGTGCGGCATAAAGACCCAGTGCTCCCATTAAAACGAGGGCAAGCAGTGGCTCTATCCAAAACGCGATACCAAGCGCCATGAAGATGCTCAAGAATTCAGGAAGCAACTCTATCAGAACGCGATTGATGATCTTCTCTAGCCACGAAGAGGCGCGATGGATCGCTTCGGTCATCTCGCCGAGTTTCTTTTTTTTATGAAACGAAATAGGCAAAAAAAGAAGCGCTGAATATCCGCGAACCATGAAATCGGCATCAAGTACCGCGCCAAGTTTTTCCTGACGGTTGGTTTTCTGCCATGCGGCGATGTCACCAAGCCCGCGAAATATGAACCACACGCCAAGTATCACGAGAGCGACGGGAAATGTGCGGCCACTTACGATTGTGGTGTCACCGGAAAGGATGGAATCAAACAGTGTGCCCGCAATATACGGAATAGCCGCCGAGGTAACGGCGGAAAGCAAACTTAATACGACAAGAACAGTGATCTCTCGTCGGTAGGCGGCAAGGTGCCGCTTCAGCACAGGATACCCCTCGCGCAGTCGTTGTTGTAGCGAAACCGCTTGTGCCATATTTTTTAGTGTATGTATATTATAACACGTTGATCATCTCGCGACGATGCGTCGCCACGGCCTTCCGGCCCTGGCATCTAGGCGAAATTCTCCGAAATCCCTCTCATAGCGGTATTTCCGAAAATCATTTTTCCGGCGCGCTTTTTGCCCACAAACTGTCGTCCGTGGTTTTCGGACGAAAGAGAATAAAAAAAACATGCCTTGCGGCACTTCCTGTTCTTCTCAACAGAAATCCCCTCGGAAACCCTCGGGGACTCCTGCATATGAATAAGATTCGTGAATCAACCGCTCGGCACGCCGGGGACGGGCGCAGGGCCCGGCACAGAACGTACCTTTGTGATCGCTCACGTCAGTGCCTTCGCGCTACTTCAAAAACACTGATGTGAGGCGATGGCGTGCGAGCCATCGCCAGCACCGAGTCACTTCCCCTTCCCCTTGTCGCCAAATGGCTTGGTGTCCTCGGGGACCACCACGACGCCATCCTTTGACAGGGTATCGCGGAGCGACCTCATTACGACGAGTCCTCATGCCGATCTCCTTTCCTTTCATTGCGGGGCTACCAGTAGATGCCGCCGACAACTCGGCGGTCACCAGCTTCTTCGCGTTCACGGTTGGCGGCCTCGTGCCGCTCAACCTCGGTGGGAAACGGCGGGTGCGTCTCGCGCCACGCCACATCCCACTCAAACGGCTCAAATATGCTCGGGAACTCGGGGAGCCAGCTATCCATGATTGCCCCCATGGTAAGTGGTTGGTGGGTACCAGTTCTTCGGTGCCGAATGTACACGCTTTTTGACTGAGAAGGGGTTCTTCCCGGTAAAACCGGGAAGATTCGCCGAGGAGGGTCGGGAATCGCGAACCCCGTCTCAACCAAAAAACGATAAAATACTATAAAAAGAAACTACTATGCGTATATGCCTATTATAGCAAATTATAAAGTTTTGTCAAGACCCTCTACCATCCTGCGCGGCGCTCATTGAAATGCTACTAAAATCTGCTATACTGTAAAAAATATTTTGCGGGTATCGTATAATGGCATTACCTGGGCTTTCCAAGCCCATGACAGGAGTTCGATTCTCCTTACCCGCTCTTATGGGATAATTCTTACTGAAGCATAGAAACCAGTTAGCAAGCATCGATTTTAATTGGTTCGAAGTTTGACAAAATAGCACTTGAGTGCTATTTTGTTTTCACTAAGTTTTTTCATGCGCATGATCTTTGAAAAAAATTATAGGTGGCGTTCCTCTTATTTCTCAAAAGCCGAACTGGTGCGGATACACTTGCCTCGCGATGGTGCTCCAGTTTTGGGATTACAAACTCAGCCCAGAAGACCTCTTTCGACACCTCTACGGAGAAGAGCAAGAAGTGATATCACATGATGCACAAATTGGCATCGGTAATCTTGCTATGGGAGTACAGGCACTTACGCCGCTCAAAGTTCGACTCTACTCCATGGAGGTATACGAGAGACTAAAAGGGCAAAGTACCGCGGATTACTCCTTTTGATGTTTTACAATTACATATCGATAAAAATATACCTTGCATTGTTCGACTGCCCGGACATTATAATGTCGTAATCGGTCATAACTTAGGAGAGGGTGTTTACTTTTTTAATGAGCCATCTGGGGGTCGCCTGGAACAACGCGGCATCACGACATTTGATAAACTCTGGGGAACAAAATCTGATTATCTTCCCTACGACTCACGCTATCTTATTTTAGCGATAAACCCGTAATTACCGTCAATCAATAGGCGGTATTTTATTTTCTTCATTTTCCTCTTCAACTACAGTTCGAAGATGTACCCCTAAGTAGCTCATGAGGGGAAATTCGGAGGCGGAAGCTTCCAGGTGGGGCAAAAATATCGTGTGGGTTCATGCATAATGCAAGATACATTCTGGACTCCATGAAGCCCTGAGCTTATGGAGTTTTTTAATCGAATCCACTCAAAATATACCGGTGCATAATGCAAGATACATTCTGGACTCCATGAAGCCCTGAGCTTATGGAG
>Ga0209541_10007170_pt1 | contig 18805 bp, 21 predicted proteins | sample RifCSPlowO2_01_FD_184027 | JGI IMG/M metagenome (GOLD analysis project Ga0209541, IMG submission 184027) | Groundwater microbial communities from Rifle, Colorado - Rifle CSP2_plank lowO2_0.1 (SPAdes) (version 2) | ecosystem: Environmental > Aquatic > Deep subsurface > Groundwater | place... | reverse complement strand
TGCACCACCCACGACATCATCCAAATCTGGCTCGTCGGTACAGTTTACTGGCTTTTTTGCCCCATTAGTTTTATTTGCCTCAGCCTGACATTCGGTTTTGCTAAATGCTTTGCCACTATTGGCTGAAACAAACCCTCCACCACTTAATTCGTAATACCAAATCGTACCCACATTGTCGCCAGTAACCTCAGTCGCGCCTGAAAATATAAAATTCTTATCAGGATCATCTTCCTCGTCATAGTCCAAGCTACCACCGTTAGCACGATTTTTATCATTGGCAGTAGAACTGTAAATCTCTGCACCACCAATGTCTACATTAAAATGCAAATCACAATCAGGGCCATATTCTACGTCACATTCGTTACTGCCAGATTTAAAATTAAATGTAATTGTACCTGTATCAAATTCAGCTTTTTTTGAAACCCGCAAAACCTCTTTATTTTTTGTCTTATCTGTAATTTTTACAGCATCATTAACTCCCCCATCCTCTTCAACAATACTTACGCCAATGTCTTTGTCTTTACAATTTTGTGTTGCAACTTCAATTACAAAACCTGGCTGGGGTGGTGTCGCATTTACGTACCAAGCGTTCATAAAATTTTTGTCAACGCTTCCATTTATAGTGGCTGGTACAAAACGGGCTGAAGTTACAGTACACTCAGCGGCCGAGATAGTAGCGTTTTTAGGATTAGGCGTGATTAAAATACCAAGTACAAAAAATGCACCAAAAATGCCTAATAAGGTTTTTTTAACTAGACCCGTCTTCACAATACAATTATATATCTAAAACTCAAAAAAGGAAATGAAAAAGAAGAGTAAAAGAAATGAAAAAGGAAAGTATGCAATTCAGTTTTATATAAGATTCACCGGTCTAATAATTGCCACTTTTGCTTGCGGGTATAGTTTAAGAAACTCTTTAAACGAGACATCTTTACTCCCCCACTTGCACTCATAGGCACTTATATCAAAACCTGATTTTTCTATAACATCTATTTCGATACCAGTCCTTGTTCTCCAAAACATAATATCGGGTGGGAATGTTTCTAATGTCCCGATTTTCAACCTCTCTGACACAAAAAAGTTTTCAAATATTGAGCCTTTGTCGCCCCTACTTTCTATTGGTTTTTTTATATCAACAAGTGAGTTACGTACGCCAATATCCAAGAAAAATACCTTGAAGGCTTTTTTAAGCTCATTGCGTGAATTTTGTGAAAATGAGTGGACAACCTTAATAATAAAAGATTGCTCAAGTAGTCTGAGGTATTTTTGGACAACCGAACGACTTATACCCAAACTGACAGCAAGCTCATTTACTGAAACCATTTGACCGATTTGCATTGCCAATAATTTTACCAAATCTTCAAAAATTTGCGGATTACGTATGGCTTCAAATACAAACACGTCTTTGTATAAATAATTTGTAGCAATATTTTTTAATAGAATTTCTTTTTCGTCTCTAGATTTTGCAGATACGACAGCCGGATACGACCCAAAAAGAAGAAGTTCCATCAAATCGTTATGTGTAATTTTTTGCACCATCTTTATTTCTTCTAAAGAAAGAGGCATCAAAATAAATTCAAAAACCCTCCCAGTCATTGGCTCATTTATTTTATTGGCCAAATCAAAAGACGATGACCCAGTAGCAATAATTTGTGTATCGGGGTAAGTATCATGGAACACCTTTAGAATAGTCCCAATATTTTGAATTGTTTGAGCCTCATCAAAAACCACAATCTTTTTATTCTTTACCAATGGTAGTAGGGCGTCGGGATTACCTACCACAAAATGGTTGCGTACATTTGCAATTTGACAATCAAAATACTGCCCTTTGTCGCCATATTTGCTAATAATTTTTTTAGACAAGGTTGTTTTACCAGACTGCCTTGGCCCAAGAATGATTATCATTTTGCCTTTAAACAATAAGGATTCAATTTTGGATTCTATTTTACGCTTATATATAATCATATAAATCTGATTATAACAATTTGCTCTTTTAAAAGCAAATTGTTAACTCAAGCACTATGCACAGCTAATAAATCCCCAATTTCCCCTCGAAGGTTTCTGACGAAACACAATTATCGGTCTTCTTTGCACCAGGACATGTTCCATCATTGTAATCACTATTACTGCCGCCAAACAAGTCAGAGACTATTTTTTCAAGTCGGGAGTTTGTACTACCTCCAAAAACTTCAATGGTCTTCTTGGCCAGGAATTTGTTTATTGCTTTTAATACACCATTGGGTATATCCTTATCGTCGGTGCCTATTAGTGGGCTAATGTCTATTTCCTCAGAAGCTTTGTCGCCAAACTCTTTACCAGTTAAAAATGGGCGAACTCGCTGTTTTTGGCCGGCATATGTAGAACCGGCAATCTCAATATTCGTCTCATTGGTTAACCTACCGGCCTCAAGTGTAAAGTCAGCATAAGCCTCATAGTTTGATTGTTCGCTGGCAATCTCAGCTTCGGTTTTTAGATATGGGGCAAGGCGGGCAAAGGCACGATTTAGTCTATCTAGCTCAGCTTGCTCTTCATCATTTAAGGTAAAGCTAATTATACCCGTATCACCAGTGCCTGGTTTATATGGGTCGGTACACAATAGCTTGCGCATCTCGGCCGATAAGTCGGGGTCTTTACAAATTTCCTTTTGTTTAGGGTCTGTGTTTTTAGGTAAATTAATATCTATAATGTCCGGCAGGTTTATGTCAGGGATTGTGCTACCTGGATTAATTCCTGGATCAGGCAACGGCACTAATTTGCCAATATCAAAATTTGGCAGGTCACTACCGTCTATACCTGTACCACCAATTTGGCCAGGATTGCCAGTACCCGATGTGTCGGTTGGCATACCCGTAAAATCTTTTTCATCAATTTTGCCGTCACCATTAATATCAATACTTTGTGTGTCATCACCAACTTGCGAACCATCAACAGGTGCCTTTTTCTTGAGTGTTAATGAACCAAAGTCAAAAATCTTGTTATTACTTTGCTCAGGGGGTGTTTGAGCAACGCGACCCAAGAACATGTATACAATATATAACAAAACAAAAAACGTAATGACTACAAGTGTGATTATAAAAATTTTCTTTCTTTTAGTATTCATATAATTTAATTAACTGCAAGTGCCCATAGCGCCTGTTTCTTTCAAAAAGCGTTCGCAAGCGCGTTTGTATAGGGCAATAACTTGGTTATTAATATCAGTTAATTGCAGTATAACATCGTTCGTGTTTTGAATTTCAATGTCATTTTGGGCATAAGCCTCTTCGTATGATTGACGGGTTGTTATCAAGGCGATCATTTTTGCTGAATTTTTAGGCATGTTGGCATTTGTAGCGGGGTTGAATTTACTATCTACAGCATTTTGGTAAAAACCAAGAAATAGCGTAATCGCCCTGACGAAAAAGTCTTCAATAAAGGCCAGCATTTCACGTTGTAAACTAAACTTTTGTAGACTAGCTAGGTCATCCCAGGCCCCCTCTTTGAATTCTAAGGTTGCCTGCTTAGCTGCTTCATAAGCCTTTTGTTCCATACCTTCGGCCCAACCAACACGTGGTCCCGGTAAGGCGTAGTCCATCTTATCAATAGAGTCTAAAACTTTGGAAATAATTTGATTGTTTTTTTCAAGTTGGGCAATGTAAGCTTTTTGAGTTTTAATAATACCTGGCAAGTCTCGGTGTAGGTCAAAATTTGTATTATATGAATCCCAAAAACTACCCCCGGTTGATGTGTCATAGCTCTCATTGGCCGTTGGCGCATTTGTGGCATTAAACGAAAAGTTTACACTATTTCTAAAATCAGTACTTGAAAGACTCTTTAGGCCATTGGTGATAAGTTTGGCCACAATGCCATCAAAAACAGAACCCAAAGCCTCGTTGATTTCATCAACCTGTTCAGCTTGACGAAGTGGTGAGCCCAAAACATCTTGTAGTTGTTTTGAAATTATGGAACCAGGTGTGGCGACTTTGTAATTTTTACAGACAGCTTGTTTGGCTCGAGCCACAGCGCTAGGTACGTTCTTTTTGACCTCAGCCAAAACCTTAGCCATCTCGGTGTCGCTTGACCAAGGCACAAAGCCCTTATCATCACAGACTTTTTGTGACAAAAAGCCGGCATTATTTTGCAGTTCCTCTTTGATTGTATTCGTCGCCGTTTCTTGCAACTTATTAATTTGTTCTGAGGCAATACGCGAATAGCCCAAGGTATTGTTTTGCGGTACTAATGTATATTTATACCAAGCTTCCCAACCACCCTTTTTAAAGTCACCAAAAAACTTGGCATCAGGGCCGGTGTACTTGTATTTTTCAGCAAAAGTTTGAGCCTCTGATCGAGCCTTGCTGGCTAAGGATTTAGCAAAAGCTAAATTGTAAGGGTTGCTGGTGTCGGTGGCTTGCAATTCGGTAATAAAAGTTTTCATCTCAGTGGCGCGAATGTTTTTATAAAGTGATTCGTAATTGGTTGGGTAAAATGGACTGCCATTATTGCCTGACGTGGCCCAGTTGATTGTGGATTTAGACATATTTTGAATGACTAAGCGCGAAGCCGCATAGGCCAGTGAGTCACCACATGACTCCTTTTTATTGGCAGATGAATCATCAACTTTCACAGCACTTTTACCTACACTACCAAAAATTGAACCTAACTGACTGCCACTAATTTTGTCACCAATACCCAAACAACCAGCTAGCGCCGTACCCACGCCCTTAATATTAAAAGATTTGTTACCATAGGAAACATTTGAGTTGCCAGCTTGGGGTATAATACTTTGGTTTTGGGCAAAAACCTGGCTACCAAAAGCCAAAGTTAGTGCGAAAATAAAGAATATTTTACTGATTTTTATAGCCACTTTCATATTGTTAATATTATACACCATATAATTAGTCAATTACACCCCAATTAAATTATTGCGCAAAAAATATGAATAAAGTAATTCAGTCTGTGTGTCTAAGTTGCTGTGGGCTAAGCGTAATTCAATAATACCATTAATGCCCACGACTGAATTGGTATATAGCTTTTGTGATTTTGCTAAGGCCAAACTGATAGAGGCAATGCTGTTTGTAAAAGCTACATGAGTGGCTAAATTATCCGATGGCACCTTTAGTTTCAAAAGACTATTTTCAAAATCCGTATATTTTTTAATGGTTGAATCAAGGTCAAGTAGCTGGTCGGGGTCTTCAGCTGAAATAGCTACTGACAAAAGTGTGAATTCATTTGGGGCTTTGGATTTGGCAAATACGTTGTAAGCCTTTTGAAAGTTTAAATAATAGTTTTTTACTTCATTTTTTGTAACACCCACGACATTAAAATCGGCACTAGTGTGTTTGTTAACAATTTCAGGCTTAACTACGCTTTGACCGACCGCATCGCCAAGATTTGCAAAAGCCTCTGGGGTTGTCGCGCCACTATCAATCAGGGCAAAAAGTGTGCTTAACACTTCCCCCGATAAAATAGTCGTTTCGTTTTGCTCGGCAGTGTTCAGGCCTTGTTTTTTAGAGGCGACATAATCAAAATCGCTAATGCCATCATTGTCAGTATCGGGTTTTTTTGGATCAGTGCCCCAAATTGATTCTTCCCAATCAGCTAATTTGTCGCCGTCGGTATCAGTATCAACAAATTGTTTAACTGTAACGTTGTCGGGTATATTGCGAGCGCTATCTTTGGTAAATAAATTTTTAATTAACGGATAGGCCCCAAAGCGAATAATTACAACAATCAACAATAAAACCCCTACTCTAATAAGTTTTTTACGAAACTCTTTACTGGGTAAATATTGTTGTATGGCCATAGCTATTTTAATAAATAAGTTTAATATCTTGAAGTATTAAACTTATTTGTTTTAATTTTGTAACTTGGTACGGGTACACGATATGGCCCAGCTTGAATATAGCAAGTTTTCATATCAACCCTTTTGTCATATTGACCCAGTATCTGCCCGCCAGGATTAACTGTTTTGTCGGTAGTTGTAATAACAAAAGGTAAACTTTTTGACCCACTTGCTGGCAAGATAGTGACAATACCATACTGTGAATTGCAAATGACTGGCGGAGTTTTAGTTAATATGATTCGCCCGCCAAAATCGGCCGTTTTTAGACCTATCGCTCCCACTGTTTGGGTAAAGCTAAGTAAAATAAAACTGAGTAGTACAAAACGAAGCAAGATAAAAGTTTTCATACTCTTAGTATAACTTTTCTACTAGTGAAAGCCAATCGTTAATGTGTAGATCCTCCGCGCCTGCAAATGCCCCATCAACTAAATCACTTGGTAACCCCGAATCAATTAAATTTTTGCGCAAAACTTTGCGTTTGTGGGCAAAGCCCCTATGGATTAAGTCAAAAAATTTAGCTTTATTTTTTAGCTCTGCACTCAGTCCAACTTTTGTATCAAAAGTCTCAATAAATAAAACCGCCGAGTCTACCTTGGGTGCAGGATTAAAACTATTCTTTGAAACATTCATAATTTTTTGAGGCATGCCATAGAATTTTATTGCCAATGACAGTAATGATTCTTTGTTCTTGCCGTTTTTACCCTTCGCTACAATTCTATCGGCCACTTCCTTTTGCACCAAAACCGTAACGCTGGTTGGTTTTATAGCCTGTTCGAAAAAGATCCGCAACAAAGCCCCTGTAATATAGTATGGAATATTGGCAAGAACTTTGTATTTTTTTAGTTTTAGTTTTTTAGCATCAAACTCTAGTGCGTCGCCTTCTAATAAAATTAGCTGTTTATTTTTTATTTGGTCTTCAAACTTTTCATTTAAAAATTCAATCAACCTTGCATCTTTTTCAATCGCAATAACCTGCGCGCCGGTTTGTAAAATTTGTTCGGTCAGCGCGCCCTTGCCGGGGCCCACTTCTAACACAACATTGCCCATTGCCAAATTACTGCAGCTAATAATTTTATTCAAAACACCCTTGGCATGCAAAAAATTTTGCCCTAAAGACTTCTTGGCTTTAATCATACAATAATTCATCAAAGGTATTAACACTACCTTCGTTGCGTTGTTGGTAATGCTCAATTAAATCAATTGGGATTTCGTAAATAAATTGACTGGGCACACTAATTTTACGTTCACCCCACAACATACGCATTTCAGTGTTGGTTAAATAAACTTTGGTTTTGGCACGGGTTATAGCTACGTAAAAAAGCCTTCTTTCCTCCTCCTTATCCTCCTTACTACTTTTACCGTCACGCTCGCTGGGAAATATTCCATGCTCCAAGCCAACAATAAAAACATACGGGAACTCAAGCCCTTTTGAGGCATGAATTGTCATAAGCCTGACCCCTTCATCGGCATCTTTCAAATCATCTTGGTCGCCCAATAACGCCGCATCTTCCAGTAATGCTTGGTGCGCCTCTGTAAAATCAAGGTGGTTATAGGCGGTCGAAACACTGGCTAATTCGCGAATGTTTTGAAGCCTTTCAATACCCTCCTCACCTTCAGTTTTTAAACTTTCCTCAAGCCCGGTCGTTTTTAAAATAAAGTTTATAGTCTCGGATGGGTGATTGTGGCTGGCAAACTCTCTGACTTGTTTTAATAATTCATAAAACTGATTTATTTTAATTTGCATTTTGTCAGGCAGGCTGTTTTGTTGGCCAGCAAATAATTTTAAAATAGTTACTTTGCCAATGCCTCGGGCGGGTATGTTAATAATACGCTTAATGTCGTGTAAACTTTCAGGTGCAAAACTAGCACGAATATAGGCTAACACATCTTTAACTTCGCGGCGCTCATAAAACTTTGTCCCCAAGATTTTATAAGGTACTTTGTAGCGCAAAAACATTTCCTCAAAAGATCGTGACTGAAAGTTGGCCCGGTACAAAATGGCAATATCGGCTGGCTTTACACCTTTGTCCAACAATTCTATACATTCCAATACGCAAAACTCGGCCTCACGTTTTTCATCGGTCAATGTAGCCAATTTTATATTCTCGCCATTTTCGTTTTTTGTATGCAAAGTTTTTTCTTGGCGCAAATTGTTATTTTCAATCACTGCATTAGCGGCCGTTATAATATTGTTACTTGAGCGGTAATTTTGCTCAAGCCGTATAACCTGCGTATTTGGGTAGTCACTTTCAAAGCGCAAAATGTTTTCAATCCGCGCGCCACGCCACGTGTAAATTGTTTGGTCGCCGTCACCCACGACACATAAATTTTTGTGCTTCTCGGCCAGCATTTCAATTAGCTGATACTGAATTTTGTTTGTGTCTTGGTATTCGTCAACATGAATGTATGTATACAAATTTTGGTAAGTGTCTAAAACGTTTTTATTTTCGCGCAACATTCTAACTGTTTCGATTAGCAAATCATCAAAATCAAACGTGTTGCGTTCTAAACACATAGCCTCGTATCGCTCCCAAATATTCACCAACGTTGTTTCAAAATTACTGCTAACATTGCCCTTTAAATCTTGCCAATTGCGGCCATCGTTCTTTTCACGTGAAATTATAGCCTTGATTTTGCGAGACTCCCACTGCTTGGCCTCTAAACCAAAACCTTCAACAATTTCTTTGATCAAGCCCTTAGCATCGTCCTCATCCATAATCGTAAAAGATTTATTACGCCCAACCAGTGCTGCATATTCGCGCAAAATCCGCACACAAAAAGCATGAAATGTAGCAATCATGGGCTTGCTTGTAATGTTGGTGGGCAATAAATCCAATGCCCTTTGCCTCATTTCGCTAGCCGCCTTGTTGGTAAAAGTAATCGCTAAAATGTTTTGAGGCTTTACCCCAGTATCTATTAGGTGCGCAATGCGATAAGTTATAGTTTTAGTTTTACCGGCCCCGGCGCCTGCAATAATTAAAACTGGGCCAACGGTTGCCATTACCGCCCCCTTTTGTGCATCATTTAAATTACCCAAATCAATCATGAGTGTATCTTAGCATAAAACCCGCTCAATTTGAGCGGGTTTTATTTAGCCTTATTCTTTCTTGTTCATTTTCTTACTTTCCCAAATTTACATCAGCCATTTTGTGCTTAAGTTCTTGCTTTTTAGCTTCTCTTTTTGCTTTGTTGATCTTTGTTGTTTCTTTTAAACTTGCAATCATTGTGCCTAGAGCACCCCCAACGGCTAATGTTATAAGTGTCGGCAATATGAAGTCGGTATGTTCAACATCCTCCATCTTGATTTTTTCCACGAGCTCTCCTAATCCTGTCATTCCTATTTCGTTACTGAGCTTATCGCCCCAAAATTCAAGTAACATCCCTACCCCTGCGAGAAACGCACCACCCTGGGCAAAGCTTCTTGACGCCTCTCTATGTTTTTTGGCGCTAGCCTCATGTGTATCAATAATAGCCTGACCTTCTGGCCTAACGTCATATACAGCACCTTCCTTATGCACAATCTCCCTCTCGTTGGTACGATAGTTGTGTTCGAATATGTAATTATTAGTCTCCATCTTTCGTTTAAACTCAGCAGGCCCGCCATATTGCATAATCTCTTCAATCAACTTATCAACCGAAACGCCAAGCTTGTCAGCCTCTTGTTCAATCATCTGCTCAAATTGCTCTGTGGTCATTTCAGTCTCGGGTGTTGGGGTTGGAGCCGTCTCCTTTTTGTTATATTTATCAAAATTAAGTTGCATATTTTTATTTTAAAATTATTGAGTAATTTCAGTTTTTGGCTCGCTGGTCATTACCTCTTTTACAAAAGTGCGCATTTCTTCGACCCCTTGGTTTAAATATTGCAACAAAGCCAGTTCTTCCTGGGGTGTAGATGTACCGTCTTTAACTTTGTTGGCTAATACTGCGATTTCTTCATTTGTCATAAATCTATGTAGTATTCAAATTATTGTTAATACCTTAATAATACCCCCCCCTCATGCCCCGCGTCAAGCGAAAAATGCAAGATTGGCCAATAAGTCTAGTTATGCATAAACCTAGAAACAAAAGGCATGCAGTACTGTGGTAAAGATTTCTCAAAAGATGCGTTCAAATCACCAATATTTGAAACCAAGTCTTTCATGACTAAAAATTCCAAGACTCCATTTTTTGTCATGTCAGGACTGGCAATAACTTTTTCGATAATTTGCAAAGATCTGTTTTTGGCATTTTGAGCTTGCACAACATCACCCTTGTTTTTAAAAACAAAGAAACGAGCAAGCTCGGGGCCCAAGTTGGCTATGTAAAATGTAGAGGTTCTTTCCTGCATATATTTTTATATTACCAAATAATCTTTTGGCTTACAATCTCAAAAATTTTTTGCCTTAATTCATCAGGCCCTATTTCCATTTGTTTATGATTATGAACTGGTTTGATATTTATCATTGAATTATACTCAAAAGCATTTTCAAGGCCATCTTCGGTCATTAAAATATTAAAACCCCACACGTTGTCTTTGTGCGAACCTTGACCTGTCAAAACCTCACAAGCATCAATATGCCAATCGCCACCCAGGGCTACTGTTTCGTTTTCAACATCAACAGCCCCCTTTATAAGAGTTCCGTACCAAACGTTAGCCAATTCTTGTAGTTCTTGTTTAGATATTGACTCTATAATAATTCTAATGCTCATGAAGACATTGTAGCAAAAATAGTATATTTATAAAAATAAATCCCGTTAGAAGTATGGCTTCTAACGGGATAAAAAAGCCCGGGACGTTTACGTCCCGGGCTTGCTCGCGTGTGCAGGTTAAAAGAAATTCATGAAGTGTCGTGCCAATTTGACCTTGTTAACAAGTACTATGCCAATAATTGATCCAATGATTGAGATTCCAATAAAATCAGTCATTGAAAAATATTTCGTCATGTCAATATCGTCACCGGCACTTGATAAAAACGAATATCTCAAGAATATCGTTGAAACTATTACACCAAGTATCATAAAGGTATTCATTAGGAGTGTTTTTTGCCTATCGCTCAAACCGTTTGCATCAGCAAGGCCCAAACAAATTAATCCGCCAGTATAGCGGGTTATTACCATTGGGAACAATATTCCAATAGCAAGACTTGCAAGGGTCAGTAATACTGGAGTTATAATTCCTAAAAATATAACAATGGCAAAAAATTCAACGATAGCCACTATGGCCAAAGCTGCAATGATTATTTCCTTTTTCATATTTCAAACAGCTATTTATGCTACTACCATTATAGCATACCCACAGGTGGTGTCAATGGGTTAAAATGGCCATAGAATAAGGCCTATTTGGGTGGCCAAAGGGGTTGTTGGGCTCAGACCAGACATATAAACAGCTGTCTATTGCCTAAATATGCAGGCTTGATACAATTAAAGTCTTAGTCAGTTTAGGGCCTAAATCCCTTATTTTACTGATTAACTTATGGAAAAACCACAAACAAAAGACCCATTTTGGTCGGCACAAATATTGGCATTGGCTGTATTTTATTTACTATATGCCCCAAATGCACAGGCGGGCTTTTTGGATTTATTTAGCAAGCGAGCCGAGGCTGAAAATAAAGGACTTGAAATTACATCTTCGCGCCTGGTAATTATGTCGCCTATTGCCTATGACGCCAATTTAACTAAAAACGCCTATAACGATATTATTGCCGTTTCAAACGACGAAGCCTTAACTGCCTTTGTTGGGCCCGAGGGTACGGTGTTGGACATTGACGGTGAATATATCCCCGACTCTGATATCATTTCGGTTCATACAGTTAAAAAAGGTGAAACGTTGGCAAGTATAGCCCGCGATTTTGGGGTTTCAACTAATACAATAGTTTGGGCAAATAATCTGAAGAAAGGGCAGGCCTTAAAAGTTGGTTCAAGTTTAACTATCTTGCCTATTACCGGCGTAAAATATACAGTTAAAAAAGGTGACACGTTAGGTAGTATTGCTAAAAAGCTTTCGGCCGATGCAGTCGATATTGCTGATTTCAACGGCATTGATAATACTGATTTAAAAATAGGTATGACTGTTGTTGTGCCTGATGGTGAAATAGTTGCAGTGGCAGTTAGCAAGCCCAAGGTTGTGGCCAAAACTAGTACTAGTACTAGTTTAATTGATAAAATTAGTTCGGCTTTGAATGGCACAAGTAATATTTCGGGCTTGCCAACAAGTGGTGATGTGATTTTAGCGAATAAGGGCGAAAAAACCTGGGGCTATAACGAACCCGAAGCTGTTGGTTACTTTACCCACCCATTACCAGGGGCTGAAAAATCACAACACATTCATGGTTTTAATGGTTTAGACTTTAGGTCACCCAAGGGTACGCCAATTTTGGCCGCCGCTTCGGGTCAGGTGATTATTGCTAAAAGTGGTGGTTACAGTGGTGGTTATGGTAGTTATGTTGTTATCAAGCACGACAATGGCACACAAACTTTGTATGCACATGCCTCAAAAGTTTTAGTTTCAGTTGGTGACAATGTGCAACAAGGCGAAAAAATTGCCTTGGTTGGCTCAACTGGTCGCTCAACTGGTAACCACTTGCACTTTGAGGTTCGCGGTGCCAAAAATCCTTTTTAATAAGTTACTTTTGGCCTATACTGCAAAGCTTCCAGTATATGATTTTCGGTAATGTCCTGGCTGTTTTCTAGGTCGGCGATAGTACGGGCCAGTTTTATAACTCGGTGATAGGCTCGGGGTGATAGTTGTAGGCGCTCGGCTGAAGTATCAAGCGTTTTTCTAATCTCGGGCTTTATATAGGCGTACTTTTCTAGGTCACGCACATTCATGTCGGAATTCTTTTTATTATCATTAAAACGGGCCCGTTGAATCTGGCGGGCATTTTGTATACGAATACTAACTTCATTGGAGTTTTCGCCATCGCGTGATTTGCCCAGGGTGGCATAGTCAATTTCGGCGACTGAAACCCACAAATCAATACGGTCCATAATTGGGCCTGAAATTTTCTTTTCATAGCGGGCTATGTCATTGGGCCCGCAACGGCATTGTTTTTTCTTGCTACCTTTATTGCCACACGGGCACGGGTTCATGGCCGCTACTAGTATAAAATTTGAGGGGAACTGGGCACTGCCCCGCGCCCGACTAATGGAAACATAGTTGTCCTCAAGCGGTTGGCGCAAAGCTTCAATAACCTTGCGGTCAAATTCGGGGAATTCGTCTAAAAATAAAACGCCCCTATGGGCCAGGGTTGCCTCGCCGGGCTTAACATTGGCCCCACCCCCAACGATGGCCACGTAACTGGCTGTGTGGTGTGGCGACCTGAAGGGTGGGTTTGAAATTAAAAAGTTTTCCAAAGTGTCATTTGCACCAACGATTGAATGAATGCCTGTAACCTCTAGGGCCTCGTCTAAGGTTAGTTGAGGTAAAAGGTTAGCAAAAGCCCGGGCCAACATTGTTTTGCCTGTGCCTGGTGGTCCATACATACAAATATTGTGGCCACCAGCGGCCGCAATTTCAAGCCCTCGTTTAGCTGATTCCTGGCCCCGAATGTCTGACAGGTCGGCCCGGTTATTTTTTATGACATTTTCAAAAATGGTTGGATCCTGGGCTTTAATTAATAGTATGCCGCTTAAATGTAAAACTAATTGATTTATGTTTTTGACTGGATAAACGGTGATGCCAGCCACCAATGCAGCTTCAATGGCGTTAGCCTCAGGCACGAAAATTTCAAGGAAATTTTCGTGCCTAGCCTTTTGCGTAATAGGTAATGTACCCCGTACCTTTTTTAATTCGCCAGCTAATGATAATTCGCCAATGAAAACTTTATCATCAGCATTAAAAAAAACTTGCTCGGTAGCCAATAAAAAACCAATGGCAATGCCTAAATCAAAAAAAGCTCCTTCTTTCTTGGTCTCGGCTGGCGTCAACGAAACGATAGTTTTGGTTTGACTGTGTTTGGGCGAATCAAAATCCGAATTTTTAAGTGCGCTCCCTACACGGTCGCGGGCTTCCTCTACAGCTTTGTCGGGTAGCCCCACAACTGAAAAGGCGTTCAGTCCACGGGCAGTGTCAACCTCAACGCCTATAATTTGTCCAGCCAGCATATTTACTTGTGCGCTATAAACTCGGGCAAAAGACATATTTGTTTTTTAGTGCGAATTATTCGTTAATGTGACCCTTGCAAGTACGAGCGGCTGGGTTGGCGTCAAGGCGAGCCTCCTCTATTTTTTCGCCTGAAATTTCACAAACACCATAACCACCAGTGGTTATTTTTTTTAAAGCATCCTGTATATCAGTTAATCTGCGTGATAAAGTTTTAACCATTTCTGACCGGCCTTCATAATCCTCAACTCGATCGGCCAGATCCACCATGTCTGATTCTGGGCCATCTTGACTTGTAGGCATGGCCTCCCACTGGCTATTTTCAGTATTAAAAGTCCCAATACCCGCAAGATCTTGGTTTAATTTAATCTGCTCCTCAAGCAGTTTAGCTTCGTATTTGTTTAAATCGGCCTTTTTCATATTCCTAAAATGATAGCATCTTTGAATTAATAAGCAAGCTATTTTTGGGGTATTATTTTTTGCTATTTTTTAAGTATTACCCGCTTTAAAATTTCTTTGACGGCCTCTTTGGAATTGGTTACCAATGCATGATTTTCATCAACAAAAATCATAATCATCAAAGGGTTATTGTCGGCATCGTACAGTATGCGACCGTCATGACTTTCAATCGTAATATTTACAAACTTCTTTTGGTAAATTGGGTCCAGGGCAGTTTGGGCATTTACATTAAAAATTTCACCCAGGTCAAATAAAATATTGTCTTCCCATAACGAAAAGCCCAAGAATGACTGATCGGTGCCAATGGTTTTAAATAAAATAAAGGGTGCTTGTTTTTGCTCGGTGTCAGTGTATACGCCAAAATCAAAAGTAGTTTCCAGGCCACTTGAAAATTTAGGGCTTAATTTCCAATCAAAAGCTTTTAGTAAATCATTTGTGCCAACTGGATCAATATTAACAAAACGAAAACGAGTTAGTCCGATTGCTGGGGCCTCTGATTTTGCGTCAACAATTTGTTTTTTGAGAATTGATGATTTTGGCTCAAAGTTACCAATAGTTTTTGTTTGGTCATATGTTACCAAGCCTGAATAAATGATTACCGGCTCAACAGTAATAGATTTATCTTTTTTTTGAATAGTCCAAATTGCCAATCCGGTTATTGTGATCAAGGCAATCAAAGTTAAAGCAAGCCAAAGTTTGTTTTTATTTGAAGCCAGCGACCCCTCCTTTTTAAAAACCGTTTTTTCGCGATCTAAGTCAAGGGCCTCCCTAACTATTTGGGCCGATGCACCCGATAGGGCACGCGAAACATCCTGGTCAACAGTGCGAATACTAGCCTTTTGGGCGCCCTGGCTTATTAAAATGTCATCTTTTTCTTCAGGCATTTTGTTGTTTATTTTTAATAAATTTTGCTTACTTTTTTATTTACTATAGCCAATTAAATATTTGCGAGGCATTAAACTTAAATCTAAAAAGTCATCGGCCACATCAATCAATTTACCCGATGATGATTTGCTAAACGATATAACCTCAACTTGAGTTTTAGTTTTTAAATATTCCACCAACGGCACAAAATCACCATCGCCCGATACAATAATTACCACATCTAGCTTGTCAGCCATTTTAATAGCATCAACGGCCAGGCCTACATCCCAATCACCCTTTTTGGCCCCACCAAAAAATATTTGCAAATCCTTGGTTTTAGTTTCAATGCCAATTTTGGTCAATGCTTCAAAAAATTGCTTTTCATCGCCACCCTCTGATGTAATAACATAAGCCACGGCCCGCACTAATTTGCGGTTGCCCAGAGCCTCTTTAACTATGGCCCCAAAATTAACCTTGCGTTTGTATAAATTCTTGGCGCTGTGGTATAAATTTTGCGCATCTATAAATATCCCCACCCGTTGCTCCTTTTGTTTAATAACTGTCATATATAAAAAATTACTTATAAATTTTCCTCATCGATTTCAGCATCCCTTAATATATTTTTTACGATTTTTGGATGTAAGATTTTTGAGGCATGGTTTGGTACTGTAATACGTACGCCTTTGTTGTTATAAAAAATCATGTGACTTCCGCTTTGACGAGACAACGAAAATCCAGCTGAAGTTATTACTTTTATGATTTGGCGAGCTGTAAAACGTTTTAGTTTTGGTGCCATATTTTAAACAACCGCAACTTGAAAATGTGAAAGACTAAAAGACCTTTCTTTTTGCTCAAATTTTTCTCTCTTGGCTGACCTGTCAGCAATATGAAGCTTGATCGCATCTTTAATATTTTTAACGACCTCTTCATATGTTTTACCTTGAGTATAACAGCCTTGCAAGTCTAAACACTCGGCTACAAAGCCGTCCTTGTCTTGCTCTATAATAACTGAGAAGTTTTGGATTTTCATATTTGATATTATATCATGCTTTTAAAATCAGGCAAATTTTTGTAAGCATTATTTATACAATTTGTACTGGCTTGGTATAAACTGCGTTCCCAAAGGCCAAAATTGGCAAAAAGACAATTGGCAAAATAATCAGACCAAATGTAAAGCCAGCATCTTTGCCAAAAGCTAGTGATAGTTTGTGTGTAACTATTATTGCAAAAACGATGTTTACCACAGGTATGAGCATCAAAATAAACCACCAAGCTGGCTTACCAGTTATTTCCAAAAATATAAAAATATTGTAAATTGGTATAATACTAGCCCAACCAGGCTTGCCGGCCTTTTTGAAAATATTCCAATTCGAAACTAATATTAAAAGAATCAGCGCAACGTAAATCAGTATAAAAGAAGATAGTGTATTTTCCATAATTTTTAAATCTTACTTATAATACTTTAATCATACCACACACAAACCACAAATTAATCAAATAAAAAAGCGCACTGTTGGTGCGCTCTGTGCCTGTTCCATCACTGCCATAGAAAGCCGGTCCACTCTGGCTTTTGACGGTAAGCTAAGTATGTTCTTACTATGTGGGAAACGGCCACCCCCTCTTCTACACCATCGATCAAAGATTTTTCCAAGTAAAAGTAAATGTTTCTGTCTAATCCGTTTGGTAAAGGCATAAATGTTATACCGGAGATAATTAGGTCTGCAAAAAATGATGATTCAGTTAGTAGGCTATCCTCTATCAGGTTATTCATGAAGCCTACAAACTTATGATCATAAATACTGTCACCAATCAAAAAGTAAACGAACCGCCCCTCTCTTGGGTCAGCTTCTGGGTCAAAACCAGCTTTGCCTACAAGTACCTCAGAGAGATGTAGTTGATGCTTGGCAGTATCTTGAGCATAGCTCAAGTCGTTACAAAAGCTCAGGCCAATAATAGCGAGCAGGATTACAATAAGTTCTTTTTTCATATGTGCAAGATTAAGTTTCCTTTATTCTATAGCACATAAAGCATTTTGTCAAATTTTTGGGTTAGGTTTTACCAACTGCCACCTCCCCCTCCGCCGCCACCTCCACCTGATGAACCACCGCCTGAACTGCCACCACCTGATGATTGAGGTGCGCCACTTGATGAAGCGCTACTCATTGATGATGATAAGCCTGAAATTGATGAAGCAAATGAGCCTGATGAAAAACTTGTATATGCATCATTGCCATGGTACCAAACAGGGTTAGCAGTTAGTAGGCCATCAAAAGCCTTGATCCATTTGCCACCTAAACCAAGCGCTACAGCAAACGGTAATAATTTTGAAAATACTCTAGGCAAATCTTGCGACGAATATTCCGACATCAAACGACTTTTTTCAGCAACTTTTATATACCTGTATAATCCAGCAACTGCATAATACTCAGCAGATGTTTTTGAAATAATTTTTTTGTAAATGTATTTTGCAATTTTAAATAAAATAAAGAAGCCAAAAATTATAAGTATTGGTAAGGCTACTATCAGTGCACTAACTCCGGTAATGTCGCTAATTATGTTTGGGGCGGCTATAAGTACAAAAATTATTATCAAAAATAGAAAGAAACTAAAAAAGAACTTAAACATGGCTTTTACTGCCCCAAACATTACTTTTACCGTACCCTCTAGTGTCCACATTTTATTTATATCAACATAAGGTGAATTAGGGTTAGCCGAACTTCGTGCCTGATTAAAATAACTCTCAAATAAAAAGTATGGTTGCTCCTTTGCTATGTCGTCAGTTGTTTTTGAGCCAGTAGGATTTGTAATTATTGAGTATAATGATTGCAAGTGGCCTTTTGAGTCAAAAATACTTTTGCCAGTTCGGGTAAAAGAGGTTTGAGTTCTTTTGAAAAAAAATGTAAATCCAAAAAAGGCCACGATGGATAACATGATAAATATGTATATTGTAACTATGATTGAGTCAAAGTTTTTTACAATAAGACCAAAGCCTACAAGTAGTAAAACAAAAACAAATATTTTGGGGATTATCTTTTTAATGTAACTAATTTTAGGCAATGGCTTATTTTCAATCGTAACGTAACCCTCCGTTGCTAAATACAAAATATCCCCTGCGAGTGACCTATTGTTTTGCGATAGATTTTGATTATAAATATACCCTGCTTCAGATGGTGTCATGCCTGCTGGCGGTTCGAATTGGGCGATAATTGGCTTGGTTTTTTCGCGGATTTCAGGCAGGTAAACAACAAATATTTTTCGTAATAACAACAGTAAGCCTAAAATAAATACACCAAAAGCTATTTTGTAATAGTTATTTTGATTGTTATACCACTTGGCCACGTAAACATAATTTGGCACCAAGCCTTTTTCAAAACCAACTGCTACGGTTAAGCCTTGCCCTGGTTGCAAATTATTTTGAAAGAATTTAGTGCTAGATTCGTTGTCAGTAAGTGTAGTTTCGCAATTATAAGCCTCACCCTTGAAACCCGTGTAACATTTAATTTTATCAGGCATTGGCTTTGCGTCATTTGGTAATTTAATAGTTGCGGTTGCTTTTTCAATCGGCACTTGCCAATTATTACCTG
>Ga0209541_10007168_pt1 | contig 18806 bp, 21 predicted proteins | sample RifCSPlowO2_01_FD_184027 | JGI IMG/M metagenome (GOLD analysis project Ga0209541, IMG submission 184027) | Groundwater microbial communities from Rifle, Colorado - Rifle CSP2_plank lowO2_0.1 (SPAdes) (version 2) | ecosystem: Environmental > Aquatic > Deep subsurface > Groundwater | place... | reverse complement strand
AGATACCTCATTTTATATTGAGAGATAAGGAATTGATGTACGGATGGATTGAGCAAACAATAGGTGACGAAGGCCACGTCAAATTTCACCCACATTTATACAGAAGAGAAATAATCTGGAGAAGAGCGTGTGATATTAGAAATGATAAATGTAAAATAATTGAGGATGAGTTAATAATTTTAAAAAACTTGAGTATTGAATATGACCTGAAAAATATTGGAAACTACGTTACAAGCAAGGGAAAGAAAAGATTTAGGCTGCAGATTAGGATTTCTAGAAAAGAAAATTTAAGGAGACTAAATAATTTAATAAAAATTCCCAATGATTTAAAGGATAGGCTATTTATAGAAATGCTAAAGAGTTGCTAAAACCATGATGAGAAAAATAACTTCAAAATTCTTTCCTTTTCCTCAAATGCTCAACTAATTTCTCTGAAATAACTAGGTTGTTATTGTCAATTATGTATCTAAACGGCAAGTGAACGCTTTCATTTTCATTAATCTGCACTTCAACCTCATCAATAAACTTCAACTCATTTAATTTTGCCCCGTCCAAAATCTTTTTTGAAGCATAAACTGCATTATCAGTTGGCATCTGCGCGCTTCCTAGGTTCCTTTCCTCAAACTTAATTTTATTCTGCTTTAATTCCTTGATAATGTCTTCCGTCCTTCTCTTTGCAGGCTTGTCGCCCAAAATTCCGCCAAAAACAAAGTATTCAAACTTATTTTTATCATTTGTTTTAAGAGTTCTTGTTCCATATTGCGACAGAACACATATTTTATTTTTATGGAAATTTAATTTACCATTCAAATTAGAAAATATTTCACTAAAAACATTTCCAAGTTTTTTTAATTTGGAAGAGTCTGTTTTATTCTTTATATTTGTAAAAATTAAATTTTCTTTGCCAACAATCTCAGAAATATGCCCGTACTCTATCAGGCACCATTCAAAAAGTTCCGGTTCGAGGTGTTCTATTATATATTCCATTTTGATAAATTTAATAAAAACTTAAATTAAAAGAATTAAATAAAAAATATTAAAATTTCTTGAACTGCGCCGCTGTGTCAATCAGGTCAACATGGCCCAGGAACATCGCTCTGCAGCAGTATCTCTGCAAGCCAAGCTCGTCCATCACTTTTTTTCTGTCCTCGCCTTTGTCAACCCTTTCCTTGTATTTTTCGTAAAGTTGGGCTATTGGCTTTCCGCAGCTGAAACATCTTATTGGAATTATCATTTTCTCCTCCTTACCTGTACGATTTTTGTACTTTTGATCTTGCCTGTCCGTGCCTGTTCGGCTTTGAAGGCTCCTTCCTTCGGACATCTGCAACTAAAAGGTTTCTGTCATAATTCAGGAACACTTCCCTTAATTTGTCATTCTTCGTGTAAACCAAAAGGGCTTTTGCAATCGCCAGCCTTGAAGCCTCTGCCTGCGATGATATTCCGCCGCCGATAACGCTGACATCAATATTTACTTTGCCGGCAACATCCCCTGCAAGTATCAAAGGCTCCATCAATTTTAATCTTGACATTCTCGGCTCCACTAAATCAATTGGAACGCTGTTCAGCCTGACAATTCCGGTTCCCTGTTTTACAACCGCCCTAGCGATTGCCGATTTTCTTTTTCCTGATGTGTGAATATTTTTCATTTTTTATCCTCTGTTGTACCCTATCTGCCTGCAGATATCCTTAACCTTCAAATAATCTGTTTTCTGCAGTTTGCCTGCGCCGGCTTTTTCTATCACTGTGAATTTTTCATTTCTGAGCCCTTCTGGAATTCCAACGTGGCACTTTACGTTTCTGTAAACTTCCTGGCCTCTTGGCTTTTTGAAAGGCAGCATGCCTCTTATAGTTTTCTTGACGAAAAAAGCAGGGTTCCTGTAAAGATAAGGCCCTTTTGTAGGCGCTTTTCTGTCCACTCTTCGAATATAATTCTCAACAATCGGAGCTCTCTTTCCACTCACAACCGCCTCTTCGCAGTTGACAATGTCAACTTCTTCTCCCAACAAAAGCTGCTTGGCTGCAAAGCTGCTCAGCCTTCCCAAAACAACATTTTTAGCGTCGATTATCATTTTAGTTTATTTTAAATCTTATCCGATTATTCTTATTCCTTTCCCGCTCGGATTGTCCTTGCTTAGCTCAAGAAGCGGAACAATCTTTGACCCCGCTTTCTCAATTTTTTCCTTTGCCCCGTCTGAAAACTGGAATGCTGATATTGTAAGCTTGTGCTCTAAATCCCCTGAGCCAAGAACTTTTCCCGGAACAACAATAACCTCATTTTCCTTTGTGTATCTGCTTATGCTGGAAAGGTTGACAACTCTTCTTTGCCTTGTAGGCCTTTCCAAATCATTGGCAATTCTTCTCCATATTTCCGCTTCCTGCTCGTTGCCTCTTTTCTTCAGTTCCGCAACTAGCTTGAGCAAAATTATGTTTGTTGGCCCTGTTCTTTTCATTTTCGTTGTTGGATTCGATTTTTTATGATTTATTTTAAATTAATTTTTATTTTTTTAAATTTTAATTATTTTTAGTTTATTGATGATTTTTCGTTATTGACTTTTTTGATTTTAAATGCGGGGGACGTGATTCGAACACGCGTACCCACTAAGGGACTAGCCCCTCGAGCTAGCACGTTTGACCAGGCTCCGCCACCCCCGCGTTATGAGGGTAATGGGTTTTGTGATTTATTTTTAATTTCTTGGGCAATCGAAGATTGTCCACTTTTTGTTCAAACTTTTTATCTGAAAAAGTTTGTCGCCGTCAACTCGCGAAAGGGTTGTTTTACTTTGCCTTCTTGAGCTCTTCAACGAACTCATCAAGCTGCTCGTCAAGTATGTCAACCGCCTTGTTGACAATCTCTTTGCAGCTTAGCTGTCCGAATGATTCAATGTAAAAAACAAAATCTGTTTCGCTTGCTGTTACCTTAACGTTCTTGTCAATCTCTGAAAAGTCAAGCGATAAGTCGCATTCAAGCACTCTGTCTTTGTTGACAGTCAGTTTCCTGTCCTTGATTTCAAAAATATTATTGTGGTCAACCTCGATTATTGCTTCCGGGTTTTTTACATCGCCTGTGATTTCAACAATCGGCTTGTATTTGTACCAGACATGGCCGGGGCTCCATTTTATGTGCTGCTTTCCAGTCCCAAGAACGGCAGTTGCCTCCAGTTCAAGCGTCTGGCCTTTCAGCAATTTGACAATCGGCATTTCGCCAAAAACCGGCTTCACGGCAGGGTCTTTGCTTTTCAATTCCGAAGCATACACAACACCGCTTCCTTTTGTCGCCCTTAAAACCAGCTTTAATTGGCATCTGTTGCATCCTTTGCCCTCGCACTTGCATTTGTCAGGTAGATTGTATGATTTTAAGTCAGTCTTCAACGGCACTAATCCTAATCTATGGGCAATCATTTCGTCATAGGCTATTGAATTGTTTTTCTGGAATTCAACTTCCTCAATGGCCATTGTCGGCACTTCGTCTATCATGAGCCTTCTCAAAGTGTTTGCAAAAACGTGGTCTGAATCCTTCAAAATGAATGAAAGCGTTCCATTGTCCTTGCTATTTTCCAAGACCCTTATTTCCATTTTGTCCTCCAGTTATGAATTTTGATTTTTATGATTTTATTAAAAATAAATTTTTTATTTTTTGGGTGATTCTTTTTGTGTAGTTGCCGTTTTTATTTTTTCCAAAGCTTTGCTCTCTCCTCTTAAAAATGCAGCATATTCGGGCCAACTTCCATTAAAATTTCTTTTAACTAAAGTCCCTGCCTTATAGTATCCTGCTTTTATATATCTTCGATCAGTTTGCCTGACTACTTCCTTTAATCTATCAATTTCCGGAATATCGCTTGACAAATGCCTCTGTGCAAGGTGGGCTACCGCATCTTCTGCTATAGTCCGATTATAACCAGCTTTGTAAGCATCATATAACTCTACTGTTGATTCCAATAGGCTCATCTTATCTCCATCACTCCTTTGTTTGCAAATTATCAATATTTCTTTGATAATTATTAATGAATGTGAAAATTATACCCTTCTTCCCCTTCTTCCGCCTTTCTTTCTGCATCCGTCATGCGGCAAAGGAGTTACTTCCTCTATGATTCCAATTCTTAATCCCATTCTTGATAATGCACGAATAGCAGCCTGCGCTCCCGGTCCAGGGCTTGTTGGACCGTTGTGGCCGCCGGGCGCTTTGATTTTGACGTGTATTCCGGTAATCCCCTTGTCCATTGCGGTCTCAGCTGCTTTTTTTGCGGCAATCATTGCAGCCGTGGGAGAACCTTCCATCCTGTCGCTCTTGACAACCATTCCGCCGGAGCCGACAGCCAAAGTTTCTGTTCCGGTTATGTCCGTAATGTGAATAATAGTATTGTTGTATGAAGCGTAAATGTGCGCTATTCCCCACCTCTGCGGCCTTGATTCCATGTTTATTCAGCCTTCTCCGCCTTTTTTTCCTGCGCAACTTGCGGCGCGAGGCTAATTGCCTTGACCATTCTTATGTTTGGCTCTTCGCTGATTGTAACCAAATACGAAGGCGCTGTAACTTTTCTTTCTCCGATTGCAACATGCTCATGAGTGATAAATTCTCTTGCCTGCTTCATTGTCCTCGCAAGCTGTTTCCTAATCAATAAAGTTTGAAGCCTTCTTTCCATTACATCTTTCAATGTTAAATTCAAAACATCTTCAACTTTGGAATCTTTTTTCAGTAATCCGAGCGAGTTTAATCTCTGCAGCAGCTGCTTTTTTTCAAGGTCTGACTGCGGGTTTCTCTGCGCAATCAGCGTCTTTGCCCTGTTTAGAAAATCTTTCAGCATGGAATCCATTTTCCAGATCTCATACTTTCTCCTTAATCCGTATTGTTTTAATATTTCTTTCTCCGCTTCAATCCTTTCTTTCTGCCACGGATGATTTGGAGTTGAAAATTTCTTCTTCTGTTTTTTTGGGTCTCCCATGTGTTACACCATTAAGCCTTAGCCGGCTTGTTTCCTTCTGCGCTTTTTCTCTTGACTCCCATTACTTTTCCTTTGTTTCTTCTGAAATTTGATCTTGTTCTTTGCCCTCTTACCGGCAATCCTAATGAATGCCTTACTCCTTTGTAGGACTTGATTTTCTTCATCATTTTTATGTCGTTGTCCTGCGTGAACGATAAGTTAGTGCTAAGAAGGTGCCTGTCCACATTGTCTTCAGGATCTTTCTTCCTGTTGTAAAGCCATGACGGAATCTTGAATTTTGAAGGGTCTTTCAGCACATCATCAATCTTCGCAACATCATCATCAGAAAGGTATCCGGTTTTCTTTGTTTTCTGTATTCCAGCCGCGTTGCAGATTGCATTGGAAATCATGAAATTTATCCCTTTTATTTTTATCAGAGAATTCCCAATCTGCTTGTTTCCGTCCAAATCAGTATTTGCAATCCTTACAAAATATTTCAGTTCCTGTTTTTGTTCTTCAGCCATTTTTTACTTCAAATTTTTAAGCCGCGAGAATTTAGCAAAATTAACGAATAACTATTCGCTAACCCTAAACGCGCTCATAATGAACTCGGGCTAATTATAGGACTAGGGATACGATGGGCATTTATAAAACTATCTGAAATTTTGAATTTTAGCAGTTTTAGTCAACGGCATAAGTAATTTGGCATATTTAGCACAAAAAATGTTCATTAAGAAATATTTCAATACTTTCTTGCATGTCATTGACTAAAAATGAGCTTTCGCTAATTGTTTATAATTTCTTAATTTAATCTCCTTTCCAAATAAAATTTTTAATATCCCTAAATAAAGAATAAGGATTATTTTTAATTTCTATCAATTTTATTTTTTCCTTACTACGTCCCTCAATTGATTGAATATTTGAATCAATAAATCGTTTGATTCTATTTTTTGTTCCAAAGATTATTACTATACCTTGGATATCGTTGTACCTCATCATATTCGAGATAGAATGAGAAGAAGTATATAAAGATCATGATTTGTTACCAAATTTCGTAACAAAATCAAACTAGATAATACCTTTGCGAATCTACCAAAATTATCTTTTCGATGCTATCATCCTGTATCTTGAATTTCCATAAATTATATGTTTTTGACTTGTCATCCCAACAAAAGAATACTGGTATTGTCTCTTTACCAGTTATTTTTTTAACATGTATGTATGGGAAATATAACTGCCTTTTACTAAATCTTTTGATTAGTTTTGCTTTAGCTTCTATGATTATAGAAAAGTTTTCTCCCTCAAATCCTGCGTCTATCTCTATCCCGGGCTTCTCGATTTTTATGTTATGTCCTCCAATTTCTAATTGGAATTCCTTAGACCTTTGCTTTCCCATAATGCTAAAATAAAACAATTTATCAATTTTTAAAAAATCTCTTAGAATTCCAGAGTTAATCATATTCAGAAGGTACTGTTGCTCGCCCATACCCGCACTTGAACTTAGCAATTTAAATTGGGATATAGATTTAAACTTGATGTTCTCTTTGTTTATTGGTGGCAAATCCATAAATCCTTCACATTTAATGAGCCACCAACTTTTTGTTGTATTGGGAAACATCATAATTTTATGTTTTTTCAAAGAATCAGGCATAGTTTCTTCAGAATCAAAATAATTCAACAATCTAATTTCTTTGTCCTTGATTATAGACTTTAAATCTGTTGTAGATACCAAAGACACTCCTTTTTTAAAATCAAAGAATTTGTTTAATATCTGATCCCAATGTTTATTTCTTTCTTCCTTAGGGTACACCATTAGACTTATTTGGAGATATTGGATTATAACTTTATGTTACACAATATTGTAACACAACTATATATATCGTAACTTATTACGTATCGTCATGCAATTAAGCTTTAACTTATTGACAGAAAAATTAGAGGATTTAACTAAAACATTTCTTGCATTATCCAACATAAAGAGATTGAAGCTATTGTTGTTGCTTAATAAAATAAATTCCGGCTCTGCCGCTCAAATTCATAAAACTGCAAAGAGAGAAGGAATATACAGCAATAGGGAAACAACTTATAGAGCACTTGAAGACCTAGTCAAAATTAAACTAGTTTCCAAGATTTACAATGAAGAAAAAAAAGAACTTAATTATTCTATAAAACATGAAAACAACTCATAAAATCATGATTGGGGATTGTTTAGAAGGATTAAAAAAACTTCCTTCTGAATCAGTAGATTTAGTATTTGCTGATCCACCCTATAATATGTCCAAGAAAAAAGGTTTAGGATGGAAATACAGCAAACACGTAACAATGCAGGAAGAATGGGACATATTTTCTAAAGACGACTATTTTCAATTTAATCAAGAATGGATTAAGGAATGTTTGAGAGTTTTGAAGCATGGCGGGAGTCTTTGGGTATGTGGCTCATTTCATAATATATACCAAGTTGGATTTATTTTACAGCACATAGAAGATATTAAAATTAACAACAGCATTGTTTGGTTTAAGCCAAATGCTCAACCAAATATCACTTGTAGAATGTTTACAGAAAGCACAGAACATTTAATCTGGGCTTCAAAAAATGGAAATGGACAGAAGTGGAAGTTTAATTATGAAGATACTAAAAACTTGATTGAAGATTCTCTGAATCCAAGGGGAAAACAAACAAGAAATGTTTGGAGCATTCCATTAACGCCAAGAAAAGAAAAATGGGCAGGAGAACATCCAACTCAAAAACCTTTAGAGTTATTAAGAAGAGTAATCTTGTCATGCACTAATGTAGGCGACACAGTTTTAGACCCGTTTTTGGGTTCTGGAACTACCTCTGTTGCAGCCAAAATATTAAAAAGGAATTCTATTGGAATAGAAAAAGAAAAAAAGTATTTAGACATAATTAGAAAGCGTTTAAGCCCGCCACAAAGGAAGATTAATGAAGAAATTTTAATGGATATAGCTACTACTTAACTGTACATTTAAGCTTTTTGATTTACCATCTCCACCACCGCTTCAATATGATTCGTCTGCGGAAACATGTCAAAAAGTGCAACAGAATTAATTTTATACCCATTCCGATTAAATTTGATAAATTCTTTCTTGAACTTAAGCGGGTTGCAGGAAATATAAATTATCGTTTCAGGCTTTAGCTCAATTAATTTCTGCAGCGCAATGTTTCCCATTCCGGTTCGCGGAGGGTCTGCAATAACCTGCAATGGCTTCAGCAATTTTAATTTATGAATATTCTTGGCATCAGAACAAACAGCTTCAGCATTTGCAATATGGTTGAATTTGATATTCTCCTCTGCGCATTTTACCGATAAAGGAAAAGATTCAACAATCGTAACTTTATCAAACAATTCATTCATGCTCAGCCCAAAAACCCCGACTCCGCCGTACAGATCAAGCAAATGCCCTTTCTTGGAATTTAATTTGGACTTAACATAAGAAATCATTTTCTCCGCAACAGCAGAATTGTTCTGGAAAAATCCCTGGGAATGAAAAAAGAAAATCTTTCCGAGAAATTTCTCTTTTAATATTCCTTTTCCCTTAACAACAATAAATTTTTCAGTCAGGACTTCATTATTGGCAGCATATCCGATTACAATATTCTCTGCATTGCTTTTCTTTGAAAACTCTTTCACAAGGGAAACAGCTTTGATTTTATCGGAAGAGCCGTCATTTATGGCAAAAGATATGCAGGAATCCATTGAAGGGGTTCTTATGACGGCATAAAGAAAAGTATTTGGCTTTAGGCTGTGAGACTTGATTTTATTAAAAAATATTCTTGTTTCCGAAAGAAGCTCATTTAGCCTGTCATTTGAAATCGGGCAATTCTCAATATCCATAATCTTATTGCTTTTCGCCCTTAACCCCAATCTGTCGGACTGAAAAACAAAATCCATTCTGTTCCTGTAATGGTACTCTTTGTCATGAAACACTTCAAGTTTATCAGCGGGAAAATTGGTAAAGCTGCTTAGGCTCTTAACTTTATTCTTCAGCTGAATCTCATACTCCAGGTGCTGCGTATCGCATCCTGCGCATGTTCCGAAATAAGGGCATAAAGGCTGTCTCATGGAATAAACTAACCTGCTGAGATTTAATAACCTAGTGATTTCCACAAACTTTTTAAAATACCCTGATTACTTTTAGTTATATTACGACTGCGGTAGTTTAATGGTAGAATAAGCGGCTGTGGAACAACCTTTTCTTTGCTCGCAAGCCTCGCAAAGAAAAGCTTGACCAAAAGAAGACGGGGAGAGACATAAAGTCTCTCGAACGAACTTTTGAGAAGATGGAAAGGTTGTGCATAACCCGCTTGGCGCGAGTTCGATATGGTTGTGAGCGTGTCTCACGCCACGCAAGTCTCGCCCGCGGTCCTTTTATTCTTTTGAATAATACTCCATCTTCAGGACAAACCTGTAAACAATATAAGGCAGTACAAAAGAAACGGCATAAATCAGCCCGACAAAAAGAGGCTCATGGAAATTGTTTATACCGAACGCCAATCCAAATTTGTTTGACATCTGAGATATTGCAGCAGCGTTAATCAAAGCAACCATTGGAATGAAAAAAGCCAGAACGAGATGATGCTTTCTTTCAAGATGCTCTATGCTCCTGATGACCAGCTCAAACAGTAATCCGAATACAATCCCCAAAACAATAATTATAAAATAAAGGTAAGCTCCCCTCAGGACCATCAGCACAGGAATCAGCGCAACTGAAACCGCAAAATTCGCGGCGATTATCAGGAGAAGCAGGGCGAAATAAACCCTTTTCTCAAGAAATCTTGACTCAGATGTCTTCACCTTTTTTGCAGTATCTATTATCCCGACAGCCTTCTCAATCTCTTTTGCGCTCCATCCTCTTTTTTCCAGCCTGTTGGTCAAATTATGCATCTGAAAATTTCGTATTGATAAGTTAAAATTATTTTTTCATCGTGGATGAAAACTGAGTGCAGAGGAAATTTCCGTACGGAGTGTGGGGATTTCCTTTGCGAATAGCCTTTTCATCAAGAAAAGGCGTGTTTGAATCCAATATTTATTTTGGTTTATTAATACATCTTTTTTATAAGCTTTCTTCCTTTTCCTCGTTAATCATTTTCTTGACAAACATCAAAAAAGCCCGCGCTTTTTCATAATCTTCCTTTAAAGTGTCAATATTAACCTCTACAACCTCTCCTTTGTCAATAGTGGCAATCATCGTAACGTGCCGCCTGAACTCTTCCCTTTTTGTATATTCGGCTTTGCTTAATTTTCTCAATTTTAAATAAAAATTGATGTTTTCAATCAAATAAGTATTGTCGGGATATATTTTCTTCAGCAGCTCGCATCTTAAGCCCGCATTTTCAGGAACGCTTGTTACAAGTTTTTTCTCCTGCGCATATTTCAGAATCGCCTCGATGCCGTAGCCAATGCAGCTAATCAGCCTGTCAACTACGTGCTTAATCACATCAACAGTCCTGCTGTACTTCAGGCTTACCCAGAACAAGTGGTCCACTCTTTTTAGTTCCTGTATCGCTAAATCAAAGGAGTCTTTCATATTGGTCCAGAATTATTTGTTTTGTAATTTTAAAATTGCTTCGGCTAGATTGCCGCTGCTCTCTTCAAGAGCCTCGAGCGCCTCTTCTCTTGTGCAGTTTGCCTGTTCAACAACAGTTGCAACATCGTCATCGCTGATTTCGGCTTTCCCGCTTCTTTCAGACTCCTCAATTTCCCCAGCAATCTGGAAAGTCTCCTGCCCACCCATATTCACCTTGCTGACCTGAGGATTCCTGATAAGGATATCCTTATCTGCAGTTTTTATGATAACCAATTCGGCATCAATCTCTTCCTGCTTTATGCCCAGCCTTTTCATGGCTTTCTGCACATCCCTAGGATTCATTCCCGGAAACATGTTATCAGCCAATCCCAAGCATCCTGTTGCCGTAAGTGTAAAGAATTACCATTATGACGATGACAACGACGCAAAGGACGATTATGTGCCCGGGCTTGAATTTAATCTTGCTCTTGTACTCGTCAAAATACCTTACCAAGCCCCCCATCCCCTGGGGCATTGAAATCCTGTTGTCTGCCATTTTAATGTGGATTAATTCATGAATTTATTAATATTTCTTTATTTTAGCATAAAAGAAAAGGCAGGGGGCGGAATAAGCCGCCTTTTGTCAGGCCCTTTGTGCAATATTGAATTGCGATAGCCCGTCCTAGCATTAAACTAAGCGCCTTAAATTAGGCTTGCACCAGCCAGGGCTCACCGTTTCACCCATTCTCGCAAAAACGTCAGTTGGTTAACTCAATTCTGTCGCCAGAATCTTCACAAACATCATCCTTGATTGCAGCGGTCTCGTTTCTGAGTGGTTGCCCTCCGTTTCCGGAGCTCGCTTGTGCGAGTGGCCTTTTGTAGTGGGCGGACTTTCCTCAGTTCATCGAAAATCGTAGATTTTCGAGGTCAGCGAATCATTTGATTCGCTTTACATGAAAAAACCAGCTCCCGCCAGTTCAAACATCAAACCGCAGCTAAGTACCAACCCCTGCCTACTAATAGTGTGGAAAAATCTGTTTAAAAAGGTATCTGTTTAATTTATCTTACTTCCTCTTCTTCATCATCTCTTCCTTTAATCCCCTGATCTCATCCAGCTGCTGCAATAATATTCCCTCTTTGATATCCTCTCCGATTGCGAGCATTATGATGAATATGACCATCAAAAGCCACAGGAACACTGTCTGCAAAAAGCCCCAGCTTACCTGAAAGCCCTCAGCGGCAAAAACCCTGTTGATGAAGAAATACCCCATAAGCAGGACTAGAAATCCCACAACCAGCAGCATCTTTTCAAATATGCTCGTACGCCTCTTTTTTTCTTCCATCTGCCTCAGTACAGATTAACTTCTATATTGGATTTATAGAGAATTTTGAAAAATATTAAATTTTGTCAAAATTCTCTTAGAAAACTTTGAATGAAATACAAGATATATAAACTTAACGAATTGTTCAAAGTTTTCTATATACTTTTCTTTTTAAAGATTACAAACCTTAATTTCTGCTCTCCGCTCCACACGTCTTTCTCTTTGTCAACAACAAAGTTGTGCTTCTCAGCGTGCTTTTTCAGGAAATCCGGAATTACAGATATAACAGCAATTCTTCCCTCTTTTTTTAGTATATAATCAGCCTGGTAAAAGAATTCGTGGTAAATCTTGTCCAGATTTGCATTCTTTGAATTAGGCAAGTTGGTTATTATCCTGTCAACCACTTCTTTCTTGAATTTAATATCCAGCCATTCAAGCTCAGTCCTGGAAAAATTGATTTCCTTGTCAACTCCGGCAATCTTTGCGTTCTTCTTCGAGAAATCAACATACTTGAAAAGGTGGTCAAAGCTGTAAATTTCACATTTGGGCTTTTTTGGAATTTTCTTGTCCAAATTTTTAAAAAATTTTTCGTAATCAATCCCCAAATCAAGTTTCAGAAAAGCGAATTTGTCTTTCTTGAAGTAATTTACCGGAAAATCATTTGAATAAAATGCAGATTCTATAACCACAACGCCGTCTCTTGAGAACGGGTCAAGCATTGACTCTTTTTTCTGAAAGCCGCTTTCCCTTATCAAAGCATAGGCAATTGTTCCTCTCAAAGAGCCAGGATGAAGAAATATTTTATACAGCCTTTTATTCAGCTCGAATCCCGCGAAGTCTATGCCAAAATAGCATTTATCATTGACAATATAAATAAAAAATATTATGTCATACTCCTTCAGATTAAATTTTGGCCCGTATTTTTTGTATTTCTTAAGCGTAAATTTGGCAAACTGGGTTTCGGCATCCACGCTCTTGAAATCATGCTTCCCGACCCTTAAGCATTCCACCTTGAAATTTTTGTATTTTTTAATCCAATCGCCAAAATCGGCTTTGTCAAGAAATTTTTCAAACTCCTCATGAAAATTGTGAAATTTAAATTCATCAATCAGATAAACAATCCTGTCAACAGACTGGGATTTATAGCAAAGCAGGCACAAATCCTCAAATTTCCTGAAATCAAAGACAACGCAGGATTCTTCAGTTTTGCATTTGGCATTTACTAATTCTTTTATCTCGGCGCCTGCAGTATCTTCAATCCCTTTTGATGTTATGGCTAATCCTTTCATTGAATCAAAAGTATTTAACTTTGTTTAAAAAGATATTGAAGAAAAATAACCATTACCTATTTAATATTTTTTGGCCTATTGCCTGCTGTACCTCTTTAAGCTCAGCATGGTCCCTCGCTCCCCCAGTTCTTGCATAAGAGAACATCGCTATGGCAATCACTCTTGGGTCGTTGTACGCCTGCATATAAACTGGCTGCTGCAAACCTTTCAATGTTTGCATGTTTGTCCACTGCCCGTTTCTGTCATAGGCCATCATTATTAAAACAATATTTTTGTTTGATGGAATTGTTGACTTTGCCTGTGTAATCAAGCTATTCAGCTGGTTTACGTTAGTCTGCGTATTTGAATCTCCCGGTGGGTTTATATACGCCTCAACACCAGCCCAATCCATACCTTGTGCATTCACAGCATCACTCAAGCTTACAAAAGTGATTCCTATAGGTTTGAGCGGTAATCCTTTTGCAGAAAGCTGTGATTTTAACTCATTAATTTTAGATTCAGCTGTTAATCTGTCCCAGTTTGGCTCGTGGCCAACTTCAATAAGCTTAACATTATCCCAAAATGGCTTCGCGATATCTAACACCTCATTCCGTGTATTTTCATTATTCACCATGAGAAGTATGTTTTTATTATTTGAAGATGCCCTTTGCAATGATTGCCGGAATGAGGGCTTCCAGTCTGTGGCTGTATCATAAATGCTGGAGTCTGCAATGTAAAGATTAGTGTAGCTGTTAACTTCGGCAGTATAATCCCCATAACGGCCATCAGCGTAATAGTAGCCAAAAAGTATCGGATGATTTGGAGGCGGGAGATTTAATGGAGTGTTAGTTGGATTACTTGTGGGGTTTGTTGGAGTAACTGTTGGATTTCCACTTGTTTTTCTTATGACGGCCATCCTAACTCCAGGCTTACCCCAAGTTGCAATTACATAATTTCCATTTCCGTCAGCAGCTGCATGCGGGGTAAATGATTCTTCTCCGCTGAATACTGTAAACTGACTGGATGCATCATTGTTGAATCGTCCTGTATTCCCGCCAATAAAAGAGTCCTCAACAACAGTCAAATCATCGGCAACATAAGGCTTTGTGCCCCAATCAACTGCATAACTGTGTTCGCCGGTAGCCTGCATCTCTTGCTCAGAATACCAGGTCTGGTCAACTGATACGATGCTTCCATCTTGTAATATTCTGTTGATTCCAGTTGGCCTGTTTGGCTTGATAACTGTTACGATTCCACCAGTCAATGCCCTTCTCCTAAAACTGCCTTGGGAATTAAATGCCAAATATCCATATCCGGCTGCAACTGGATCATTCCCCTCTGCTGTAAACGGAAGCTTTTCAATATTGCCTGTATCTGAGCGCCATACCGTGACTGAACAGCTGCCGCAATTTGAAGTGCCATCATCAGAACCGCGGTATGCCATCCATAAGGCATTATTATAAACGGTAAGCCTTGGAAATCCAGCATATCCAAAATCTTTGACAAGCGTTATATCCGATAAATCATAAGAAGAGAGATAAAGCTTGTTATCAGCCGCGATGTATAATTTTCCCTGATAAAATGCGACGTCCGGAAATATCCCATCTCCTAAATTTTTTGCTGCAATAACAGATGCAAGTCCGGGTGATGTGGTTGGATTCGTTTGAGTAGGCGGCGAACTTGTCGTTGTTTTCTTCACGACAGCAACTCTTACAGTTTCTCCGCCTCTTCTGTCGCTCCAAGCCGCAACAGCGTAATTTTCATTTCCATCTGCCGCTGCTTTTGGATTAAGTGTCGTGATTCCTTGCCATAATCTTGACAAAGAGCCAATATTGTTATTGAAGAAATACACCATTCCATTGTCATTATCTTCAGCAGTTGTCATGTCTCCTGCCCATGAAGGATCAGCATAATTTGGAACTGCATTTCTGTCATCATCTGTCATTTTTACAGTCCCATCAGGAAGTATCCTTGAAATTCCGGTGGGTAATTGGTCACGCACTGCAACAACTTCCCCTCCTTCTAATAGCCTTCTTTGTACTTTGCCGTCTTTTTGCCATGCGATGTAGCCATTTCCAACCTCAATGGGGTTGTTTCCAAGTCCTCCGCCTAAGTCCTCAGTTGTTTGCAAATCACTCCTCCATAACTTTACTGATTCAGGCATAACATTGGCAGAATTATCTCCAATCCTGTACGCCATCCATAATATACTGTCATGGACAGTCAATTTCGGAAAAGCCTGGCCGCCATAGCTTGGAAATGAAGCAACCTGCTGATTGGATAAGTCCGGAGCGAAATTATACAGCTTTAATTCACCCTGCTGCTGGACAGCTAGCCATAATTTTCCATCATAGAATTCAACGTCAGGAAAAGTTCCAAATCCTAGTTCCTTAGTAGCAATTACAGATGAACTGAATGTTGGATTGGGATTAGTTACCTGCGGATTGCTTAAGTCAATTCTCTGCGAGTTTGCAGGAACCTTTACAACCTTTAATTGTCCTTTGTCACCATTGGCCGCAATTATAAACTTTCCATCAGCATATTTAACATCCAATCCAGCTGCCTCCGCTTCTACCGTAATGGCTGCTTTTTCTCCCCATGGCCTTATGAAAACATATCCTTTTTTGTTTGTATCATCCCATGAAGAAGTAAAAACCCATGGGCTGTCCTCAACAAATATTATCCCCCCTACGCCTTCCCAGCGCCATGGCGCAACCGTTAAATCAATATCCTGCCCTTGAGGATTAATTCCATGAACCGGCCCATAGCCCCCATAAATTACATATCCTTTATTAATTGCCCATTGTTGAAGAGGAACCTGTGGGGTATATGTTGCAGTCACAGCTCCATTATGCCAAACTTTAAGAGCAGAATGCTCATTGTCTGCTGCAAAAGCGAGCCAATTGTCATTGCCTATTGCTACTCCATACATATTTGTGGCAAGAATTGAATTGTCATAAGCTATTCTAAAATTATTATTGCGCGTGTCTGCAATCCAGCTTGCCCAATGGTTGTCTGCGGCTACGAAAGTGTTGCCGGCAACTAATGCCGGGTCATCATTTGTTTTTCTTGCTATCCATTCTCCAACTTTCACTTCGTACCTATCTGCAGTATTCTCTCTTTGGGAAACAAAATTCAAGAATGTGAGCGTATCAGGCTTTATCCATTGTCCGCCAAAGCTCTGCCCAGTTGCTTGAGAAAAGCTTCTTTCCTGCCCTGTTTGCAAGTCCACAACCCAACTCTCTCCAAATCCATAGGTCACATATCTCCCATCAGGAGATATTTGCGGGAACCAGCCATTGTTTGTTAATTTTGGGCTCCAGACTTTTGAAGGAGTAACTGGATTTATTGTGGTTGGACCCTTAGTTGGCCTACCCATCAATGGGACAAATGGCCCGCATATCGGGTCAGAAGGATTTGGATTACAAATGCAGCTAATACCCTTGGAACGGACGCAAGTTTTCAGATAATTATCAAGTGCTAGAATAATTTTATCTTTATCAACAGAAGCCGGCTGTCTTTCACAGTCAACCCCTGGATGGCACACTCCTGCGCATGCATCATCCAAAGCTTTGTATTCATTTTCCACCCAGCTCTTGTAGGTAGCAGCAGGAACTCCTTGATAAGTGAAATCCGAAGAGCAACTCAATGCAGTTCTGGTGTTTCTTATCGACCATACAGCTTCCCTGCATACAGTGAAAATACCCACATCCTCTTTTGCTCTTGCGCTTATATAAGAACGGGGATCGGCCATTTGTTCCACGCAACTCGGATAACTGGCAGTCGGATTAACAGCACTGATTCCAGAACCACTTATTGTAATTGTCTTTCCATTTGAAATTTTATCCCTTGCCTTGTAGATTTTTACATTATAGGTTCCGCTTGGCAAATCACTTGGAACCCTTATCGTTGCTATGCTGCAATCAGAATTTACTGCCCCAATATAGGAATTCCTTCCATTGTCCCCGTAAAACTGTATGGTGTGGGTCAAGAATTTTCCGCTTATTGTCAAAACTATTCCGCTTCCTAATGTTGTTGGGCTTAATGAATCAATTTGTGGCAAAGTGCCAGTTGGGGCATTGCAATCAGATGGTCCAGGCGTAGGATTTGCCGGGTGGTTATCGCCAGAAACTGGCAGCCATTGCCATTCTGCACCGACTCCGGAATTATCATCAACTGCCATTATAACATCAATTCTTCTAACTTTTTTTCCTGGCTCGTATTCAACATCGAAATCAATAACATCCTTGCTGCCGCTGACTTGTGTTGCACTAAGTCCTGCAGTATTTAATCCGCTTATCACATCGGATGTTAATTTTGGAGATGCAAAATTTGAGAAAACTCTTCCTGCTTTATATTTTGGAGTCTGCACGGCGCAGTTCATGAATTTATTATAGTCAAAACCTCCAAGCTTGTTAAAGTAAGGTCCCTGGCCGCAGCTTCCATCACTGCCACCACCTGGTGTAGGATTAGGTGCAGGGGGGATTATTGGAGAACCACCGACGCCCCATGTTGTTGAGGAAAGCGCGCCGCTCAATGAATCAAGGAAGTTTCTTTCGGCGCTGCTTAATTGCGACTGCAGGCTGTTGCTTCTCAAATCAAAGCCTGATTCTGTGTGGAATGTCCATGCAGCTGCGCCTGCTGACTTTGCCTGTGTGGCTGCTGTTATAAAATTCTGGCCAGTCAGGCCGTTGTTGCCAACCCATCTCTCGGGTTCCTGGAGATATACTGGCTTGCCTGATGCAACAAGCGTATTGACAACGCTGCTTGTTCTGGAATACCAGTTGCTCACACGTGATTCGTGATATGCAATAACATCCAAACTTTCCTGGTTTGCAGCGTTTATCGTGCCGGTTTCGCCGGTCGTATCTGTAGTTGACGCTGTGACAATTCTGCTTGGGTCTATTGTTTTGACGGCATCGCGGAGTGACTTAACCTGGCTGACTGTCAAATAGGTCCCGCGCCCAGCAAGGTCATATTCATTCTGAAGGTCAAACAAAACATTCCTGTAACTCGTAAGCTCGCGGGTAGCTGCTTCTGTTCCACTTTTGTAAGCGGCGAAATTATTTTCCAGGCCTGCCGTTTCCTTGGCGAACGAAACGTCAACAACAAGCCCCCTTGCCTGTGCCTTGTTGAGCACGTTCTTTAGTTCTGAAAGTTGCGCAGCTCTCAGATTTCCGCTGCTGTCCATAAGCGTGTCGCCGGGCACATTGTTATAATCAAATCCTTTCCACCAGTTGGGAAAAATTCTTATGCCGCCAATGCCCTTTGATGTCAGGTAAGCAAAGTCGCTGTCCAGTGTACTGTCCGAAGCGCGCAGTGCATCAAAGTAGGAAACGAAAACTAAATATTTTGTCTGTCCAAAAAAGGTAAGGCCCCTGCCGGTGCCTGTTCCTCCTCCGCCCGTACCGGCAGGTTTTATTCCAGTACTCATGTAACTCCACGGTCCGACATAACCATCAAGAGGCCGGCAGGGGGTAGATTGCCCTAAATTTGGATTTGGCTCATCTCTGCATCCTGCATTATCGCGGGCAATTTCGTACATCTCGCCCATCATAACTCCATTCACCATACCTGTTTGTATAGCCAGATTATTTGGCGACGGATTGCAATTTCCATTCCAGCCTCTTGCCGCTACTTGCCCATTTGAATTGAGATATGCCACCACGTCCATCTTAAATCCATCTACATCAGTGGAGCCTGTCCAACGAGGCAGTACTGCGTTCATAGCATTTTTTACAACGCTTTGTTTAGTTGTACCTTTTCCAGTA
>Ga0209541_10007166_pt1 | contig 18807 bp, 5 predicted proteins | sample RifCSPlowO2_01_FD_184027 | JGI IMG/M metagenome (GOLD analysis project Ga0209541, IMG submission 184027) | Groundwater microbial communities from Rifle, Colorado - Rifle CSP2_plank lowO2_0.1 (SPAdes) (version 2) | ecosystem: Environmental > Aquatic > Deep subsurface > Groundwater | place: Rifle... | reverse complement strand
TCAAACCTTCTTCATGAGCAGATTCAACCAGCTCAAGACTTTTCTTGACATCTTTTAATGTTATTTCTGCACTTTCAAAAGATTCAATTATTTCTGTTCTTCTTTTTATATCTGCTAATTCATTATTTATTTCTTTTATTCTTTGCTCTCTTTTATTGCCAGCTCCCGTAAACCAGCCTTTTATTCTTTGCCAGAATGATGTTGGTTTCTTAATTGATTCAAGTTCTTCTATCAATGTTCTTTCTTTCTCAGCAAGATATTTATATACTAAATCAATCTTTGCTTGTTCTATTTCTTTTGTTAATTGAATTATTTCTTCTTCTGTTAGTTCTTCTTCAAGAACTGCACTATCTAACTTATTTTGTGCTTCATTAAACTTGTTTTGTTTTATTAAATCTCTAATTTCACCTTGTAAATCAACTGGTGTCTCTATTTGCGGTTTTGCTTGTTTTTGTTTTATTCTTTGTTCTAATTGTTCTGCAGTCATACCACCCATTATCATTGGCGACATTCCAGGAGTTAGTTCTATGTTATACTCTTTTGACAAATATTCTCTTTCTGCTTCAAACTTTGAAGGATCGCTTGCACTAACAACACGATCATAAATATCTTTTATTTGATCATCACTCAAAGAATCTGCCACTCTTCCAAATAAAAACTTGACATTTAAACGTTCATATGTTGCTGCTGGCTTTTCTTCTACTTTCACATCTTCTTTTTCAATAATTTCTTCTTCAATTGATCTTTCAATAATATCATTGATGGATCTAGAGCCTATTAAGAATAAATAATCTTCAATTGAGAATTCTTTGCCTGTTTTGTCTTTAAGAATTTTTGTATCTATTATTTCTCTGGCAACCTGTGCCTCTTTGTTATTTGCTAATCTTTCTACTGTATTTCTTATGCTTTCTTCTATTGCCTGTTGTATAAGTATGTTTTGTATTATTTCTCCTTTAGATCCAAATCCTCTAAGACCTAATGCGTATAATCTTTTTATTTCTCTATAATTCTTCTCTTGTATCAATGCATCTATTCTTGAAAGTATTAAATCTTTAAACGCTATTGATATGTGTAGGTTTAATCCATCTAGATCTCTTTGTAATTGGCTTCTGTCTTTTGTTGCAAGACCAAAATCAACTAATCTTACAATGACCTCTCCATTTTCTTTTTTCTCAACTTTAATGTTTAGTGATTGCCAGTCTCTAAAGAATATTCCTTTGCTGGCAAGTAATTTTTGTAATTCAATCATCTGTTTTATGACAGAAGTAAATTCTTTTTCAGTTAATTCATTTCTATCTATTAATTCTTGTAAATCTTCTCCTGCAACTATTGTTTCCACTATCAATAATCTTCCATCTTTTGTTTGTTTTAAATTAGTATCAACAAGTCTTGACATCTTATTTTTAAGATCAGAATAACTTCCAAATTCTTGCAATATATTGAACTCAGTTTCTAATTGTTGTCTTGCTGTAAGAGATATTGTTTCTCCCATTTCATGTTGTAACTTGCTGATCTTTATCACAATGCCCAGCTTTCTACTAATAAATACTCTGGCTGCATTGCCTGATTTTTCAACATAATCTGGATCTTCTGCTTTTAATGCAGTACGTAATTCATCAACGTCAATGATTCCTTCTTCAAGAACTTGATTAAGAGATCTTGTTGTCTTGGTTTCTTGCTTTACAATTTGACTAAGATCTATTATTGTTTTTCCTGCTTTTGTATCTGATTTAAATCTTTGAACTCCTTCTTTTATTTTTGTGTTGCTTGTTGCTAGCTCAAATTCTGATGATATTATTCTCTCAAATTCTTCTTTTGGTGTGTTTCTAAACTCTATATTTAATGAATCTCCTTCTTTGGTGTAAACTAGTTCTTGAACAAATCCTGCATTCTCACTTAATTTAATATGAATTTCGTTTGGTCTTGTTGATTCAGTTCTTGGTAGGTATAAATCTGCATCTTTGTTTCTAACCATATCTTCAAATGTTTTAATTATTGATTTTCTTCCAACTTCTTCTTCAGTTTTTGCTTCTGCTGTATAAATAGTTCTAAGTTTTTCTTGACCATTAATTATATCATTAATTAATAAAACAAATTTACCGCCAGCAACACCTGTATTTTTTATGTAAATAAATTCAATTATTCTTCCTCGAGAAGTTAATTTCAGATCAGGGTTTTCTAATGCTTTTATAATAATATTATCTAATCCACCAAGTTCTTTAAATTCTTCTGAGTGTTTTATTGCATGAGCATAACCATAACCAACACCACGCATTACTCCTTCTTCAACAACAACACTTAAGCCAAGATTTTTAGCAACTTGCGAATCCTTTTGGTGTATTAAAACAACTTCTTCATCACTAAATCCTCTTCTAATTCGTTCATCTAAAGAATCAACTCTTTCATTACTTAACGAACGCAAAGCACTCTCTAGTTCAGCACCAGATTTCTCAGCAAGTATGCTCTCTAAATCTAAAGCAGGTTTTTCAATCTGTGGTTTAGCTTCTTTTTGTTTTATTCTTTGCTCTAATTGCTCTGTTGTTAATCCACCCATTAGCGCAGGTTGTACTGCTAGCAAGTCTTCTGCATTAATGTTGATTCCTTGTTGTGATAGTCTTTGTGCTTCTGTTCTTGCTTGCTCAATGTTTTGAGCTCTGATAGAAGCATCATAAACTAGTGCAAGTTGTTCGTCTGTTAATCGATCAATGTTTTGAATCTTGTCTGACAGCCATGCTTTAATATTCAGTGCTTTGTAAGAAACATCTTCAGGAATTTTTTCTTCAGCAACAACTTTAGCCCTTCTCTCCAATTCAGCTTTTGCTTCTTCAGAAGTTATTTTTTCAGTTCTATCATTTTTTGTAACGGTGAAAGGTACTGAACTCTTACTGATCGATTCAAGTTGTGATTGAGATAATCCTTTTACGAACTCTTCATGTGAGATTTTTTCTTTAACTCCTGGCGCAACTTCTTCTTGAACTTTTCTGTTTGCATCAAGCAATGCTTTAGCACTTATCTTTATTCCTTGGCTTTCTAATAATTTGCTTTGGGCTTCTGCTGCAAACATGTTATTGGATTTTAATATTGCATCATAAAGTAAGTCCAGTCTTGCAGCAAGTCTTGAATCTCTTATGGATAATGGCTTGTTTAAATCATATCCTTCAATGCTTACTTCAACTTTCTCAGCAAGCATTCTTTTAAGATCAATAGCCATGCTAATAACATTTTCCAAATCAACAGGTCTTATAGTTTCTGGAATGTCTACTTTATTAATAACTGCCTTATCAAGCAATTCTTTTAATTCTTGACTATCTTTTATAATATCATCATGTAATCTATCTACCTTTAGTAATAAAGAACTTAATCTTTTACGTAGTTCAGGATCTTTTACATAATCTATAAGTATTGCATCAACATAGTCAGTTGTTAATCCTTGTACTTGGCTTATTCTTTCAAGCAATTCAATAAATGCTTTTGGATCTTTAACATTAAATTGTTGCTGGTTTTCTCGGAATGCAATTAATACTTGATTTACTTTGGCTGCTTTTATTGCATTATTCCACTGTAAGTTATTTATTAATTGTTGTGCTCTTATTTGATCGATTCCTTTTTGTAAATCGCTTAATTGATCGTCTATCTCTTTTCTTTCTTTTTCAGTCGTTGCTTCTTTTCTTTTTTCTGATAATAAAATTCTTCTTTCTTGAACAAATTCTTTTAATGTTTCAAAGTAGATATCTTTTGCATTTGCAACCCTTCTCCAAGCATTTGTAATATCTTCATAATCTTGTGAGATAATATCTTCTGGCTTTTTATTTTCAAGTCTTGATTTTACTGCATTATATTGTTCTACTGCGCTCTTTAGATCTGTATTAGCGCTATTAAGTCTTTTTCTAGCTCGTTCATAACTGTGCAGATCAACTCCTCCTGGACTAATATTTTCACTAAGTATGTCTGCTATCCAAGCAAATTCACCTAAACCAACAGCTCTTAACATCTCACTCATTGCATAGCCAGCTGTTTCCTCAACACCAATCTCTATAGCATAAAAATTAATAAGTCCTTTTGGAGTTATTAATGTTCCAGCAACGCCAGCTAGTTCTGCAGTGAATTCTTTTTCTGCAGCTGCTCTTGCTAATGAAACTATTCTTGTTTTAACACTTACAGGCAGATATTGTATTGCCAATTCACCTGTTCTTTCTCCTAATATTCCAGTTCCTCTTTCAAATGTTTCTAGAACTCTTGCACCTGTTGCTCCCCACACTCTTCCAAATGTTCTTTGAACAAAAGGAATCTTTCCAAGCCATTCTAAAACTTTAGCGCCTAATTTAACACCAAGTATAAATCTAATATCAAAAATGTCTTCTACTAAATCTAAAGATCCTGTTCCTGCTGCTTTAAAATTCTTCCATGCATCTTTAAAATTAAGTGTAGCTAAGTTTCCTATTGATTTAACAAAAGGAGTTACAACATCAAATGAATACCTTGTTGCATCTGACAAAACAAATATGTCAGTAAACCAATTTCCTGCCAAACCAATCATATTATTTCTTCTATCTAGTGCCTTTTGCCATAATGGAGAATTCTTGTCAACAGATAAGAATAATTCTTCAGCAAAGCTTTCATATAATCCACTTGATTCACCAGCATAAGGTATTTCTTTTTGAACAGCCCTGCCAAGCTGGTATAAAACAACATTTACATCTTTTTCATCTTTATATTTTGCAAGAACGCTCATAACTGAGTTTTCATTGATGTAGTTTTGTAACTCGCTTGCCTTTACTTTATCTCCATTTGATAAAGTAAACACTGTATTTGGTTTATCATTAAGTATTGATTGTAATGCTTGACTGAATCCAATGTTTTGTATCTTTTGACGCTCTTCAGCAATCCTTATTATTTCATTGCCAATGTCAGAGTTTCTTCTAGCTTCTACTCTTGGAGATGATGATCCAAATATCTTATTCCCAAACCAACCAACAATATCTCTAATAAATGCTACTGGCCTGTAGGCAGTATTTTCCCATATTTCTTTAGTTGAATGTTCTTGTTCAGAGAGTGTTCTTGATTCATCATCAAAATAAGCCACAGTTGTTTTTGCAGCAGCACTTCTTTCTTGATCATCTTTTTTAATTTTTAAATAATCTTTAGCAATATTTCTTTCTAATAATTCTCTTGGATCTATTTTTGAATTTGTTTTTAATTCTTCTTTTAATACACTTGCTTGTTGTTTTTCTCCATTGTATTTATCAAAATCCTCTTTTTTATCAAACACTAAACCTATTATTTTAGCAGTTTCATAATCATTTACTACCTTCCCTAAATTTTCAACTCTGTGTCTTAGACTTTCAAGCTCTTTACTGCTTGTTTGTGTTTTTACTCTTTCTGCCCATTCAAGCTCTTCTTTGGCTTTTTCATAAAGATCTTTAACTTCATCAAATGTATAATATTGAATATTTCCAGCTCTGTCTGTTTCTTTTGCAAGCACTTGATTGTCATAGAATGCAGTTATAGAATGTGTTGCAAGTTTTTTATCAGCATAATATTCTAGCTTTATTCTATCAATGTCTTTTTTTAACTTATTATAAAGATCTAGTTGTTCTTGTGTTTTAAATACAACTCCTGTTTGTTGTGCTGTTTCGTAAGCATCTAATTGTGCTTTTATTGTATTAACAATTTCTTGTTGAATAATATACTCTTTTGATTTAGTATTGGTTATGTTGTTTAATTTAGAAAGCTCTTCTTGATGTCTTGCCTTTAATGCGTCAAAAGTAAATGTTTCTTGCTTTCCATTAATAACAACAATTATCTTATTTTCTAAGAATGCATCTGGAGGGGTTAATATTATTTGTTCTTTAAATAAATTATTAACTTGTTCTTCTATGCTTGTGCCTTTGTAATTATCTCTAGTCATTGCAAGATTTGCATTGAAGTTTTGTTCTGCAGCTTTTTCTGTACTGGATCTTTGTGCTGCTGCATCAATTGCAATAATTATTTGTGCTGCTATCTCTCTTTCAACAGGAGTTCTTGCTTCTATTGCTTGTCTTTCAAATGAATGTCTAAAACTTGATCTTTCTTCCCCTTCAAGTGTTTGAAAGTAAGCAACAACTGCTTGTTGATATTCTAGTGCAACATTTGCATCCATATATTTAATTCCAAGCTCTGCACGTTTAGCATCAGCAGAAGGATCAGTACTTGTTGCATACTTACTTGCTGTTTCACTATATTCTTTTTGTACTGCTTTTATTTGCTCTTGGCTTTGTTGTTCAAGAACTTGTAATTGGCTTTGTTGCTGCTCAAATCTAGCAAGCACTTTTTGATATACTTCTTGGTTTAAGAAAGGATTTCCTTCATTCTCTAGTTTTAATCCATTTATTATATTAGAAACTTTTTTGTGTAAAGTTTCTCCCTTTTCTGCACTCTGACCAATAACATTATTGATTCTGTCTTGTTCTATCTTTGTGTATTTTAAGTGATTAATCAAAAGATCTAAATGAATTCCTGTAAATGGCTTGTATGCATTAGCAATCCTTAATCTTTCAATAACTTCATCAATATCATTACTGCTGGCTATGATAGTCTGAGCTCTTTGTTTATCACTTATTTCATCAAGATAACAAACCATTCCTCTAGGTGGTGCCTTAATAAGAACTTCGCTTACTTTTGTTTTTGTAGTTTCTTGAACAGCCAGTGTAATTGGCAGTAATGCAATTAGCCAAATCATAAATATACTTATTATTTTTACACCTATTTTTTTATTCAACCTGCGCATACTCCTCTTGCTTTTTGATCTTGAACATGATCTTTGAAATTACGTGTTTGATCTATAAACTTGTTAACAACCTCTTGATCCAGCATTGGCCCTAGCTTTCTTGCTAACTCTTCTATTTTTGTTGCGCTTGCTTCTGGATTTTCAGAATCAAAGAAATATCTTGCTAATGTTTGTAAGTAATCAAATGTTTGTTGTGCATTCTTGTTTGCAGCTTTAATCCATGCGTTATGAAGGTTTAGAATAATCAGTTGTGCAACAGATGTAACTTTATACTGATCACCAACCTTTTCTATCTTTGCCATTTCTTGATCAATGAATTCTTTTATAGACTCTACAGGATTTGTACCATCATATGCTTGTTTTATTCTCAAAAGTATTTCTTTTATCTTGGCCAAGTCTTCTGAAGTCAAGTACTTGCCTTCAACTCCTTTCATAATTTGAGAAATATCCAATTGTGGTGGAGGTCCTACAAATATTTCTCCAACAACTTCAGTAAGATCAGACTCTGCTTGCTCTTTAAGCTTTCTTAATTCTAAAAGTCTAAGGTTTAGCTTTCTTATCTGCTCATCTACTACCTCGATGTCGCTCTTTATTTTATCATAATCTACAGTTCCTTCTTTTTTGCTTTCTAATTCTTTTTGTAATTTACTTTTTAAGCCATTTAATAATTCTATTTCTGCTTTTGTTCTTGCCTCTTGTTCTTCATAATGTCTTTTTGTTGCAGCAAGCTTTTGTGTTGTAGATGTTGAGTTTTCAAGATCTGACAAGTGAGCTTTAGTTGAGTCTAATTCTTTAGTAACTTCAGCAAGTTTTGCTTTTAACTTATCAATACTATTTTGTATTTCTTGTAATTTTTCTGTATCTGTTGTTTCTGCTTTTTGTTTTTCCTGACGAGCTATTTCGTCTTCCAAATCTTTCTTGCGTGCTTGCAATGCAGCAACCTTATTTTTAGTGTCAACTATTTGATTTACTGTTTTATCTTCAGGAGTTGCTCTTTTGTCAAGCTCTTTTCTTAACCAGTCAATCTCATTTTTTAATTGATCAATTTTTGCTAGATCATCTGCTGTTTTTGCTGCTTTTTCAACAAGCATATTATATTCATCTAGCTTCTGTTTATATTTATCATAAAGAATTTCTCTAGCTCCTTTGAAATCCTTTGTTTCTTCTGTTCTAACCTTTGGAGTGCAATCATCAAGCAGTTCATACAATCCACTCAATTGTTTTTCTAAAGGCCCTACTTTTTCATCAAACTCTCTTATTTTTTCTCTACATTTTTGATCAACATTTCCTTTCTCAGAATTTACTTTGTTTTCTATTGAATTTTTGATCATTTCATCTTTTAGTTTATTCCATGCAGCATTCTGAGCATCTGCAATAGAACCAGAATTAATATCAATTCCTGATTGTTCTAAACTATTTCCTAAATCCGCCTCTTTTAAAGACATGCCTTTATTAATATTTACTAATTCAAGATTAATATTTTTTATTTCAGGTGATTCATCACTTAACTGATCCCTTTTATTTTCTAACTCTGCTTTTTTTCTAAGCTTTTCAACAACAGAATCTAGATTATTTCTTGCTTCTGCTGATCTTTCATCTGATTCTTTCTCAGCATTTTCTTCTATGGCTTTTGTTTTTTCATTTTTACAATCATTAAATGTTTTAGCTGATTCTTTTCTTACATTTTCTAGTTCTGCCTCTTTTTTCTTAATATTGTTCTGTATTTCATCAACCTTTTCTTTAGTACATGGCTGTTTGACATTTTTTATTTTATCTTTTAAATCAGTTGTTCTTGCTTTTGTTCTTGCGAGTGATGACTGTAATTCTATTCTTTCTGTTCTTTCTTCATCAGTCAATTCTTCATTTTTTTCTTTTGTATCAAGTTTTGCAATTCTTGTTCCAATATTTCTTTCGTTTTCCTCTTGAGTTGCCAAGTTCTGCTCTGCATTTGCAAGATCATTAGCAGCTTGTGCTGAAGGAGATGGTGGTTGTGGTGGAGGTATTGGATTTGTAGTTGTTCCTTTTGATGAATCTTCTGGAGCGCTTATTTGTGTTGGAAACAAGTATCCTGAAGGTGATTTGCAAGGAGTGCAACCAAATTCGGTTAATGGAAGTCCTAAAGGTATTTTACCACTGCATTTTACACAATTTAATGATTCAATCAATGCCTGAATTAATGCATTGTTTGCCTTTAATGCCTCCATCTTTGCCTGCTCTGCATAAACCTTTCCGCGAACTGCATAATGCAATGCTTCCAATGCCTTTGCTGCAAGCTTTTCAATAGTTGGTGGCTCTGAAGATTCTTCTGAAAGAGTAAATATATTTCTTCTTTGCTCTTCTAATTCTTCTTCTGAAACTCCTGCAATTCCACTGATTGTTTGAGATCCAGTAAGAGAAAGCATTACATCCCACATTAGGCCAGCTTCTTTAGCTACTTTGTTAGAATTCTCTAATTCTTTTGCTGCTTGATCAGCTGCTTTCTTTGCATTTTCTGCAGCATCTTTTGCAGCATCAAGAGCTTTGCTTGATTCTGGACAATTCTTTGCAAGCTTTTCTACTTGTTCAGCTGCTTGTTTTGCATTTTCTGCTGCTTCATTTGCATTATCAACAGCACTCTGTAACTTTGCAGAATAATCATAAGCCTTTCTAACGATCTGATCACCATTCAAACTAGCAACTCTATTCTTTGCTCTGTTTTTGTAGTCTTCTTTGTTTATGGGATCTTTGCTTGTTGGCGCTGGTTTGATTAAATCTTTTGCATGATTTATAAGATCGCTATATGTTTTCAACCAGCTTGTTTCTGCTCCAGTAATTTCTTTTATTGTTTCTCTTAACTGTTCGCCTCTGAGCTCACCATTGGTTATTCCATCTCTTAATCTGTTTATTGCTGACTCTTTACTTATTTTATCATACCTATTTTTAGCAATATTTCTAAACATTAATACATTGTCAAGATGCTGTTGAACTTCGTTTATTGTTAAGTCTTGAATATTCTTTCCAAGATCCTTGGAAACTTTATCAATATATTTTTGATCATCTCTTCCATGTTCATTTCTTGGTTTTCCTCTTTTTACTGAATCTAAATCATCTGGACTAAATCCTCTATCGGGATCAACTCCATGCAATCCATATTCTTCTTGAACTTTATCAAATGCTCTTTCTTCATCTTTGTAATCATTATATGCTTCTCTTGCTGCATCGTCATCATCATCTCCTGCTGTACTACCATCTCCTGATTGAGATTTATGAAATAAATCAAGAGCATCTTTGTAAGAGTCTTCAAAAATCTCAGAAATATCATCAAGACCTTTTCTTAATTCATTGATGTCATCAAGAGCTTTTTTAATTCCATCAATTATGCCCAACATTTCTGGACAAATGAGTTTTACTTGATCAAGATTTGAACTTAACGATTCTCCAATATCTCTACATTTTCTATTTTGTTCCTCTATTTTCAGATTGTCATATATGCTTTTTAATAACTCATGTGCAGGTATTTCTGGTTCAGGTGTTGGAATTCCTGTTCCTATTGCTTTGCCAGTTATTTTATTGTTCTGTGCTTTAGGATTTGGTTTGCTTCTTGTAAATAATTCTTTAAAGAATTGTCCTGTAACAGATGTTTCTTGTCTTTCATAATCTGTTGCAACATATCTTTGAACTTCATAATCTTCTGGATTATTAACACAGCCAATTTCTTCAACAAATGCTCCTGTTGGACATGAGCAGAATGGCAAACACAATTCATTTGTTCTGCATGACGGATACCATTTATTTCCTCCTGTTGCAGTGCATAAGTCTGGTTGTGCATAATCTTGTACAGAAAATGGAATGTTTTTGAAGAACTCAACTTCTTCAATTACTTTCTTTTTTGGTGTTGTTGGATTTGTTAGTATTCTTGCAAATAAGTCAAGGTTTCTTTCTTCATCATCTTTGTAAAGTATGTCTTGAATTCTTTGCGATATTTGCTCGTTTTCTCTTGTTGTTAATAATAATGCAAATGCTAGTGCGAATTCGGGATCTAGTGTGTAAATGACATTAATAACGTCTTTATTATCAATAACTTCGTCAAGTCCTGTTTGGCATGCTCCATCAAAAGAGTCTATTGCATTATCTTCATCATTATCTATTCCATCATTGCATTCTTCTGATTCTATTAATTCTCTTGGAAATACTATTTCTGTTGTTAAAAGATTAGCTGAGGGAATCCTTGATTTTATGTTTTCAACTTCAGATAATAATGAAACTCGTCTCTGCTCAGCATCAATGTAACGATGGTATTCTTGAGCAATTTCATCTTTTATTGCGTTTATTAATTGCAAGCCATCAAGTGCTTTCTTTGCGTCAATATAATTATTTGATGCAAGTGATGCTTGAAGTCTAATAAACAATCTTGCGCTATCAAACTCTTGATCATCAATAACCTTTTTAATAGATTTCTTGTTTTCTTTAGCATCATCAATCTCTTTATTTAATTCCTCAATGATTTTATTATAATCTTCTTCACTGATTTTTTCACTTTTGTAAAATTCTTTTGCAAAATCTTTAATGTAGTCATAAGTGTTTAACAAATCATCTATTGCTGAAATTATTGCTTTTACATTATTCTCAAGTATTTTTATATCTTGTTCTGTAATCTCACCTTGACTATCTATTTTACTATAAAGCATCTTTTTTGTTTGCCCAGTTATAAGCGAAAATGATTTGATTGCTTGTCCTGTTGGATTTATCTTAAATTCTTCTGTAGATTCTTGCAATTCTTTTTTTGCTGATTTAGCATTATAAGCTTCTATATTTCTAGTATATTCTTCTTGAAGTTCAGCAATTATCTCATACTTCTCTTCTAGAATTATTGCTTTTTCTATCTCGAATTTTAGATTGTATAAATTTTCTAGTTGATCTTCAACGCTTTTAATTTCATTATCTACTTTTTCTAATAATGTTGCCTTATTTTCTTCAGTTACTGACTTTAATTCCAATGCCTTTGTCAGGAAATCTTCTAGCTTGGCTCTGTATTCTTTGTATAATTTTTTAACTTCTTCAAAATGAGCAATGACTTCATCTATCTTGTCTATTACCAACTCTTTTTCTTCAAGAACTTTGCTGTTTATTTCTTCTATTAAATCATTCAAATCTTCTAGTAAAGGCTCTGCACCAGAAATTGTTTTTGCAAGATTTCCTTCTAATTCTTTAAGCTCTAATTCTTTTGTTTTAAGCTCTGGATTTTCTTCTAGGTCTACAGGCTCAAGACTTACTGAGCCGGCTGCTGCACTAATGCCATTATCTTCTGGTTCTGCTTCGTAGCCAAATAATGTTGGTGGCGGTAATGGAGAAGTAGAAATACTAGGAACTGTTGGATCAGCCAGATCACAATTAAATCCTTGGGTTTCTGGCTTTGGAAAATACAAAGGATCAGGACATTCATCACAATAACTCTCACCAGGTTGTCTTCTGCATTTACAATCCTTCTCGCACCAAACGCTTTCACCTTCTGCATATACTATTCCTTTTGCTGCTGCTTGCTGCCTAAAATGTTCTTGACATTCTTTGGTTGCCATTGTGCTCGTAATTCCTGCTGAAGCATCAGCTGGATGACATTCTATTGGTAAATCACAGCCTTGAGGTATGCATTTACAATTTGGCATTCCACTGCATTTACCAGTTCCACAATCTTCATCACTTGAACATTCATCTCCTCCATTTTCATAACAATCCTCTTTAGGAGGCTCAACATAACAATGACAGTTTTGGCATAATCCACTTTTGCAATCATCATCACTATTGCATTCATCTGGAGGCACTTGACATCCTTCATCTATCTCAGGAGCTCTACATTCACATCCTTCACAATAATATCCACTTTTATGTTTTTGAACACAATCATCATTAGTTCTGCAATCGTCTGATGGAGTACAACCACCAACAACACACTGGCATTTTTCACATGTGCCAATTAAACATTTTAATCCAGGTTCTCCACATTCCTCTCTAGAATCTTGTTTTCCATTACCACAAGTAGGTATTATTTTTGGATAATCACATTTGCAACTTTGTGTACAAATTTGTCCTTCTTTACAACCAAGAGTTCCTAGTTTAAAATCACATTCTTCTCCAGAATCTTTCTGAGCATTTCCACATTTTTCTGTTGTAGTAATATATGTTTTTTTACAGCCTTCAAGAGTGCAGTAATCTTTGCCACATTCATTTGTGGTTGTTTTAACCATTGAACCAACATTTACAAAACAAATATATTGAGAATTCTCGACCTTAACGCTTATAGATGGTGAAGCACTTGGTGTTTCACTATAAACTCTTCCAGTTATTGAACTAACTGATTTTGGTTTTAAAATATTAGAAATACTTCTTCCTGTAAAAAGATTTACTACAGCTCCTGCAGTAGAATATTTTGGTCCACTGCTCGAACTACCTCCTCCCGTTGTGTAGTATCCTGATGAAGGCTCTGCATATTCGCAATAACAATTATTACAATATCCTCCACCAGAACAGTATGCTGTTTGTGAAGATCCAGAATCACACTCTTCGCTTCCAGTAATCTTGCCGTCGCCACATTTATTACTTGTAGTTGTAGTATATACGCACTTATCACCAACTAATGTTTGATAAGAAGGACAAGTTAATGGTCCTTTATAGAAATAACAACACCATCCTCCGCTTGGTGCAGGAGTAGCGTATCCGAAGTTTGCCATATTAGAATCACAGTTGGATAAAAGTTTAGGACTATCATACATATTATTTGTATTTGGTGGACAAGGAGATGTAACAGGTGTCTTATCGCAACAGTTATTTAATGGATCAGTTCCTTGTTGTATGCTGCTAGCCCCTGACTTTGATTTATATTCTGAGGGACAATTATAAGTTGAACAATATTGTATAGCATAAACTGGTGTTGAAGAAACAGTTGAACTTTTGGGTTTGCAAGATTTACAGTCAGAAGCACATTCATAATTTGTAGCACAACCATTTGTTCCATCACATACTTCTCCTGATTCAATTTTGTTATTACCACATGCTGCTGGATTTGATGTAAATACTGTGGTCATCATTGCTTTTTGTTTAATTGTAAAGCTTATTTGTGGAGGGCAAGGATTTTTATTAGTTGGTCCTGCTGCAATTGTATGGCTGCCAACATTAAAAGTCAAAAATTGAGAAAACATTCCACTTACTGCATTACCACCAGGATTTTCATTGCCAATATTAACACTATCATAATAAAGATCAACTCCACTTTCTAATGCTATGTTGCTAACTATTAAGTAACCTTGTTGAGAAGAAGATGAAATCTCAATTGTTGAGCCCTCATTAACATTAAAGCTTCCAGCTTCTGTTTGTATTTTAAATAAAGCACTTTTAAAAGGTTTACAAGGATCTTGATAAATTGGAGGAGAAATTTCTCCTTCTAGATCGCAACAGTTTTGTGTTGGATTACTGCCTTGATTTATAGTATTAGCTCCTGATTTTAGCTTGTATCCTGCAGGACATTGATAAACTGAGCAAAATTTAGAGGTTGATGTTGTTGTTTTTGGAGTGCAGTCTGTTGTTAAGATAGTTTGTTCTGAATTGCATTGGCCGCTTATATGAGTATTTCTAACACATTTGAATAAAGCGCTATTACTTCCAGAGCCAATTTCTGAATTGCTTGCAGTTAATGTAATACTGCTTTTGTCTTTTTTGCAGGTTACTGTAAAATCCTTTTGTATTGCTCCAAAAGAGCTTGTTGAGAAGAGCAATACAATTATGACTAGTAACGTTGTGAGAACTATTTTTTTCACCTAAAACCACCTTTTTATAATATCTCTGCCAGTAATATATATAAATATTACTGTATTTTACTTATAAGAATGGATAAGAAATTAATTATTAAAAATTTATTTAATAATCTTAATTTCTCGTAAAGCTTTGTCAATGGATTCTTCTACAAGATTAAGATCAATATTTTCATAACCTTTTGATATTCTAATCAATAATTCAGCTCTCACTTTATTAGTTATCTTTTGTTTTATGTAATTCATATCTTTATCAGGCAAATAAGTACTGACAGGATTTATTTTCTCTCTATATCTTTTAGCTATATCCCAACTATTCTTACTTTCTTTAATGTATTTGTTGGCAATATCTTTATTATCAATAGCATTTTCCAATATTCTATGTAATATTGCATTTGATATGTTTCCTATAAATAAATCTATAAGTTTGCTTCTATTTTGATCCATGTTTGATGCTCTTCATTATAAGATTAAATGTTTCATCATAAACTATTTTATATTCTTTTAAAAATAGATTCTTATCAAGCATGTTTTTCTTTATTTCATTAATACTTTGAAGATGAAACAATTTCACTAATTCATGATCTATTATTTCTTTACTAATTTTTTTATGTTGAATATATAAAAATATGGCAACCATATTTCTTGCAAGATAATATTTTTCAGCTCCATCAAGAATATCAAAATTGTCTATTAGAGTCTTACTTTTCAAAAGATGTAGATCTAATATTTTATAATCTATTCTTCTTTTAATGTTATAAATTAGTCTTTTTTTTGAAATACATTTACTCAGCATTGTTTGGTATAAAGGGTCAGTTGCTAAACCTGCAATTAATGTTTGATTATTTAATAAAATAATATGAGTCTCAGCTCCTGTTAATTCTTTTATTGTTTCTCTTAATTTATTGGTGCTTATTTTATCTTCCGTTATTAATAAAATATCAATATCATTAAAATTAAATCCTTCATCTAAAAAAGAGCCAGTAATTATTATATTGTTATATTTCTCAACCGTTTTATTAATGGTTTTAAATATTTCATCCACAATTCTTGTTTTTATAGGCTCTAGATTCTTAATACTATAAAAATAGGGTTTTTCAATATTTTTTTGTGTTTCTATTGGCTTAATAACTACATAATTACCAACACGAAATCCAGATCTATTCTTCGGTATATATATTTGATCCATCCTACTTCCTGTGCTTATCCTTCCAATTATATCCATATTACGTAAAAATACATTATTATATTTAAGCCTTTTGTTTTACAACATAGTAATTTTTATAAATAACATTGGTTCTAGGATAATAGATGGATAAGAAAGTTACTATTATCGGGGGAGGAGTTGCAGGGGCTTCAACTGCCATAAAACTAGCTGAAAAATTAAGAAATCCAAATGTTATAAGATTAATAGATAAAAATTCCAGCTTTAACAAGGCGTGTTCTGGAATTTTAACATTTGCAGTTGATGACTTAATCAAGATTCCTGATGAAATTATTGTTAGCAAAGTAAAAAGATTTAGAATTCACGCTCCGAGCGGTGAATTTCTGGAATTAGAATTCAAAAGGCCTGATATTGTTTGTGAAAGAGAAAAACTTAACCAGCATCTTAATAATGTTGCTCAAGAAAAAGGAGTTCATATTTACAGGCCTGCAAGTTTAGAAACAATTGAAAATAATAATGTAATAATCAAGCAAGATAATAAATTAATAAAGCTACCAACAACACATCTAGTTGGTGCTGATGGCTCGCAAAGCAGTGTTGCAAAAAAAACAAATATTTTTGGTCAAAGAAATTTTTTTGTTGGCGCAAAAGCAATAATCGAGAAAGAACACGAGGATACAATTGACGTGTTTCCAAACTATGGCTGTTTTGGTTGGGCAGTTCCTCATGGAAAAAATAAGGTAGAAGTTGGAACTATGTCTTACACAAATCAAGGAGCTGTATTTGATAAGTTCATGAAAAAATTTAAAGATTACAAAGTTATTTCAAAAGAAGGAGCATTGATTCCAATATACAATCCCAAACTAACAACTCAAACAATTTATGGAAACATGAATGTTTACCTTGTTGGCGATGCAGCAACAATGGTCAAGGCAACAACTGGAGGCAGTATAATTCAAAGCTTTATTGCATCTAATTTTGTTTCAGATTCAATAATCAATGATGAAGAATATTCTTGGAAGTCAAAACTAGGAATAGAATTATGGACTCATTTAAAGATCAGAAAAATACTTGATAAATTTTCAGAAAAGGATTGGAATCAATTTATTCACTTGTTTCAAGATATAAAAGTTAAAGAAATCCTAGAAACAAAAACAAGAGATTATCCAACAATGATGGTTCTAAAACTTTTATTAGCAAAGCCTAGCTTGCTAAAGTTTGTGAAAAAGATGTTCTAGTTAGAAAGGTTTTTAAATATGGTTTTAATTTGCTAATTATGCCTTGCAATATGCGGGGGTAGCAAAGCCTGGTCAATGAAGATTGATGAATTCAATTTTCGACTTAATGCGCAGGACTTAAGATCCTGTCACTTAGTGTGTTCGTCGGTTCGAATCCGATCCCCCGCATAATTTTATTAAATAATTTTATAGAATTCACAAACTAATCTTTTTTTATCTGCAATTCTCGCAAGTCATTATGCCTTCTAGGTTTAGTAAGTCTTCGCTGTATTCTCCGCAGGATTGGCATGTGCCTTCTCTTTCTCTCATTGTGTATATTGGCTTCTTTTCTTCTTCTTTGAGTTCGAATTTTTCAATAAGCAAGTCAAATAAATCTGGCTCTATTTTCAGAATGTCTTTTAGAGTTACTAAGCCAGCAAGGTTTCCTTGGTGAATTACTGGCAGGTGTCTTATGTTGTAGTCTCTCATTAATTTTAGTGCTTCAAATATGTCTTCATCAGGTGATGTTGTTATTAATTTCTTTTCCATTATTTCAGCAGCTTTTATTTTAGACGGTAGAACATCTTTTGCTACTGCTTTTCTTACAATGTCTTGTTCTGTTATTATTCCAACTAATTTCTCTTGGTCTTTTACAAGCAATGCTCCGACATGATTTTTTTTCATTGTTTCTGCGCATTTGTTTAGTGTTGTATCTATTCCAATCGCTATTGGTTTTTCAGTCATTGCCTCTCCAACCTTAAATCCAGTCTCCATAGAAAATATATTAACTTAAATCATTAATAAACTTTGTGATCAATCATTTGGTAGTAAAATTTTATTTTAAAGCTCTTGACTCTATTTCTATGCAGCCAAATGTAAATGTATTTCCTTTTTTGTCTTTTAATAAACTTCCATCTTTTTCTACAGAACAAGAGCACATGTTTTCTTCTTGGCTTCCATATAAATAATTTATGTCGCCTAATGTTTTGATTTTTGATTCAAAGTTTCCTTTTGCATCTTTGTTTATTAATTTTGCAAGCTTGTCGCAAGCATTAAAAAAATCATTATTAAATAATATTAGTTCTCTTGCAAACGTTTGCATTTTTATATCTCTTAATTCAATGTTGTCATTTATTGATCTAAGCCCGCCTCTGAAGTTTCTAAAAAATGGCTTTGATGGTGTTTGAAATAACTGGTTCATTTCTTTTATTATTGACTTAAATTCCTCGCTTGTCATGTGTTCAAGTGGTTTTTCTGGTTCTTTTGTTTCTTCTTTTGTTGTTGCTTCTTCTATTTCCTCTTCTGCCTCTGCTTCAAAGCTTTCTGAGTGATAGATTCCTTCGTCTGTTGTGTAGATTATTTTTATTGTGCCTTTGTTGACTTTAAAAATAGGAACTCTGAACTGGGTTTCATAAGCGTAGATTTGTTTGTTTGTCAGCATTATCTCTTTGCTTTTCTTCTCTCCGCCATTAATCTCAAGTATTGCTTCAATAAATTTATCATATGGTTTTTTGAAGTCAACTATTCTTATTTTTATCAGCATTCCCTGTTTTGGTGCTGTGGGCCACCATGTTATTTTTGGTTTTAGGTCGAGACCGAATTCATTTTCGCATTGGCCGTTTTTTTGATTGCATACTTTTCTTATTCTTTTGCAATCTGTTCTTGTTGTTAAGTAGTCTTCTATTTTGCTTTGTATAAAATTATCAGGGTCTTCATCTGGATCAAATTTATTCTTGAAATTCTTGCAAGATCTTGTTACTGCAATATCTCCGTCGCAGTGGCTTTCTCTTATCATGAATTGCTCTCCTGCAACCTTTATTATTGTGTATATTTCTTTTTGTTCACAGCCAAAGTCTCTTTTTTTTATCTCTTGTTTTT
>Ga0209541_10007165_pt1 | contig 18808 bp, 18 predicted proteins | sample RifCSPlowO2_01_FD_184027 | JGI IMG/M metagenome (GOLD analysis project Ga0209541, IMG submission 184027) | Groundwater microbial communities from Rifle, Colorado - Rifle CSP2_plank lowO2_0.1 (SPAdes) (version 2) | ecosystem: Environmental > Aquatic > Deep subsurface > Groundwater | place... | reverse complement strand
TCCCTTATAGGTTTCCTTTCCCACCAGAGTGTCTGGAGAAGCTCGCGCTCCTCAATACTTAAATGCTTATATTTCATAACACTTTGATTATCTCAAAGTGTTGCACTTACTTGTTGAACTCGCTATAAAACTTTTGCGGTGAATAGCTGTCAAACCATATTTTTGTATAGCCAGATAGTGTGTATTGGTGCCATAGCCTTTGTGTATATGAAAATTGAATTCAGGAAACTTTTTCGACAATTTGATCATTCTTCTGTCACGAGTTACCTTCGCTACAATAGAAGCAAGTGATATAACAGGGATCTTCTCATCCCCTTTTATAACAGTAAGCTGATGGATAAACCTTTCTGGCGCTCTAAGAGAACCATCGAGAAAAATTTGTGAGTCTTGCTCCAAGACACGGAGTTTATCGAAACATCTTTTGATACCAAGACGTATGGCATAGACTATCCCTCTACGATCTATCACTCTTTCTGAAACAAGAGCTACAGCAAAATCAATCACGCCTTTTTTCTTAGCTTCAAGAGCTAGGTCAAACCACAAATCTCTCTCGCTTGGAGAAAGTTTCTTGGAATCTTTAATACTTTTGAAAAAATTTTTGTTAAAACCAAGCGGAATTTTAACAGCTCCCACAGCTACCGGTCCCGCAAGTGGCCCTCTGCCAGCTTCATCGATACCTACAATGTAGTTCATGCGTTGTCTTGGATTATACATTATAATGACTTAGAAATGTCTAAATTTGTCCACCTCCACACACATAGCCACTATTCCCTCCTTGAAGCTCTGCCTAAAATCTCAGATCTCGTCAAAAAAGCTAAACTTTCAGGTATGGACGCATTAGCTCTTACTGATTCTGGAAATCTCTACGGTGCTATAGAGTTTTATAAGAAATGTAAAGACAATGATATCAAACCTATAATAGGCGTAGATTTCTATGTGGCTCTGCGTTCCAGACATGATAAAGAAGCGCGCGTAGACAATGAGCGTAGCCGTCTAATCCTCCTTGCTGAAAATGAAACGGGTTATAAAAATCTTCTCAAACTCGTTACGGATGCTTATCTGGAAGGTTTTTACTACAAACCGCGCATTGATAAAGAACTTATTGAGAAATATAAAGATGGTCTTATCGCTATATTACCAATGTCTGCAAAGATAAATATTGAGGAACAGTCAAATTATTATAAAAAAATTTTCGGACAAGATAGATTTTATCTTGAAATTACTCACCATCCGGAAATTAGAGGCCATGTAGATGAGGAGAGAAAGAGAGTAGATTTCGCGCGTAAAGAAAACTTTTCCATCATTGCCGCTCACGATGTTTATTATCTAGAGCCAGATGATAAACCAGCACTCGATACAGTGCTTTCTATCCAAGGACATCTTACCGGACAAAAAGAAAATAATGTATTCGGAGAAGAAGATAATGAGAATCTTTCTTTCATCAGCCCCGAAGAAATGCAGAAAAATTTTAAAGATACGCCAGACGCTCTTAAAAATGTTAGAAAAGTCGTAGATATGTGTAATTTAAATCTAGAACTTGGACATTGGGTCTTCCCCGAGATAAAAATTGACAGCCAATCTAACCCAGATGAAGTATTGAAAGAGATAGTTTATAAAGGTTTAGAGAAGCGAGAACTTAAAAAAACACCGGAAGAAATAGGACGTATAGAATATGAGCTCAAAATCATAAAAGACAAAAAGTATGCAAAATATTTTCTAGTAGTGTCTGATCTGTTGAAATATGCTCATGAGAACGGTATTTTGACAAACGTTCGAGGTTCAGTAGCCGGTTCCATGGTTACTTATCTGGCAGGGATTACAAATATCAATCCACTTGAATACAACCTGCCCTTCGAACGCTTCCTCAATCCAGATCGACCATCTCCTCCTGATATAGACATGGACTTTGCCGACAATAGACGAGATGAGGTTATAGATTATGCGCGTAAATTATATGGTACGGACAAAGTGGCGCAGATCGGCACTTTCGGTACTATGATGGCTCGCGGTGCTGTACGCGATGTTACCCGAGCACTTGGTTTTTCTTATACTATCGGCGACCACATAGCCAAACTTATTCCTATGGGTGCTCAAGGTTTTCCTATGACTATAGATAGGGCAATGAAAGAAAATCCTGATTTGAAAAAACTCTACAAAGAAGATACTGATACAAAAACTATCATAGACATGGCAAAAAAGATTGAGGGAAATGCTCGACACATCTCTGTCCATGCTGCCGGAGTAGTGATATCGCCAGAACCATTAACCAATTACACGCCTCTACAGTACGATACCAAAGGAGAGAAAAAAATTATTACTCAATATGATATGTATTCTATCGAGGAAGCGGGACTTTTGAAATTTGATTTTCTTGGTATCAGAAATCTATCTATCATAGCTGACACTTTAGTGCGTATAGAAAAGATTGAGGGTAAAAAAATAGATATAGATAAAATACCTCTTAATGATAAAAAGACTTTTGAGATGCTGGCCAGAGGAGAGACTGAAGGAACTTTCCAACTGAATGGAGACGGTATGACACGTTCACTCATCGAATTGAAACCTAACACTATCCACGACATAAATGTCATGGTAGCTCTTTATCGTCCCGGACCAATGGACAATATAAAAGAATACATTGCCCGCAAACATGGAAAGAGGCCTATAACCTATCTGCACCCAAAGATGAAGGATTTCCTAGAGACAAGTTACGGAGTGCTTGTTTACCAAGATGATCTTTTAATGACAGCTATAGAAGTAGCTGGGTATTCTTGGGGAGAAGTAGACAAATTCCGCAAAGCAGTCGGTAAGAAAATACCAGAAGAGATGCGCAAACAACATATTATCTTTGTAGAAGGTTGCCAGAAACATGGGAAGATGAACAAAGAGAAGGCAGAAACACTTTGGAAACTCTTTGAACCATTTCAAGGATATGGTTTCAATAAAGCTCATGCGGCAAGTTACGGCTTCGTAGCTTATATTACTGCTTACTTAAAGGCTAATTTCCCAGAGATCTATATGTCTGCTGTACTTACTGCTGAATCCGGAGATGTGGAGAAGATAGGTATTATGATTGCTGAATGTAAACGTATGGGCATAGAAGTACTACCTCCTTCTGTCAACGAGAGTTTCTCGCAATTTACTGTAGTTAATGAGCCCTCTTCGCCCATGACAAGCCGGCGTAAAATACGCTTTGGTCTGACTACTATAAAAAATTTTGGACAAGATATATCCAGTTCTATCACGACTGAGAAAAAGTCTGGAGGCAAATTCAAAAATTTAGCAGATTTCCTAGATCGTATTAAAAGTAAAAATCTGAATAAAAAATCTCTAGAATCGCTTATAAAATGCGGAGCACTTGATGAGTTTGGCGAACGTGGCGCTCTACTTGCCAATATAGACAATCTACTCGGATATCACCGCGAGAGAATAAATGCTCCTAAGAATCAGGACTCATTATTCGGTTTGATGTCTGATACGACTACTCTGCCGACATTACGTCTCCTGTCTGCTCCCCAAGCCACACAGAAAGATAAATTAATATGGGAGAAAGAACTCCTAGGCCTTTATATATCGGGACATCCGCTTGAAGCGTATAAAGAAAAACTTCTATCTTTAAAAACTGATATACAAAAACTAGCTAATCTGCAAGAAGGCACAGAGACAGTTATAGCAGGCATAGTCGAAGAAATTCGAGATGTGGTAACAAAAGGTAATGAACATATGGTCTTCATGCGTCTTGCTGATTTATCTAACGTTATTGAAGTGGTGATTTTTCCCAAAGTCTTGAGTGAATTTAAATCTCTTGTTCAACCTGAAAATTGTATTGCTATCAAGGGTAAAGTGTCAAAACGAAAGGGTGAGAACTCGTTTATTGCCGAGAAGATAAAGGCACTGTAGGATATAAGACTATGGACGACAACAAAGACAGAGATCATAAAAAACTTGGTAAAGAATTAGAGCTTTTTACATTTTCAGATTCAGTCGGCAAAGGACTTCCCTTATGGTTACCAAAGGGAGCTACAGTTAGACGCGAATTAGAGCGTTTTATAGTGGACGAAGAGATCCGCAGAGGATATTTACATGTACGTACACCAGACATTGCCAAACTAGATCTTTATAAAAAGTCCGGCCACTATCCAATGTACAAAGAAAAGATGTATGCACCTATCGTTATTGATGATGAGGAATTTATGCTTCGTCCAATGACTTGTCCCCATCACTTTGAACTTTATCTTTCAAAACCGCGCTCATACAAAGATCTTCCTATGCGTATAGCTGAACTCGCTCAACTTTATCGATACGAACAATCAGGAGAACTTATGGGCTTACAAAGAGTGCGTGCTTTTTGTCTATCGGATGCACATATTATCTGTAAAGATGAGAAACAAGCAGTAGATGAAATAGGTAAAGCTCTTGATCTTATTGAGTATATAAATAGTATATTTGGTTTAAAACTAGGCAAGGATTACTGGTATGTGCTCTCTCTTGGTGATAGAGAAAATACAGAGAAATATTACAAAGATGATGCGGGTTGGGACAAAGCGGAGACTCTACTAAGAGATGCTATGAAGAAGCGTGGGGTAGATTTCAAAGAAGCTAAAGATGATGCGGCCTTTTATGGACCGAAAATTGACATCAACATGAAGAATGCAAATGGTAAAGAGGATACGGCTTTCACTGTTCAATATGATCTTTCTTCACCACAGAGATTTAATCTCAAATATATAGGTGATGATGGTAAAGAACATAACGCTTTTGTAGTACACCGTTCTTCTATCGGTGCCATTGAGCGCATCATGGCTTTTCTCATTGAAAAGTATAACGGCGCTTTCCCTCTTTGGCTCTCACCAGTGCAAATCAAAATACTTTCTATCGGAGAAGGACATATCGAATACGCTAAAGATGTTCTTGAAAAATTAAAGGCAGAAAATATTAGAGCTGAACTTGATGATTCAAATGAAAGTTTGGGAAAGAAAGTTAGAAACGCTAAAACTGATAAAGTACCCTATGTGGCTGTAATAGGTGATAAAGAAGTTAGAGATATGAAAATTTCTTTAGAAAGTAGAGATAAAGGTAAACTTGGTGAATTTGAAATTAATAAACTTATCTCTAAGCTTGTAGAGGAAATAAAAAACCGAACTTAACTCTTAGGCTTCAAGGTTGGGAAGAGAATAACTTCTTTAATATTTTTAACGTCTGTAAGGAGCATTACAAGACGATCGATACCGATACCAATACCACCATTGGGTGGCATACCATATTCCATAGCTTCCAGATATTCCATATCAGAAGGTGATATCTCTTTTTCACCTTTTTTACCCTTAGCATCTTCTTCTAGATAACGATCTCTTTGGTCTACAGGATTATTGAGTTCAGCGAAGGCATTAACCAACTCCACTCCCCCCATAACAAGCTGAAACCGATCAATAAGGGTTTGGTCGTCTTCCTTTCTCTTAGCGAATGGATTAAACGAAACTGGATAATCTATCAGAAAGGTGGGCTGAATAAGAGTTGGTCGAATTTCTTTTTTATATACCTCATCTGTAATCTCTGGATAAGGCATAACTTTAAAATCAGGTTCAAGATCTATGGTGTGACCTTGATATTCAAATTGTAATTTACCAAACACCCCCTTAACTACAAATTTGAAAAGTTTCTCCACAAATTGACGCTGACTTGTCGCATCTGCATAAGACTCGTTTGATTCAAGCATAGTAAATTCTGGATTATGCATCGCGTCTATACCTTCGTTTCTAAAACGCTTACCCATTTCAAATACTTTATTCATCCCTCCGACCAAGAGTTCCTTTAGGTATAATTCTTGAGCTATAGGCAGATAAAAATCCATATCTAGAGCATTATGATGTGTTCTGAAGGGTAAGGCTGTGGCACCGCCAGCAAGTGGCTGAAGATTAGGTAAATCTACTTCAATATAATCAGCATCAATATAGAATTGTCTAATGAGCCGGACAATCTTAGCTCTAGTGACAAAACGTTCTTTGACTTCCGGATTAGATAGTAAATCAAGATAACGTTTACGAAAACGTTCTTCAATATCAGAAAGTCCGTGCCACTTCTCTGGTAGAGGACGAAGAGATTTAGAAAGCATCTTGATTTCTTCGACAAGAACAGTCTTTTCCTCTTTCTTAGTCAGAAAAAAAGTGCCTTTAACCTCAATAAAATCACCTACATCAAATGCTTTTTCAAAAAGCTCAAAAGATTCTTCGGATAATGGTTCTCCTTTCTTAAGCAGAGCTTGGAAGCAACTAGTCCCATCATTAAAATCTAAAAATATAATCTTACCTTGAGCACGTATGCCTATTGTGCGACCAACCATATGAAGGCTTTTTTCATCTTTTACCAATTTATCAAACTGGTCTATAGCCTTCTTGCAAGTAATATCTTGATTACTAGAAGCAGGATATGGGTCTATGCCTTTTTCTATAAGAAAATTTAATTTTTCTAAACGTGTGGAGCGTATTTCTTCTAAAGAAGCCATCCCATTAAAAATTATTTTTGATTATGAGATTTATCTACACATCTTGGTCCGTTGAATTTTTAATTAAACGGGTTATTTGATGTCAATAATCTTATACGACATCATACCACTTGGAGTCTCGAAAGAGAACTTATCACCCTTTGATTTACCCACAGCAGCAATACCTAGAGGTGAATTGATAGAAATTTTACCATTAGTAGCATCGGCTTCTTCAGAACCGACTATGGTATATGATTTGTGCGACTTATCACTATCTTTCTCTACAGTGATGACAGAACCTACTGCGATAAGGTTGGTACCTTGAGCAGAAACTATCTTAGCTGATTTTAAAATAGCTTCAAGACGACTAATGCGATCTTCTAATATAGCTTGACTGTCTCTTGCTTCTTGATATTCCTGATTTTCTGATAAATCACCGAGAGACTTAGCATATTCCAAAGCTTCTGCCGCTTCCTTACGTTTTACCGTTTTAAGATGTTCGAGTTCTTTCCCGAGTGCCTTAAATTTCTCTTTCGTTAAATATTCTTGCTCTTGGTGCATAGAGTTAAATTTATTGGCAACTATCATATATCACTACTCTAAAAAAATCAACTATATTTCAGTTAGTGCTCTGTAAATTAGACTATTCAAAATATTCTGGAGTATTAACAGCCATCCAATCGAAAAGTTGCCGTACTACAAAGGTGGCTCCGAAAGTATTTAAACTGGGACCTCTCTCCATTACAACTGCCCAAGCGAATCTCGGATGTTCAAATGGAAAGAAACCGACAGACCACGAATTGACATAAAGCTTGGCAGAACCAACTTCTGCTGTACCAGTTTTTGCTGCCGTTTTAACATAAGGAACATTGAGACCAACAGAAGTACCATAAGTAACGCCTTCCCTCATACCTTCTCGCACGATCTCCCAATCCGCATTATCAAACTCTACTAAATGTTCTACTGATTTGGGATTACCACCCTTAAGAAGCGAAGGGGTTAATACACGACCACCATTAGCAATAACAGCAATGAATCTTGCAGCATTAAGAGGGGTAACTTGAGTGCCGTACTGGCCTATAGCAGTTATATAAGTATCGCCCAAACGCCAGATTTCGCCATCAAATTTTTCTTTCTTCCACTCTGGAGTAGGTATCACCCCTTCAACTTCACCAGAAAGTTCAATCCCCGTCTTTTCTGTCAAGGAAAAAATCTGAAAATATTTATCCAAGGAAGATATGCCTAAACCTTTCTGATCTTCATATCCACCGCCAATTGAATAAAAATAAGTATCTGAAGAGACAGCCAAAGCCTCTCTCATATTAGTCCAACCATGAGCTTTCCAATCTTTAAATATGGAAGGTTTTGAAGGATCATAAGGATTGGGAACTATAATCGAACCTGTACTTAAAATTTTTTTTGTAGGAGAAATTATTTTTTCATTAAGAGCCGCTAAAGCTACTATGGGTTTTAATATAGACCCCGGAGTGTAGAGTCCACCAATGGTTCGATTGAGAAAAACTTTTGATGAATTATTGACCCATAAATTGATGGTTTCTCTATCTGTACCATTAGTAAGTATGTTTTGGTCATATTCTGGAAAACTTGTCATGGCTAGTATTTCGCCAGTATTAACATCCATAAGTACACCAGCGCCACCGACAAAACCCTTATCTTTAGCAAGAGACCCTATGGCCTTATGAAGCGCTTCTGTTAAATAAGCATCTATAGACAAAACGATAGGACTACCATCTTTCGGTTTCTCTATAACCGATTCTGATGTGATATTACCAAAGACATCTGTCTCTCTTAATTTCAAACCATTGGTGCCACTAAGCAAATCATTGAAAGCACGCTCAACACCATCTCTACCGCGATAATTTTCTTCATAATAAATGCCAGATTTATCAGAAAGAGGATATTTAAGATACCCCACAGTATGGGCAAGTCCTTTGATAGGAACATAGTATCTGCCAGCAAAGGCACCATCTACCTTCTTAATAGCGTTATTTGCCAACTCAAGCATATTTCGGTCATAGATTAATCCCCTGTTTGCAAAAATAAGTGTCTGCTCTAGACGATTATTTTCAGATATCTGTGTATAGATGTTGCCCTGTTTGATCCCTAACACCCACAGTTTAGAAACTAAGGCTAGAATTATTACAGTCAAGATAATCTTCATTGCAAAAAAAGTCTTTTGACCCATGGGTTTTTCTATCCTGCCTTCAAAACGATGTTCTTCGAAACCGGGTAAATTTGTTGAATCGAGAAAAATATCTTCAGGATTTATATCTTGATATTTTCCGCTAAAATAGATTGGTGAATCTAGTTGCCTCTTTATTTTGCGAATAAATTGTTTAAGCATAAGACCTAAGACTATCTCTAAGATAAAGCAGAACAATAAGCAAAACCAGCACAGAAAAAGCCAGAGGAGATACAGACCAAGAAAGAGCTTTTACTCCATTGCCATATAATACATCGATCAGTAATACCAAGACGATACCTTCCCAAAAAAACGGAAAGATAATAATAGCGATAAATAATAACGGTATATAGACCCAATACGGTAATATAATGATCGAGACAAATACTATGATAGATCCAAGTATGCGATGAATCATTATGGTGTTACAGAAACAAATCTAAGAGTAAAAATATTTGCTGGACTTCTAGCCAAGATTTCTTTAAAAGAATCGGTTGGTTTAGAGCTTATTTCTTCTATTATAGCAAGTAGTCGCGAGGTTATATCGCTAGAGAGTACCCTGTCTCCAATATTTATCTCTATATCACGTGGTATAATTAATTTGAAATTACCACCACCCAGACCAGTAAGAACTACTGGTATATTATTTCTTTCAAGTATCGCGTTTGTTTCCTCTCCAGAAGCGGAAAAAAGTTTTACTTTTGCTTGTTTTGAAAATACTTCTGAAACTACTCCCAGTACCGGTCCTTCTGGTAAAGATACTTCAGAACCTATCCTTATGGATTCGTTAGAGCCAACATCAATAATGATAACATCATAAGGTGTCTGTGGAGGACGCGTCAGTATAGCTGCAGCAATCGTACTCGGATCTTGCCTACGACCCATTAGTTCCAGAAGAGCACTTTCTTGTACACATTGCCTTGATAAAGACGATGTTTCAGCTTCAAGAGAAGAGAGTTTTTCTTTAAGAAAAGCATTTTCTTCTATGAGTGATTTCTTGGAATTAAAGAAAGAGATTCCATTACGCAGACTTCTGACTATACTATTTTCTGATTTCCATATAGGAGAAATAGCAGAAATAATGATAGAATCAAAGAAAGATAATAAGACTCCAGTCAATATAAAAATCGTTACAAGAACAACGATGCGTGTCAAATAATAGTGCCTGAATTTATTTCTTTGGAGGTAACTCACCTTCATTTTCTATAAGTATAGCTTTAAATTTTTCTAAATCCTCAAGAATAATACCAGTACCGCGAGCTACGGCAGTAAGAGGGTCAGCGGCCACATGGACTGGTATATTAATCTCATTTTCAATAAGCTCAGCCAAACCTTTTACCAAAGCCCCACCGCCAGTCAGATATACCCCTCTATGCATGACATCACTTAGGATTTCAGGTGGTGTGGATTCAAGAACTTCTCTTGTGGTTTCGATAAGAGTTTCTATAGATTGAGAAAGTGCTTCGCGTACATCCGTATCAGTTATAATAATTTCTCTAGGCAAACCTGTTACCAAATCACGACCTTTTACCGGCATCTCTAGTGGAGCATGAGTAGGCAAGACAGAACCTATAGAAGTCTTTATTAATTCAGCAGTTTTTTCTCCAAGAAGAATTTTATATTGATTTCGAACATAAGAAACAATATCTGAATTAAACTTGTCTCCAGCTAAACGAAGATTCTTAGACTTCACTACCCCACCAAGCGATATGATGGCTATATCTGAAGTACCACCTCCTATATCTATAATCATGTTTCCGATAGGTTCATGTATAGGTAGGCGCATACCGATAGCAGCAGCCATAGGTTCTTCGACAATATAGACTTCTCCAGCGCCGGCATTGCTAGTGGCATCACGCACAGCGCGAATTTCTACATCTGTAATGCCTGACGGCACACCCACAACTACTCTAGGAGCAAATATCTTTGTGGAACCGGTTGTAGCTTTATCAAGTAAATAACTAATCATCTCTTCAGTAGTTTCGAAATCAGAGATAACACCATCGACCAGAGGTTTAATAGCCAGAATATGTTCAGGTGTACGACCGATCATAGCCCTAGCTTCAGTACCGATTGCTACTACCTGTCCAGTCTTTTGGTTAAGTGCCACTACAGACGGTTCATTGATAACAATCCCCTTACCACGCAGATAGACGAGGGTGTTAGCTGTACCAAGATCAATACCTATATCATGCGAGAAAAAACTCCGAAGATTTTTAAAGTTCGGAAATTTCATTACTTTTTAAATTTCTTTATAAAACTTTTTAGATCTGTTTCTGTAGTCTGGCCAGACGACCTATCTTTGACTTCAAGTTTCTTCGATTCGAGAGCTTTATCACCAATCACCAATCGTGTACTGATACCAATAAGATCGCTGTCAGCAAATTTCTCACCAGCACGCACATCGCGGTCATCATAGAGAACTTCAATACCCTCTTTTTGAAAAGTCTTATAAATTTCATCTGCAAGTTTAATAACATTTTCATCATTACCTAGAGAAACAAGATGAACTTGAAACGGAGAAATTTCTTCAGGCCAAATAATACCCTTATCATCTGAAAGCACTTCTACTACAGTACCCATGAGCCGTGTCACTCCTATGCCATATCCTCCCATAAGAATAGATTGCTTTTTGCCATTCTCATCTTGGTAATAAAGATTAAACGGATCAGTGTATTTTGTACCTTGTTTGAAAATGTTTCCTACTTCAATAGATTTCCTCTCTACTAAATCATCCCGTTTTAATCCTGCTGTCACAAGCCCCTCTTCATCAAAAACATCTTTGTTTATCGCAAGATTTTTTTTCTCATCCACATAAATAATGTCTTCCCCTGCAAGAGACAACGTTTGAAATTCATGTGAATACTTAGAAAATGTTCCCCCACTAGCAAAGGTACAGAATGTGATATCTCCTATACCACACCTAGAAAAGACCTTCATATATGACTTTTTTGCCTTTTCGTAAAATTCGTCTTGCTCCTCTTCTGTGCGCGTAAATGAATATAAGTCTTTCATTACAAACTCCCTCCCTCTCATAATGCCACTTTTGACCCTGAGTTCATTTCTAAACTTAGTTTGGATTTGATATAGATACAAAGGTAGATCTTTGTACGAACTTACATACTCTGTAAGTAAATTAACAATCTGTTCATCGTGTGTAAAACCTAGCCCAAGCTCAACATTATCCTTTAGTTTTGTTTTGAACCACACATCAACATTTTTATCGTCCCATCGCCCAACTTTCTCCCACACATCTTTTCTTTGTAATGATGTAAGAACAAGCTCCTTACCACCCAAGGCATTCATCTCCTCGCGAATAATGTTCTCTATTTTCTTTAACACTTTTAATCCAAGAGGTAAGTATGAGTAGACACCTGCCATTTCCTTGTTTATAAACCCAGCGCGAGTTAGGAGAATGGCATTCTTGGAGACCTCATCTTTAGGAGCCTCTTTGCGCGTCTTTGTAAATAGATCACTCTGTCGCATCCAGCTATTATAGAGAAAATGAGTTCAAAAACAAAGCCTAGCCTAGAGAATATTTCGAACGTCTTGGATGGTGATAAGTATCATGAGTAATATAAGCAAGGCAAAACCTATAGTATTTACTGTATTGAATATTAATGATGGTATAGATCTCCGAGTAATGGCTTCAATTCCGACAAAAAGCAGACGGCCACCATCAAGCGCCGGAAATGGTAAAAGATTTATAATAGCCAAATTGATCGAGATAAGTGCAGTAAAAGTTAGTAGATGAGAAAATCCCAACTCGCGCACATCACCTACCATGCCGACAATACCGACAGGACCCGTAACACCAGAGAGATCTGCTCGACCACCGAGAGCTTGTAGGATAAAAGTTCCTATGGCTTTACCTGTCAACCAAGTAAGTTCAGAAGTGGTAGTGAATCCATACCATATAGCCTTGTGAGGAGCGAGTTTAGCTGTGCCAACAATATCCATAGAGATACCTACAGCCGGTTTATTAGCAATTATACCCTCTTCTGGCGCAACAATTTTTTCAGAAATATTTTTACCTCTTTCTATTGTGAAAGTAATCGGTTTAAATGATTGAGAAATAAAATTAGATACTTCTTCCAGAGAAAGCTTAGTGCTTTTATCAATAAGAATGAAATCGTTACCATCTCTCGATACAGAGACAATTGCATCGCCAGACTTCAAGCCGGCATCTGCCGCAGGTGAACCGGGTAAAACTGTGGTAATAACGGTGCGAGCATTGTCGAGAGGTAAAGACATACTAACCGGCGCTGGCAAGCCAGATAAAAACCCGAGTGAAATCAAAGCCCAAGCAAAAAGAAAATTTCCAAAAACTCCTGCGGCTAAAACAGAGGCTTGAACACCACGATTCTTAGAAACAAAGCTTTCTGTATCTGCATTTTCTTTGGTTTCTCCCTCTAAAGGATTCTCACCAAAAATCTTCACGAAACCGCCAAAAGGCAACCAATTGAGAGTAAACGGAGTATTTTTCCATATAAAAAGTGTTCTAGCTTTAGGTGGAAAACCAAGACCAAACTCATCTACCCTAATGCCAAATTTCTTAGCCACTAAAAAATGCCCCATTTCATGCACGATAATAAGAGCGCTCAATATTATTATAAATATGATTACTGACATAATAAATTATTCTAAAATTTCTTTTTCTTTCTTGAGAGCTAGTTCTTCAAGTTTATGATTAGTTTCTTCAACTAGTTTCTGTAACTCATTCTTAAGCCGAAATTTATCGTCTTCACTTATACTTCCCTCTTTCTCCTTATGATCAATACTTGACTGCGATTTCTCTCGTTCTGTACGCATAGTAATGCGAGCTTCTTCTAATTTCTCCTTCGCTAGTTTAGACAACATGGTACGTCTCTCACTAGTAAGTTCTGGAAAAGAAACTCTAAGTCCTACTGCATCTAAAGCTACAGACAAACCCAGATTAGATTCTCTGATAGATTTATCAATATTTTTAGCAACTTCCTTGTCCCATGGAGTGATGCGTAGTGTTTTGGAATCTTCGACAGAGATAGTGGCTAGTTGGTTTATGGGCATAGATGAACCATAAACATTGACTAATACTCCATCAAGAATATTAGGCATGGCTCGGCTAGTGCGAATCCCCGAATACTCTTTTTTAAGCCATCCTAAAGTTGCCTCACTTGCCTTCTTAAACTCACTAAAATCATATGCCATATACGTATTATAACACTAAAGATAAATGTTCTATAACTAAACGTGAGGATACGGATTCATTGACTATGCGTCTGATATTATAAATCGCCTTTATTGATTTTTGTTTTCTATCCTGTGTTCTTAATAAAGACAACAAGCTGTCTAAAAAGATTACTAAGTTCTTCTCTTCAGCCACAAATTTCTTAGCAAATAAAAGCCGATCTTTAACAGATAGTGAGAGAAACTTCTTAGCATCTTGAGATTCTAAAGTCAGACCTTGAGACAAGTGCATCACCTCCATACGGGAACGCAAGGTGGGCAAGATAAGAGCTTCTTCTCTAGTCACTAGAAAAAAATGAGTGCTGGAAGGAGGATCTTCAAAAGTTTTAAGTAAAGCATTTTGCGCTTCTAAAGTCATTCGTACAGGTGAGATAAAGAAAATTTTTCTACCAGTAACAGTTTTATTTATGGAGAGCGACTTCAGCTGGCGGGCTTCATCAATACCGAAAGTGTCAGTACGAAAAGCAAAGAAATCTGGATTATTGGCAATTTTTATATCTAGATCACTACACAACGATCGAATATACGAATCAGCCTCTTCCGCCATACCCACAAGAAGTATGGCGTGGTGAAGATTTTTAACATCGAGACCCATAGACTCCTACTCAACCTGTACTTGCTGTGCTTTTTGAGTATCTAGAAGTTCCACTTCAAAGATAAGGGTTGAGTTGGGTGGAATAGGACCTACTCCTTGTTCTCCATAACCATATTCAGGTTCGATAGTCAGAACACGTTTACCTCCAACGCGCATACCCACCAACCCTTCATCCCAACCGCGTATAACTTGCCCCACTCCTAAGATAAAACTGAATGGAACATTTCTATCTATAGAACTGTCGAAAACTCTACCATCAGAAAGAGTGCCGACATAATGCACAGTCAAAGTATCGCCTGGCTCAGCGACTAGACCTTCACCGACCGTTACCTCTTCTGCTGTTACGGGTAATCTTTGCACTTGAGTATTTAAATTTTGTTGTGTGAGTGTGGGAGAACTGAATAAGTTTAACAGATTATTGCTAAACAAGAGATAAGTCAACACTGCCAAGCTCGAAATTACAGCGACCCATTGTTTTTTGTCTAAATTTTTCATTTTTTTCTACAATAATTTTAAGGTGTATAGCTATATGATATGATAGTGTCATGAAAGAATCAACCGCAAATAATTCAAGGCTGAGTAGGCAGAAAATGCAAGAGGTTGCCTCTAAAAGAATCAAGGAAATATCTAAGGAGTTTACCAACGGTTTTAAATTTCTAGAAGACTACCCCAAGTCCGCCACCTTTTTCGGCGCTAGCCAGCTCACAGAAGACAACAAGTATTATAAAGATGCCCGCATACTAGCTTCGCGATTAGTCAAAGAGCTTGATTACTCCATAGTATCCGGTGGCGGACCAGGCATTATGGAAGCGGCTAATCGCGGTGCTTTTGAAGTGGGTGGCAATTCACTTGGACTTTTGATCAAACTTCCAGACGGACAGGTAACAAATAAATACATCACAAGCTCTATCGCCTTCTACTACTTTTTCGTACGAAAAGTGTGTTTGTCCTTTTCTGCAGAAGCATTTATCTTCTACCCCGGAGGATTTGGCACTTCTGATGAATTCTTCGAGATATTGACTCTTATCCAGACTAAAAAGGTTAAGGATATACCCCTTATCTGTGTCGGCAGTGAATATTGGAATAAATATAAAGAATTTATGAAAGCAGAAATGTTTAGCAGAGGCACTATAACTGCTAAAGATTTTGAACTATTTCACATACTTGATAATCATGACGAGATTATAAAAACTATTAAAGACGTGCCTATTCGTGCCGACGTACCACTCAATGAAGACGAGATTAATACTAAAGATGAATGAATCTAGGTCATAAACATTGTAAGCCCTGTGAGAAAGAGACTCTGCCTTTAACTGCTGTTGAAAATAAAAAACTAGCAGAAGAAGTGGATAACTGGATGATAGAAGAAAACAAAAAACTTGAAAAAGTTTTAGTTTTCAAAGATTTTAAAGAAGCTCTGAACTTCGTAGATAAAGTCGGAAAAATAGCAGAGACTGAAAACCATCATCCTGATATATCTATATTTGATTATAAAAAAGTCAGGATAGTACTCTACACACACGCCATAGACGGTCTATCGGAAAACGATTTTATCCTCGCTTCCAAGATAGACGAGTTAAACAGGAAAGACTAAGCGCCTAAAGACATTGCCCAAGGAGTAGGTATAGAAAGAAGCATTAGAATTGCCCCCAAAAGAGCCATGTTCTTCATAAATTGCACTTGATCACCTGCGCGCGCTTGACCTTCTTCTTTCCAGAAAGCATGCATAGTGAAAGTAACTGGAATGAGAAAAAGAACAAGAGCAGATATGCCAGCTTCAACACGAACGCCGGTTAATATGCTGTATCCGCCAAAGAGAAGTAAGAGACCTGATCCGATTACAGCCACTTTGGCTTTAGGAACTTTTTTCATCTCGGCATAAGCGACAAGATTTGAACTTTTAAACAAGTGGTTGTAAGCGCCAACAAGAAAATATCCTCCCAAGAGAATTCTACCGATAAGGAATATACTGTCCATGATTTTTAAATAAAATTTATAAGCTACAGGTATTATAGCCTTTATCTATAACGATTTATAGCTCTTGCAATTTGATGCAACATATGATATAATTAAAAGTAGAACGCACTTTCGTAAACACTTTTTGCGCCTACAAGACGCTAGGAGATTGACCTATGGTTTTTTTGTTCATTGTTATTACCATCTTGATGGAAATACTGGTCTTTGCCATCGTGAAGCTCTTCATTCCTCGTGTCATCATCGTGCTTGCTAACCATGATTTGTGGTGGAGTCCTGTGCGGACTCTGCCACCACCAGGCGAGATGTACATCATGGTCCGAGGTGATCCAGATGGACCGTTTGATTCATTGATAGAGTCAGTCAAAGACTTTATCTATGATAAAAACACAGGAACCTTCGAAAAAGATGTTCTTCCAACACCGAAAAGGTCATACTTCCACAGACTTGGCGTTACATGGGTCGGCTTTCAGAAATACATTTTGTGGCGCAAAGTAAGCTATGACAAGTGGGAAATGACCAAAGACGCACAGGGTAATTCCACAGGTCAATACGGTCTCGTACCCAAGATTCGCGGAGTCAGAGGAGAAGGTGCTAGTCCATCGATCTTCTTTCGCTATAATATGGCGACAGAGATCAAGGCAGCAGAAACTCGGGGAAACTTTCCTGTCAATGCTCTAATCGTCTTCACCGTTCAGATTCGCAAGCCGTCACAAGCTTTTTTTCTCGCAGGCGGATGGGAATCGCAAACAGTGGCGGCAGTCCAAAGCATCTTCAGAGAACACGTTGGTTACCAGTATATCGATGAACTACGTGAAGAACTACGAACAGGTGCCGACTCATTGGTCTGGAGAATCAAGAATTTGACTCTCGGTACTAAAGACCACAATGATGGGTTATTTGAACTTTTTGGCATTGAGATCATCGATGCGCGTTTTGTAAGCTTTGATCTTGTCACCGGAGATCCTGTCATGGCAGCGGCAGTACGCGCGGTTGAAGTTGAAAGACTTAAAGCCAACGCCGCCGCTGAGAGAGGACAAGGTGAAAGCCGAGAGCGAGAGACTCGAGCCGTTGGTGTCAGAGCAGAAGTTCTAGCTTGGGGATCTCACCCAGTCGGTGGCACAATCGCTATGGCTGAAGCCATCAAGGTGGCACAACCAAACGTTCTCGGTGCAGGAGTCATTGCTTCTGTACCTTCTGAGAGGAGAGAAAGTACTGATTAAAGTGTGAGTAGCAGACCGGGCGACGTATCGCCCGGTCTTTTCCTCGGAAAAAACGTAACGTAATCAATAGCTTCACACCACCTGCATGGGAATTTGATAATTAATTCCTCCGTGAACTCTTTCGTAATTGTAGTATCGCAGATATTTCTTCAAAGCACAATTAATCTCTTCAACATTGTTTGAAACTTTATCTAAACATTCTTCTTGTAGTGTTCTGTTGAATCTTTCTATGTGAGCATTATCATTAGGTTTACCAATTCTGGTATACCTGTGAGATTTTTTAACTTGTTCTGAAAACCATTTACCAAACTCTGGTCCATGATCAGACTGCAACATATTGAAATGGAAGGTTGCCTCGCTTTGTGCTTCTAATACAAAATCAATACTTGTTCTTGCATTCATTCTTTCAAATGCTTTAGCAAATGTGCATCGTGAATAGACATCAATCAGTGTAAATACGTACAGCCTTTTCTTTTTGTCTATCATTCGATGAATTGTGTCCATCTGTACTAAATCACCTGATTTAAGGGCATACGGGCGATCTTGATGAGGATGGTAACGTTTCCATGGACTTCTCTTCTTAATGAGGTAGTTACGTTCCAGAGTTCTCTTAACTGATGAAATAGATACTTTTACTCCGTCATTTAGAAGCTCTTTGTGCAAAGCTTCAGCATATCTTCCGTGTTCCAATCTCTTCTTCACAATTTTTTCCACTATTTCTTTACTCAACTGTTTTGGATGTGATTTTGGTCTCGAACTTCTTGTTGGTATTGGATGGTCTCCAATGACTTTAGCTTTTCTGTACCATTCCATGACTGCTGTGTGATGGAATCCGAGATAACGACCAACCTTTCTGGCACTCCAACCTCGATGAACAAGTCTTGTTGCTTCTCTCCTAATCTTAGGTAGGTTCTTGTTATTTGTGTATGACATACTCTTGATGATATTCCACCAAGTGGTGCCAAGCTATTGAACCTATACGGAGTCCTTGACAGAACTAGTGAAAGGTGCTATACTTAATACAGTAAGTTCTTTTACTAATTTGCGAGAACTGATTGTAGCCCCGAGGGCTTAAAATGAGAATTCGGGGCTACAATCAAGTG
>Ga0209541_10007164_pt1 | contig 18809 bp, 15 predicted proteins | sample RifCSPlowO2_01_FD_184027 | JGI IMG/M metagenome (GOLD analysis project Ga0209541, IMG submission 184027) | Groundwater microbial communities from Rifle, Colorado - Rifle CSP2_plank lowO2_0.1 (SPAdes) (version 2) | ecosystem: Environmental > Aquatic > Deep subsurface > Groundwater | place... | reverse complement strand
GTGTCTCTTTGTTTTTTCCACTGTGATGTCCCATAATTAGTTCACAGTTATAAGTTAATCTCTAATTCTACCATCTGGTGATTCAAATGCTTAGCCTTGAAAAGAAACAGTGGATTATAAGACAAAAGAATGATGGAAAATTAACAGATACTCAAATAGCAATGTCCCAAGGAATTAGCAGACGATACGTGCTAAAGCTATGGTCTATTTACAAGAAAGAAGGCTTACTTGAGAAACAATTAGGTAGGCCGGAAGAGCAATTGCCATTAGCAATAAGAGAGCAAATAATGTCTCTCAGAAAGAAAGGACATGGCATCAGAAGGATAGAGGGGCTGCTTAAGATAGGTGGCATAAACGTATCCCACAACAAAATACACAAGCTTCTCACTCGCCTTGGAATGGTAAATCAAGAGCCTAAGAAAGCCAGAAGAAATAAGTACGTAAGATGGGAAAGAAAACACAGCAACAGCCTATGGCAAACAGATTTTTGCTGGGTAGCAAAGCTTGATTGCTGGTTGTGCGGATGGCTAGATGACCATTCCAGATTTGTGCCGGTAGCAGAGTACATCACAGAAGCCACATCAGATAACGTGATAGACTTGTTCGAGAAAGGGGCCAAGAAGTTTGGCTACCCCCGACAAACATTGAGTGACAGAGGCAGCCAGTTCTATTCTAACTTAGGAGAGACTTGCAGGTTCTATGAACACATGAAAGGCAAAGGTGTAGATCATATTTATGCCTCTGTAAAGAAGCCAACTACTTGTGGAAAGCTAGAAAGGTTTTGGGGAACCCATAATACGGAGAGATGGAATTTCCCTAGCTTAAATGAGTTCATCAAATATTACAATTACAAAAGACCGCATATGAGTCTGAACTATCAGACTCCTTATGAAATTTTCATAAGAGATAAGAAAGTGTGAACACATTTCAGGACATCACAATAATACCTATGGTCAAAATCAGCTTAAGTGTTAAATGGTTTTGCCGCGGCATTGCGCCTGAAGTCATAGAATACTTCCGGATTCATTGCCTTTAACTTTATTATTGGCGCATTTCCATCGTAATGGTATTGCAAGTGGGGAAATGTTTTATACACTAAATCTTCCATATCCACCTTTTCCTGTGTCTTTTTATGGAAACCCAGGAGCACAGGAAAGTTATCATTAGCCCTTAAACCTCCAGCAGGCTCATATTGCTGAAGCAGCTTAAAAACTTCCACAAATTCATCTGCCTTGGCTGCAAAGTCATTGTCATACTGGAGGTAAATAATCCTGTCAGGCTGCATTGTAGATACTCTAATTGACTTATCCATGAATATAACTGGAATCCTTATATAGCTTCTTGCAATTTCTGTTTCTACACCATAGCCGGTTGACGCTATCAAGTTATGGCCTGCAAAAAACCTCCTGCTTGCGATAGCAGCCTTATTCTCTTTTCTGTAGATATCGTTGATTCTGACATGCGGATTGCTATCTGGACTTGTTGGCGACTTTCCGGGATCAAATGAGGATATGCCAGCAGGCTCCAGTATTCTCTCTATTAGTACGTCTTGTCTTCTCTGGAGAAATGGTTTCAGCTCATTTGGGGTTTTAGTGAGGGCTGTGGTGCAATATGAAGCCAATATATCTTCGTTTATGTCCCCTAACCCATCGCCTTCAATAAGCTCTCTTATCTGCTCTTCCCTGCTCCTGAATCTTCCATCAGGGCCATACAATACGATTAAATTGTCCATTTTTATCCTGATTAGCATTCAATTACAACACCTATGAAAAAGCAAATTCTTATGTAGTAATGCTTATTATTTGCTTTAAAGTCACCCTTTGTTGGTAAGTGTCCTCTAAGAACTTCTTTCTTCCAAGCGTATAAACCCGGTCTAACACTGATTGCGGGGCTAACAAAGCTGTCTGTGGCTTATGCTGCTGATCAAATGGAATATACAGCTTTGTAAGGCCTGCCCTTAACTCAGAGCCATAGCGCCATCCATAAGAGTCTATAACCCTATAAGGATTTTCAGATGATTTGCTGTTTGAGATGAATCCCGAATTCATGCTCACATATTTTGCGCCATCTGGAGTGACTTTCATTCCCCAAGCCTGCAAATGCTTGTCTCCGACTAAGTGCGTGGTTGCATTTGATGAAGCGACTCTTTTTTGTTTACTGTGCCTAACAGATTTTGAAGTGGGGTTCATAAAACTGCCCTTGAAGTCAAGCCCAAGATTATGCGACACAAATATCTCGCCAAATATGTTTTCAGGCTTATTCTTATACCTAAGCTTTACAATTCCTACGCCTTCATGCGACTGCGCAAGATATTGGACAGGAAGATTCTCAAATGCTGTTTTGTGCCCCTTCTCTTCTTTCCTTTTATTGGTCTCATAGAGAATCCTGTCGCCCTTGTCCAGATATGCGGCATTGATTATATCTACTAAAACCTGCTGGAGACAAATTCCTAATTTATTCATGTCATGCTGGCCCGGACAAAAGTGCTCCTTCGTGACAAGCTCTGAGTTATTTAAAATATTGTCAAGTGCATCTTTGTACCAATTGTAAAATTTTCCAAACTGATTGGAAATATTGGCAAGCTTGCTTTCAAATTGAGACATGAATCGTGGCTGAGGTATTATATGCCCGTCTATTGCATCTCCAGTATGAACATACCAATCCACATGCTTGTCCCTTTCCATTATCTCCAATAAACCATGCATGGCCTCCTTGTTTTGATTTCCAGCGCCAAAATGGCTGTCTCCATCATGATATCCCGGTATTGTCTTGTAGTCAAAGCCATCGAACCTCTTCAGATGCTCCAATGAAAAAGGCGTAGCTCCTATTATGCCGAATTCATCAATATCTAGGAGCATCAATCCTGAAGTGAAAAAGACTGCTTCTTTTTGCTCCTGTGTCCTTGCGCCTTTGCCTTCGTTCCTAAATGCAGCTGATGTGTCATAAAAAGGCCCTATGCTGCAGACATATGTTGAATGCGGAGAATTGAAGGCAGCTACTTGGGCTATCTGAAACTCCTCTGCTGCTCCGATTAAAACAAGATCCATCTTATGCTTTGAATAAGCCCTGTCAATTATCTTTTGTGGGTCATTGTGCTGGTCTGGAAATGGATTGCTTTTCAGCTGCTGATATATGTCAAAATCTCCTTTTACCACCCTGTCTATATAATTCAGCCCCATAGAGCGCGCAGCAGCATTGTTGTCCCACTTGCTCGCATAGCCTCCAGCCCGAATCCTTATGTTTTTTCCATTTTTACCAAAAAGAGTGAAATTATTGCTGAATTGGTCTCTTATTCTTATCTGGTGCTTTCCATCTCCGCTTAAGGCTTCTTCCAGCATCTCAGAATATTTCTGGTGCATCAGCTTATGCACCTGGTCTCTTAATGCAGGCGGTATCTCTCTTTTTGTGAGCATTCCTTCCCTGTCCCTTATGCTGAATATAATCTCAAAATCCTCTTTTAAGCCTACAAATTCTCTCCTGTAGCTTTCCATGGCTTCGGTGAATGCATGCAAATCCAGGTCTTTCAGCCCGGTTTCATAAAGCCTTCCCTTACTTTGCTTTATATGCTCCATTAAGCTGTCATACTTTTCAGCCAGCATATCGAACTTATCTTTGAATTTTGCCATATTCCTTACACTAAAGTCTGTTGCCAGATCGCTGGAAGTCTTATCAATTATATCCCTTTTCAACAGGTAGTAACTGTGTGTGCTGTCCAGCTTGCCAATCAAATTCTCAAGAAATAAACTGTTGGCCTTTTCCTTGCTTTGCAAATAATTGCGTTCTATTTCTTCCATACTCTGGCTATAGCTAGCTTCTTCCTTTTGGATGGATTTGTCAAGCCCTTGTATGGACAAGTTGACAGCGCCTATTTTTTTCTCCAGATCATTGATGTCTTTTTCCGAGGTTTTCAGCTTTTCCCTGAATTTGGCAACTTTTCCGCGCCATTTTTCTTTAATTTCTTTGGCTGCAGAATTAGATAAATATGTGCTGGCGCTGGACAACTTGTTTTTGAATTTGTTATATTTTTCATTTTTTGACTGCAATGCGCCTTTTAAATCGCTTAATGCTTCCTCTTTTGCTGCTTTTTCTCTCTTATAGTTAGCAATTGTCTCTATGCTTCGCTCTTCCCTTCTCTTCAATTCCCGTTCCTGCTTTTTTTCAAACCCTTCCACACCTAGCTTGTATCCTTTTTCCATGCTCTCGAGCTTGGCGCAAAGCCTATTTATATCTCCGTCTTCCTTCATTATTGTCTTGTAGATTTTTCTTACGCCTAATGTAAACATGTGTATTCCATACTGGTACATCTCCTCGATGTTCATGTCATCTTTTTGCGAGAAAGTGTAGTAAATTATGATATTATCCGGAAATTTTTGCATCTGCTGATTCAGCCTGTTCATCCTTAATTTGAGGTCGCCATAAGATTCCTGGGAAAAGTCCCAATCGCCCTCATATCCTGTCTGCGACAGCCTTGGGCCTTCTTTTTTTGTGAAATTGAAGCGCCAATCGTTTATTGCTCCTCCCAGAATAAATATTGGAAGCTCGTCATCATTTGGCTTTTCTTTTTGGAGAGCTTCAATAAGCCTTATAGCGCCTTCAATGCTGTCTTCATTCCGCAGCCACTTCTGATCAAAGACAGGCTTGCTTATCACTACAATGGGGAGAGAATTTCCTTTTCTAATCCTATCAAAAGGGCTTTCTATAGAAATGTTTTGAAGTATACTCTCTAATTTAGGATTTGCCGCTTCATATGCTGTTTTTGCTGCTTCGGCATTAACAGCATCAATTCCAGTCTTTACTGTAGAATCAGGTTTTTGATAGTAGACCTTTTCCCCTAAAGGTTCTTTTAACCCAGATTTTTCATCCTGCATTGCCATTAGTTCCCATTGATTGTTTGTTTTGGGTACAAACCCCACGGCTTTGTTGTGATTGGGTCGTTTATTGATAAAAGATTTAACTTGCTAATTTTTCTCTTATTCCCAATAGTGAATATTTCCCGCTGAGATGAGCCGGAAGGGGAAATTTTTTGTATTCTTCGAGGCAAGGCGCATTCAGCGCTGTCCTGTAATACACCTCTGCAGTTAATTTTACGTCTGTTAAAGAATCATGCTTTGCCATAGTGCGACTTTTTATTCTTGCAGGAATCCCAACATATTCGAGGCATGCATCCAAAGTAAGGCCGCTGCTGTTCTGCAGTGTTGGAAGAGCGGACCTATGGAATCTGTCTACAGCCTTGATTTTTGCCCAGAAATCTTTCATCATCTCTTCATATTCTGTGCCTAATATGCTCAATCTTAACTCTATGTCTCTGCTTACGATATCATGCGTATCATACTTCCTGTAAGGGTGCTGGTATGCCCTGAAATATGTTGGCTTGAGAACTGTTTCATCACTCAAAGTAACTTCTTTCGGCTCGGGCTTTCCTATCCCCGCTCTTTTAAATCCATCATTAATGAATCCCTCATCAAAACTGGTATTATGCCCCATGATAGAAATAGAAGGCCTGCCAAATATCTCCATGTAATTTGCAATCCTTAAGCTTGGGTCTTCTGTATCACCTTTTAACCACAAAAAATAATCCTGCATAAGCTCTTTGAGGTTACGCTCAATCTTATTCTCACTTGGCCTTTTGTTCGTCATTACGCCTTTAATGCGCCTTCTCAAGTCTTCATACCTCTCAAGATTATAATCTCTTCTCTCATTGTTCAGCTGCAGCATTGGATTATCGCCTGTAAGTGGAGGATAGGATACTGTCGGATCTATTGCCCTTCCAATATTGTCTGAATGTATGTTCTTTTCTATATCGAAAGATGAGATAAAAGCGCCTTCCCTGAGCACGCATTCTCCTGTAAAATTATAGTTGGGGTTCCTAAGATCCATTGCTGACAATTCCAGCAAGCCATGCTCATCAGGAAAATTTCCAGAGGTTTCTGTGTCTACAACTATTATAGGGATGGGTGGCAATAGGCTGTCCAATTTTTTTATAGACTCACTGTCATGCGGTATTTTTTGGTTTATCATTTTTGCACCCCCAGCTTTGGTTTATATCTCGATTGCAAATCATTTATTGTTTTGCGCCTCCATCCCGTAATTTATACCTGGCCTGCAAATGATTCATATGCCATTTTGCATCATCCATTGCCCTTCCAAATTCCTCAAGTTTATAGGAATCAGTCAAAGGCGCCATTTCATTAAAATCAGCTAAGTACCGCATTCTTTGATGCCTTCCTGGATGTCCAGGCAATCCTATCTCTCTCATTCTGTTGAATCTGTCTTTTATCCCTTTTTCACTTACATCTATTACTGTTCTGTTCCTGTCCAGAACTTGCGGATATTTTTTCTCGATTTCATCCATCACACTCCATATGTCCGATATATATAGAACTTTTTTGCCATTCATCACAGCATACCCCGATTCCGCAATCGGCAATAGATGATTATTTGTGTTGTTGATTGCATAACTGTGCAATATTAAAACTAAGTCACAATTGTCCATCAACCTTAAGTATCTGATCGGATCTTCTTCTGGATTCACAATGTCTCTGGCAAGAATAAAATCAAACTCTGCATGATAGCTGGCAGCTTCTTTGGCTATTGCCTCATTTATAGAGCCTCCGATAAACATTTTTGGCCTGGATTTTTTTCCGCTGGCATCTCCTAATTTTGTTAAATATTCAGAATGCTGCTGGTTAGCGTCATGAATAAGCCTTTTTAATGTTTTGCCGCTGTCATGGTTTATTAAATCAAGCGCTTCGTCTAGGCTGGAAACAAGGCAGCTTTTATCATATACAAATCTATCAAACAATCTTGTCTCTTTTTCATACAATTCCGGATCATTTTCGCTTATAGTTCCCTTTTGCTGGAACATTATATTTGGGCCGCCTTTGGCGTACTGGGCAACAATCTCTGCCAGAGTTGCGTGTCCAGGATTTCTGCTTTCATTGTTTACAAGGTTTCCATGGCTGATTAAGATTCTTATATAATCTACTGGGGAAAAAATCCGGTTGGTGTTCGAGCCATTATCGAGCGGGTTTTCAAGAACTACATTTCCGTATTCTACATTAGCATTAGATGTTAGTGTGGTAGTATCTCCTTTGACAATACCGCCCGTATTTTTTACTGCATAATGCTGCCAATGCTCATGCACAGGTCTTGATTGTCCATATAGGTATATGCTTGGAACCATGCCGCCAGCGCTGTATAGGACAGGGACTTCACCATCTTCAATCTCTCTTGGCTTGTTTGCTTCTTTGAATATTAATCCATGGTTTCCATCATGCAGATAAATTCCTATTAGATTATTCCTAAGCTGATTTTGGGCTTTTACAGTGTCAGCTATTTTTTCTCTGCTATAAATTGATTCTACTCTTTTTTGTACGATAGCAATCACCTTTTTTCTCTGTTAGGCACTTTTTATAGCCTAATTTAGATATAACAATCTTACTAAAGTCGTACTGGGAAACTTGCAAAGAGAAGTCTGTATAGGTCTGTGATTTCGGACCGATTTTTTGAGTTTATAAGCCATCTTTTTAATGCCCGCATTATTAGCTGGCAAAAAGTTTTGCCACCTTATAACCTAATATCAGCCAACGGATTATGCTGGTATAAGCATTAGTCAACTCATTTTAAATGGACACACCATAATTGCCTAAAATTTATTCCACCTCTTTTTATTTAAAATATTTTATAATCATTATTGCACATGTATATAAATCTTATGTATGTAGGTATGCGCATAGTCGATAATCGGCACGATTTTTTCTTCAAATTTTGCTGATTTTGAACAGAAAAACCATGGCAGTCAACTTAAGCGCCAAATCAATGCGAGGTGGAGCGTTATCCCTGAGCGTAGCGAACGGGATGCGGGAAGTCCGCGATTTCCAAGCATGTACGAAGAGCGACACCGAGCAGTAAATGTGCCGAAGGCATAATGCATATTTAGAAAATTCTTAAATTGCCTTTATAAAAACCAAAGGATTAAATATAAAAATGTGTTTGGCATGCTAATGAAAAGCCCCGCATCAGCAAAAAAAACATTTCTTGCCCAGGCATCAGTGTTAAAAAGGATTGGAGCTTTTATTATAGATCTTTTTATCATAAATATTATCGTGCTGTTTCCGTTCAGGGGAATTTTTGAGAGCATATTGCCTGCAGCAAGTTTTTCGGAAACCTTTGATTTTCTAAGAGACTCTGGGGACAGCATGGAAATCAATGCAATAATGTTTTTTGTTGCATTGCTCACTATCCTCTATTTTGTGCTTTTGGAGAGGAAGATTGGGCAGAGCCCCGGAAAGATGGTATTTGGGCTTTATGTCCAGAGCCAGGGCAAAGATTTAAAATACTGGCAATTATTTGTTAGAAGCATGTTTTTAATGCCAATATTCCCGTTCGCATTGCTTTGGATTATTGATCCTATAGTGATGTTTTTTACCAAGGAAAACCAGAGGCTTTCAGAAATATTGAGCAAGACAAAAGTTGTTGAGCAGTATAGCCTTGAATAAGATACAAAAACTATGAATTGATATATCCAAGTATGAACAAACATATCCCAAATAAGATTTAGCATAAGAGTTAGCATAAGAAACAGCATCAGGATAGGGAAAAAATGAAGGAAGATATAAAAATGAAAGGAAAAAAAAGATTTTTATTGCTTAGGTTTGATGTTACGGAAAACAATATCAAAACTTCAATGAAAACAGAGAATGTAAGCCCGCAAGAGACCCTTGGCCTGCTGGATATGGCTAAAGACCAGGTGCTTGACAACTTAAAAAAGAGCAGGAAGGACATTTTTCAGATGGAGAAGAAAGATTAGCATGGTAAGAGATATCCAAAGCCAGAAGTTCTTCGGTCACGGAAGCCTAAATGAACCTCAAAGGGAAAAAAAGAGCAGATTGATGGCAGCGCTAAAAGTAATTTTATGGCTCACAATATTAAGCTTTATAATAGCTTTTTTTATCTCCATATATGCGGAAGACGATTTTGAGAGTTTTGATGGAAATGTTGCAGTGATAAAGATAACAGGCCCTATAATGGTTCAGGGGGATGACTTCCTGTTTGAGGAGGTTGCATCTTCCGATGATATATCTAAGCTCGTAAGAAAGGCTGTGAAAAACGAAAAGGTTAAGGCTATAGTCTTCGAAATAAACAGCCCCGGGGGAAGCGCAGTTGCATCTGACGAAATAGCTGCTGAAATCAAAAATTCCAACAAGACAACAGTAGCATGGATAAGGGAGATAGGCACATCGGGAGCGTACTGGATTGCATCTTCCACCGACCATATTATTGCAAACAGGATGTCTATCACAGGCTCTATTGGGGTTATAGCATCTTATCTCGGGTTTTCAGGATTTATTGAAGACCACAATGTGACATATGAAAGGCTCGTTTCCGGGAAATTCAAAGATCTTGGAATACCCTTCAAGGATTTGACCGCGGAAGAGAGGGCATTATTTGAAAAAAATCTTAACAGCATACATGGTTACTTCGTGGATGAAGTTGCAAAAAACCGAAAATTGCCAAAAAAAGAGGTTGAGAATCTTGCAACAGGCCAGTTTTACCTTGGTGCAGAGGCCTTGAACCTTGGGCTGGTCGATGAATTGGGAAGCAGAGATGAGGTAAAAAGATACCTTGAAAAAAATCTTGACATTGAGGTTAAGTTTGTTGAGTACAAGACCCATAGAGGTTTATTATCCTCATTAAGCGATGTTATAGGCAAAAATTCCTTTTTTATTGGCAAAGGCCTAGGCAGTGCATTTTTCTCTCAGGCAGAAAAGCCGAAGAGCATAAGCATAACAGCCTGATCATTTGAGACTTTTTTGGAGTTAAGTAACTTGGAGTTAAGTAACAATAATTTTGTAAAATTCTCCCACAATATCTATGCTTCAACTTTTCAATAAGTATAAAAACAGGTTCTTGAGTCTTCGGCATGTAAAATGAAAAAAAGCTTATTGATCGTATCTTTAATTTTTTTATTAGTTATAGGCATTGTTTTTTCTGAAAATAATGATGGGAAGAGCAAAGTTGGCAATGAAATTGAAGAAGCGCTAAAAGTGGAAAATAGTGTTCCTGTAATTGTTGTGTTAGAAGATATTTTAGAAACTGATAAGGATGCCCTAAAAGAATATTCCGCCTTAAATAGTGAAGATAGCTTTCAGATAAAGAAAGAGATGATTGCAGAGCAGCAGGATAAAGTATTGGAGAATCTTGAGCTAAAAGGAGAGAGCAAAGCGCATATATCCACTCAAGATAGCTATGATTTTGATCTTGAGACCACTTTTTCAATCGTTAACGGATTTAGCGGAGAAGTTACAAAACAGGGGCTGGAAAAGCTAAAAAGCGACCCTGATGTAATTGGGGTATATCCCAACAGGCCCGTAAGCGCTTTTCTTTCTGAAAGCAAGGAAATTGTAAACGCATCAAGCGCATGGAGACTGATGTATAATTCAGCAAATTTAACAGGAAAAGGAGAAGTTATCTGCATAATAGATACAGGGGTAGATTATACCCATCCTGGCATGGGAAACTGCGCAAGCACGAACAATATCAATGACGGCTCTTGCAGCAAGGTTATTGGCGGCTATGATTTCATAAACAATGACGAAGACCCAATTGATGACCATGGGCATGGAACATATGTTGCTGGTATTGTTGCATCTGCAAATGAAACCTATACCGGAATTGCCCCGGATTCAAAGATAATTGCGGTTAAAGTATTAGACTCCAATGGCACAGGTTCAGATGACACCTTGATCAGCGGAATAGAATGGTGCACAAATAATGCCTCCTTGTTTAATATTTCTGCCATAAGCATGAGCCTTGGAGTTGCAGGCTATAAAAATGCAACCTATTGCGACAGCAGCGATAATCCGCTTTTGGTGAATGCTATCCACAATGCGATAGGCAGAAATATAGCAGTTATTGCAGCCTCAGGAAATGATGGCAATTCGCCATTAGGCGTCAGCACTCCTGCCTGCATTTCAAATGTCACAGCTGTTGGATCAACAACAAAAACCGATTCCATATCCTCATTCTCAAATTTATGGGATTTGCCGATGCTTCTGGCTCCAGGCTCAGGCATAGCTTCTTTAAAAAAAATAGATGGAGTCCAGACCTTGGACGGGACCTCAGCATCTGTCCCTCATGTAACGGGCGCTTTTGCTTTATTGCATCAATACTTTAAGCAGATCGAAAGCAGGAATGCGGCTCCAGATGAGATTCAGCACGCCCTTAATGAAACGGGCAAGTTTATCACGGACAGCAGCTCAGGCCTTAATTTCTCCAGAATAGACATTTTTGCTGCTGTTGCCTTTGTTGACAAATCAGGCCCAAAGATAACAATAACAAATCCTGAAAACAACAGCGCGAAAACCAATGCAGCATTTTGGGTTAATATATCCTCATCAGAATTGCTGTCAAGCGCCGTATTGGAAATCAACAATACTAATTTTACCATGGAAGGCTCAGGAACAGAATGGAGCAAGAACATAAGTATAACAAACAACGGCACTTACAGCTACAGGATTTATAGCAATGATACTTTTGGCAACAAAAATATATCTGAATCACCCATGATAAACATTGATTTGATGCCGCCATTTTTTAATGATGCAAAAACAAACCTTTCTGAGCCAAAAAGAGGAGATTTTGTGCAGTTTAATATAACATTTTATGACGACGTTGCTTTAAACGGATTTAACTTCAGCTGGAACGGCAGCCCAACTAACTTTTCCTTTAGCCTATTCTCCGGAAACCTCAGCGGCAAAAAGCAAAGCGTTTCTGTGAATATGTCCATTACTGCCAACAGGGGAAAAGTGGTTGGCTACCAATTCTACAGCAACGATTCTGTCGGCAATCTGAATCAGACACCTACATTTACTTTTGCAATTACTGGAAATGCAGTCCCAACAATAAACATAACAGATGATGTGGTTATAACAAATGAAACCCAAAAAGTTAATATAACCATAAACGCTTCTGACCTGGATAATGACATATCCAATTTCACAATTAATGACTCCAGATTTTATTTAAACGGAACTTATTTTATCTGGGACACTAATCTAAATGATGCCGGAAACTACCTATTTAATGTGACAGTCAACGATACTCGGGCAACCGATTCAAAAATAGTGAATGTTACTGTGCTTGATGCCTTCGATCTGGATGATGACGGCAACCCGGATTTCAATGACACTGATGACGACAATGACGGCATTTTGGATGACAACGACTTCTTGTATGGAAACTCGAGCGCTATAAACTCAACAGCACAATTAAGTCTGACAATAAACGGAACAAGCAACTTATCAAAATTTTTTAATGGCGCATTTCCGATAGTAATAACAACAAATATCTCAAATAATTCATCCAATGCCGCATTAAACCTGGTTGAATTTGAGTTTATCTTCAATTCCTCAAACATTTTGGATATAGGGAAAATAACCGTAAACTACACTTTTAGCGGATTCAGCGGTTTATCAATAAGGGGGTTTACAAGGCCATCATCTAACTTTACAAAAAACTTTACAATAGAAAAGGCAAACACAACAGTTAAAGCGGTTTGCATCAAAGATTCTGACACAAGCATTGAAAGCATAAGCAGCAGCTGCAACGGAGATAATGAGCTTCTGGTAAATTGCAATAATCTTACTGTAAGGGGCTATACCTGCTTTGATCTTGGCCCGAGGTATAAGATAACTGGCTTGAACCATTCTGCAGTAAAAGAGCTTTGCGTGGATAATGATGGAGATGGATATGGGAATGGCTGCAGTTTAGGCAGTGATTGCAATGATAATGCATTTTCATCAACAAACACCTGTTCCTCAGGAGATTCCGGAAGCGGCTCTGGCAGCAGTAGCGGAAGCGGTGGCGGTGGAGGTGGAGGTGGAGGCGGTGGTGGCGGAGGCTCTGGACTTGGCTATGTCTGCAACATGGACTGGTCTTGCACACCATGGTCTGAATGTGAAAATGGCTGGGAAACAAGGAAATGCTATTTTGTTAAAGTTGTCCAGCATGCTCAAGAACAGGAATGCCAATCAATAAGCAATGTGCCAGACAGCGCAAGAAAATGTGCGATAAACACAAAAGCCCCGGAACAAGAAGGAGCAAAGGAAGAGAATCAGGCAGGAATTGATTTAAAGCCAGCGGAAAATGATGCAGATGTTACCAATACAGCTCCAATAACTGGAATGGCTGTTGCACAAAACGGTAATAGCATTGCAAAATCTGCAAAGAACAAAGCGATAGTTGCGCTTATATTTGTCTCTTTGACAGTATTGATTGTTTATATACTTAAATTCCGCAAAAAAGAAACGTTTAAATAATCAAAATAAAAAGAAATCAGGATAGAGGTGTCAAAATGGGTTCAAAGGTAAGTACATTCGAAGTAATCCTGCTTATTGTAGGGGTAGCCGCTGCCATTCTTGGATTTCATCTTATCAACCAGGTATATTCCGTGGAAAAGGAAATAAGCTGGTTTATGGTCATAGCAATCTTTAACTGGCTCATGCTTCTTGTGCTGTTTATATCATTGAGCCTTGCTGTTGATGTCTCAAAAAAGCAGCTTGAAGAGACGAAGAGGCTGATAGAAATTCTTGAACAGAAAAAAGGCAGGAGAAGCTAAGCCAGAATATAGTCCTACTGATTATACGCACAAAGGAAAAATTTTGTTGTTAGTATAGCAAATGACTTTAATAATCGTAACTTGTAACTGTAAAAAGTCATTTGCTTATTAGGAAAAGATATTACAATATGAAAAATAACTTACGAAAATTAATGTCTTTTCCTATACAATCAAAAATCTTTGAGCTCTGACATATCCACTACATTTTTCTTGTCCTTGTCATCCGCAATCCTCGGGCAGGCCGTGTTGACCCAAAAATCTATGAAAGGGAAGTTTTGCATTTCGCTTGCGTCTAATGTGTCAAAGACAAAAATAAAGCAGTTTTTCCCTTTATTCTCCAGCCCGTCTCTTATCTCCACTGCCTTTTTATAGCTGTATTGCCCGGGTTTTATTGAAACCATTATGCCAATATTCTGCGCAGATAAGAATTTCATATATTTTGCCTGCTTGTTTTTTTTATATCCCTCAATCTGTCTGGAATCAAATTTTGAAAATACTCCGGTAGCAGGATTAAAAAGGTAAACTTCCTTATTGGTGGCCATTGCAACACCCAAAGGATGGAAGTCGCCGCTGCCTATATATAAAAAGGCATCTGCATCATCCTGCGCTTCCAATGCAGCTCCTTGATCGCAGCCCAAGAGCTGGCCTTCATGCCTCTGCTTTAGTTTGTCTATGAACACTTTCTTATCATTTTTTTTCAAAAATTGGATTATCTCTCTTGTTTTGTTCTGGAATTGTGCTGTCGTAACTATCCCTATCCTCTCCGGCAGCTTATCCAGCTGGATTTTGCCAAGGTCTGATTTTCCAGTGTATTGGGTTGGAATAAAAACTGTCCTCATAGTATGGAGTAACAATGCTCGATATTTAAATGCTGCCAAAATTACTATTTTATAAGATCTGATTAATATTTTCTAAAATTATTTAATAAAAGTAAAAAAGAAAATCTAAGGTTTTATGTTATTTTTCGCGCCTACTTCCGCAATTTCATCAAAACGCGCCCCGAAACTGCCGCAAGGAAAGTCAAGATTCAGCCCTAGGCTGCCGGCATCAAAGTCCCTCACATGGCCAAAGAGGCGCAGCCTATTCAAGTACGGGCCTTTTTTGGATTTGGAATAATCTTTATCGCTGAATAAAAAGATTGCTTCTTTCCGTCCTTCTTTGGTTTTAAGCCAATCACCATAATCCTGAGCTTTTATTCCTAATCTTTCATCAGAAAACAGATTATAGGCCAATTCAGTCTGCCCAAAATTGGAAGTGCTTACTACAGATTCTCCATGTTCGGCAACAAACGCAATGCCCTTTATTAGCATTTCATCAACCACACCATAAACCAATTCTCTTTGAGGTTTAGAAATAATATACTCCTTGTTTTGCGCATGAGCTGCAACCAGATTATTTGAGCCGATTAGCCTGCTTATTACCCTGTTTGGAACTATAACAACTTTTTGGCTGGCCCGATCATCATAAAACACATCAGCGCTTGTCCTGCTGAATTCATTAAATGCGCCTTTGCCTTCCTGTGTTCGAAGAAAGCCAAGTTGGGCCGGTGAAACAAGCTCAAGGCTATTAGCTACAAAAGCTGCTTCCTGAATATTTAATGGTGATTTTATGCTCCCGTAAGAAACAGCGTACAGGCCTGCCTGAATTGTGCTGATTTGCATTTCTAGATTAAGTTTCATCTCTTCACTTCCAGACTGGCTTGTTAGCGCTAGGCTACCAGACAAGGGTAAATTATTGATTGGATATATCCAGTCTTTATAAAAATTTAGCTTTTAGCTGATACTGTTACCTTAGCGAATGATGAGCCTTCTTATCACCTTACTGAAACACTACCAAGTTGATATTAATAATGCGCAATAGACAATTCCCGACGGAGCTAATCCCTATCTTCTCGCTATAAAATAAGTGTCAGTAGCCAATAATATGATAGATAACAATAATCATTTGACAATTATACTGTATCGTTTTAAAATAGGGCAGATTAACTGGTTTTCCCCGGAAATGTATTATCCTATTACCACAGCAAAGTATAGACACTTGTTTTTATACCAAAAGTGAGAAGTTCAGCATATGGCAGAGCTAAAGAGGGCGCTAGGCTTCTGGACAATTTTAAGCCTTTCTATATCTTCAATAATGGGCACCGGAATGTTCTTCGGCTCTGCAATAGGCTCCTCGCACTCCGGAACAACATCAGTTATTGCATGGATTATAATTTCACTTGTTGCAGTTTATATCAGCACTTTTTTTGGAGAATTAGTCTCCATGTTTCCGAAAGCAGGAGGGATCTATGAGTTTTCAAAGCATGCTTATGGGAGGTTTTTTTCTTTTATAATGGGCTGGCTTGCATGGATTGTCGGAAATCTCACAACAGCTCTGCTTATTGTGGCTGCAATTGATTACCTTATACCCGGAAATTCCAGAGTTTTTCTTAAGATTGTAATAGCTGTATCATTGATAATCCTCCTAAATGCAGTAATATTTGTCGGTGTAGAAGCCAGCGGCTTTGTTGTAGTAGTAATGTCTGCATTGTCGATAGGAATAATACTTTCCATGATATTCCCGGGAATTTTTGCAATGGACATAAGCAACTTAAGCCCTTTGTTTGCTTTTGGCGTTGTTCCAGTAACCATCACAATATTCTTTATAGCTGAGTCATTTTTTGGATGGGAGTCTGCAACATACCTCTCAGAAGAGACCAAGGACCCGGAAAAAACAATCCCAAAAGCTCTCATCCTTGGCACAATTATTGTCGGTGTCTTGGCAACACTAGTCGCTGTGGTGTCTCTTGGCATGATACCCTGGAGGATCCTGTCAAATAACCCTGCGCCTTTGTCACTGGTTTTTGAAAGAATATACGGGCATTTTGGAAAGATACTGGATTATGGGGTGTTCATAGCCCTGATAGGTTCTGCTGCCAGCGGCATAGTTGCAATGCCAAGGCTTATTCTTGCATTGGCAAGGGACAAGCTATTCATTACCCAGTTTGCTGAAATACATCCAAGATTCAAAACGCCATATAAGGCCATAATGTTCCAGACTGTTGTAAGCCTGATTATTTTTGGCATGGCCTTTGGAAAATATATAACTCTCCTTACTCTCATGCTGCCGCTTGGCATTATAATGTACATCTTCACAACATTAACCATACCTATATTAAGGAAAAAATATCCAGATCTAAAAAGGGAGTTTAGAGTCCCATTAGCAAAAATCGGCTCAACTTTTCTTGTCTTATTCCTTATATCCTTAATGGCTTTATGGATTTGGCAAGAGCCGAATGCAACTCAGACATTAATGTTTGGGCTGTCTTTTATTGCCATTGGTATTCCCATATACCTGTTGCTTGAAATTTATTATGACCCAGATGCCATCATAAAGGTCAACGATGCTTTGGCATACCTCACACTGCTTACGGAGAGGATTATAATCCCAAAAAAAGTAAGGGCTGAGATACTTACCCTGCTTGGAGACATAAAAAACAAGACGATACTCGAGTTTGGCTGCTCGGTTGGCACATTAACTCTGCATCTTGCAGAAGGCGTAAGGCCGGCAGGCAAGGTTTATGCAACTGACTTGTCAAGAAAAGATTTGGTTATAACCGGAAACAGGATGAGAAAAAGAGGCCACGAACATGTTGTAATAATCCATGATGAGCACCAAATTAACCGCGTTCATCCTGATGTTCCGCATGTCAATGCGATTGTAAGCATAGGTATGATGGGGTACTTGCAGGACGTAAAAAAAGTTCTGGGAGAAATGCGTGAGCTGCTGCCTTACGGAGGAAAAATCATTTTTGTTGATTATGTGGATTTTTTCAAGGTAATCCCAAATGTTGCCTGGCTGAGCAAGGACGAGACCATAGAAAAGCTGTTTAGGGAATCAGGATTTTCGGTTTTTGTTACAAGAAAAAAAGGGCTGTTCTGGAATTATGTGTTTGTCTATGGCATAAAATTCCATCAGGATATACCCTATGTCTAGCAAGGCAAGCCAGAAATTTTCCATAGGGACCATATTGGGCTAAATGTTGATATAGACTATCCCATTCTGTTTCCGTATAGTATTATCCCCTATGGCCAGGTTTCCAACAATATTGTCCTCAAGGAATAATACATGCTCCTTATCAATATAGCTTACAACAAGCTCCCTGTTTCCTATAATTGATATCCCATAGGTGTTACCTTCTACAGTTTGTGGAAGATTAAAAACCCTTAGATAGCCATCACTCACAGATTCTGCAAGCTCGATCTCATTTTTTGCCAATGCGGCTATATCCTCTGCAATCTGCTGCCTTGCATTCTCCCTTGAATCAAGGACCTTTGAAGCTATTATTGCGGTAAAGCTTAAGAAAATTATAAACATGAAGGCTATGAGGACAATGAACTCTGTTGCAAACTGAGCTTTATTTCTTTTGCCTTGCATCATTTTTAAGACTTGCTTATCAGAACCTGGCTTTGATTATAATACTCAAATTTTATTTTCTTGATTCCTGAGCCTGCAATTTCTGACAGCAAGCATACCTGCCCCTGGCAGTTTGATGAAGTTATGTTTATTGATGAGAAGAATACTGCCTCATTCTCTCCAATGCTGGTGGTAAGATTGAAAATAAGCTCCCTGCTATCTATAATATACATGTCAGTGACAACATCAGGCATATTCAATTCCAGGACAATTTTTGAGCTTTGCCCCGAATAATAAACAGTCTCGGCAGTGTCAATCATGCTTCTCCCTATCTGGTTTATCTGCGAATCAAGTATCTGAATGCTTGACTCCCTGCTGTAATTAAAGAAAACATAAGTAGTAGGGATTATTATGCCCAGGGTCAATGCTATTATCACCATATATTCCAATGCCGATTGAGAGTTTGACTTCATGGTTTGTTTACGATTGCAGTGATCTTTCCATTCAGCTTATGCCTTGGCTGTGATGCTGTGTTAGGGGAATAATAAGTCAGGATAATCTTTGCTTCTGCCCTTTCCCCGATTATAAAAGCGCCGTTCTGGCATCCGGTAAAAACCAAGTCTATTTCCGATTCTTTTTGCCAGTTTCCAATCGGCAAGGGCGTAGCGCATGTCAGGGGCTGGGCCGCCTCATTTGTTATTTGAAAGCTTTCCACTGCTATATCTTCACCTACATTGTTTATCAGCCTTAACCTAACCTGGTCTCCAACAAAGCTAAAGTCAATGCATTCAAACTG
>Ga0209541_10007163_pt1 | contig 18811 bp, 22 predicted proteins | sample RifCSPlowO2_01_FD_184027 | JGI IMG/M metagenome (GOLD analysis project Ga0209541, IMG submission 184027) | Groundwater microbial communities from Rifle, Colorado - Rifle CSP2_plank lowO2_0.1 (SPAdes) (version 2) | ecosystem: Environmental > Aquatic > Deep subsurface > Groundwater | place... | reverse complement strand
TGAGATTGAAGGTGATATTGCAGGGGCTAAGGAGTTTATTAAAAATCAGGCAACGCTGCTTAATGTTAAAGATAAAGATGCAGTGTTTGTTGATGATGAAAATGCCGATGCTGTGAAAGTTTATGATTATCTGCATTTAGGCGGAAATCAAGAGCATTACAATATTAACAATGAGCAATTTAAAACAATAGTTAAAAATGCGCTTAATGACGAGATGTTCAATGTTTTTGACAAAAGTGTTGTTTCCGGCAATGGGATTACCTTAAGGCTAAGGAATCTGAAGCCAAATATAAGCAATGATTATCTGGAGTATTTAAATTCTACAGGAGTTCCAACAGATTTGCCTGTGGTGTTGGCTCATGGCTTGTTCAGCAACTTAACCACATGGGAAGTTTTAGGAGCGGAGATTTCCAACACTGGCAGAGACACTTGGCTTATTGAGATAACAGGCGGACCAAGCCAAGACTGCGATGACTGCATTGACTACACATTTTATAATTTGACTGACATTTTTGTACCTGCATTATTAAATGGTGTTTTGGACTTTACTGGAAAGGATAAAATACAATATGTTGGATTTTCTAATGGATGCAGAGCAGCTTTGGATAGCTTGGAAAGAGGACAATTTGATTCCAACAAGGTTGAGATGTTTGTGGCAGTTGGGTGTCCGGGAGGGTTTGAGGGTTTTGATATTGGTGCTAGTGGGATAAAATTAATAGATGACAGAATCAATAGAAACTTGCAAGATAAAAAACATATAAGTTTTAAAGATATGTTTGCCACCGGAATATTCAATTTTAATGCTATCTCAAAAGGTACTGAAAAAATATCGATGAATCTATGGCGACAGTATGATGATTGGATTAACTCTAATGAAGATAAGCAACCAGGCAACATAACTGTAAATAATTTTGTTATCATTCATGGTAACGCTGCTGGTTCTAGTGATATAATAGTTACTGTTTTAGATGAAAAACACATATATAATAACACTAAAATAAATGACACAAAAAGACGTTTTAATGTAGTTGCAACGCATATAGATTTGGATGGTAGGTCTACAACCAAAAATCTAATAAGGAAGTCTATAAATAAAGAGAAGTTGAGTTTTTTAGAAAAGAATATAAACCTAATAGAATCTGATGAAAAATAGTGCATACTTATGGAGAATAATTTAAAGTATCCAATTGTCGGTGGAGTCGCGTCAACTGTTCTTTTTGGATTTATTGAGTTAGTACTATACTACACTTGTACAAATAATTTGGCTTGTTTATTTCTATTATCCATCCCAATACTACCTGGTATTTTATTAGGTTTAGAAAGATATAATTTGATTTTGTTTAGTCTTTTTTTCTGGTTTCTTCTTGGCTCTTTAATCGGCTTTTTGGTTTATAAGGTAAAGAAATAAACCCTGAATATGTACCAACTTATTTTATCCAATAAGGCGGAGAAAAATTTAGATAAACTTAGGAAGAAGGATAAAAAGAATTTTGAAATAATAATAAAACATTTGGAAAATCTGACTTTAAATCCAAAATTTTATAGCAAGCCATTGAAAAGCAATCTTGCTGGTTTATGGTCTTGCAGAGCTGGCGATTTCAGGATTATTCACCAAATCGAGGAAAATAAGCTTATAGTGATTGTAATAGCAATTGAGCACAGAAAAAGTGTTTATGATATGTGATGCTTTTTCTTAAAATCATGAAAAGTTATGTATCTTCCTTGTCGTATATCTTCTATACCTTGCTTTATGCTTTTCATCAGTTTCTTATCTGACATTATTTCAATTGTTTCTTTCATACTGTCATACTCCTCTTTTGGTATTTGTATTAATTCTTGTTTAGGCATATCTTGTTTCATTATAATCTAATTTATTTAAATGTTTTTATTTGCAATATGGAAAATAAAGATTAGATTGATTCATTTTTAATCGATTTTGAGTATTTCCTTCTCAGCTCTTTAATCGGGTTTTTGGTTTATAAGGTTAAAAATAAATGAAAATTAAGAAAAGTTCATCAAAAATAAGTTGTTAGGCGACCGACAGGCGAGTGAGCGTAGCGAACATCGAGTTTTTGAGCCACCAAATGCGTTACTGCTGTAGTTTTTGAATTAGTTTAGAAACTAATATAAATTATTTTTTAAATATTCAAATTGCTCTTTAATCAATTCTATCATATCTTCCCCTTCTAACCTAATTCCCAAGTCTCGAGGACTGATTCTCAAAATTTCTGATAAACTAACTAACCGAATCTTCTTTTCGATCTTTTCAATTCTATTTATACTAACGCAGAAAGGAAATTCTTGTGACCACTTTATATTAGAAGGTGTTTCTTTTGTATTTGTGGTTATTTCAAAAGTACCGAGTAGGAAAGAAGATCCATGTTTGAGCGCCCTATCACTGTCTGTTCTTTTGGCGGCCACATAAAAAATTATTTTATCTCCAATATTTGTTTCTTCAAGAATTGATTTATACCCTTTATGAACGCCCCATAAACTTTCATTAATACATATCCCTAAATATTCACCTATTGTGATACACAGCCAATATTTCCTTTCATTTTCCATTATTCATAAATTTTGGAGTTCTTTTTCTAAATCAAATTCGTCACTCATTCTTTTATGATGTATTTTAATAAGAGAATTTATAGGGATTTCCTTAACTTTAATATTTCCTACAGTCTTAATAAGTTGTGGAGAGTCGGATCTGGTTATAATCCAAACATTTTTAAAACACCTTTCTATTGGAATTTCTTTATTATCAATTATAATCTCACTTTTATTTAATTGTGAACAAAAATTTCTGATTTGTGTAAATTTTGATTTGCGAAAATTCATATCCAAAGTAGTGTCGTATATAACTGCAAGATTTTCAAATTTAAAAAATCCATCTGCCTCTCCTCTTTGTTCTTCATACTTGAGAATTTCATGTATACCTAGAATCTTTAGTAAATAATATGTTAAATTTTCAAATTCACTCCAGTTGTTAGTAGTTAACAAGGTATTAAAAAATGGTGGGTCGTACACAGATGGTTTTCCTATTTCTATCTCATCTTGATCATAATACCATCCTTCTGAATAATCAATATATTTTTTTGGACATTTTATCTCCCTATCTAAAGATACTTTAAAATATATTTTTTCTTGTGTTTTTTTAATATCGTTTATTCTGCCATTCCACACTTTTTCAATTTCTCTAGTTTCTCCGTTTAATTTAATAAATATGGTGGGTGTGTTATCTTTTAATTTCGATTGATTCATACCATCCTTTAACATAAAATAATTATAAGAACTTTTATTATCCCTTAATTTATCCCAATATCCGTTCCAATTAGTTACCATTATATATTTCATATTCTACTCTAGGAAGTACACTTAAATTTATAAATTTAATTGATATTTGATGGCTCAAAAACTTCCTGCCTAACACCGTTATGGCGAACTTTTCCTTAAATCTATGGTATTTCTATATGGAAGTTTAAGCCAAAACCTCTATTGTACTTTCTTCCCCAATCTTTCTCTGCGGAGGATTCAGCCTTTTTTTAATAATTGACAAATATTTTTTCTCCTTCTCAATCCCAATAGAGTTCCTGTTAAGCATCTTGGCAACAGCAGAAGTTGTTCCTGAGCCTAAAAACGGGTCTAAAACAGTATCTCCTTCATTTGTGCATGATAATATAATCCTTCTTAGCAGTTCAATAGGCTTCTGTGTCGGATGAACTCCTGCCCATTTCTCGCTTTTAGGCGTCAATGGAATCCACCATACATTTCTGGTTTGCTTTCCTTTTGGATTTAAGTCATCATAAATCATATTTTTAGTAGTTTCATAGTTAAATTTCCATTTTTGGCCATTCCCATTTTTAGATGCCCATATCAGGTGTTCTGTGCTTTCTGTAAACATTCTGCAGGTTATGTTTGGCTGGGCATTTGGCTTGAACCAGACAATGCTGTTATTTATTTTAACATCTTCTATATGCTGCAGGATAAATCCAACTTGGTATATATTGTGAAAAGAGCCGCAAATCCATAGGCTTCCGCCATGTTTTAGAATTCTCAAACATTCTTTAATCCATTGCTGATTAAATTTTAGATAATCATCTTTAGAAAATATATCCCATTCCTCCTGCATTGTAATATGCTTGCTGTATTTCCACCCTAAACCTCTTTTTTTAGACATATTGTAAGGAGGATCTGCAAATATCAAGTCAACAGATTCAGAAGGAAGTTTAGGAAAAATCTTAAAGCAATCGTCATTGTAAATCTTGGCATGAGTTTCTTGTTTAGAATTTGTAAACTTAAAATCCAACAAAACCATTGGATCTTGCAGTATTAAGGCAAGTTGTATTTAATGCTAAGTTACGGAATTTGGTAACGAGTTACAGAATTCAGAAATGGTTATATGACAGATAAAGTTTGTATTACTTCACTGCCAAATACCTCCCCCTCTCCTTAAACTTCAATATTCCTTTATCCCTCAAAATCTGCAATTGCTGCCTTATCTTGGCCTTGATGTAATTGTTGTTTGGATGGTCTTTTGCAAGCTCTTCTTCGTATTCATAAACATCGCTAAGTGCAAACTCTTTTTTATCTATTGAATGAACTATCCTTAAAATATCAACTGTCCATCCTCTTTCAGGCAAGGGCTTATTTTTGATAAAGCTTATTTTTTCCCATTGGCTTAACACTAAATTTTTATTTTGTAATATTTTATCTTCTATAATTTTTATTATTCCTTCAGGGGGAATTTTATTTAACAGGATATTGCAGCCAACCCATCCTGATCTTCTGGCATTTTCCGAAAGAGGTTTTCTTTTTTCAATAACTGTTTCTGTAAAAAAGAATGAAGGCAATAGGAACAATCTTTCAATATAATAGTCAGCATCATATTTCATCAGGAAAAAATTTGGCCTAGCATTGTTTACAATAGACTGCATCATCTGCCTGTAAGCGCCATCTAAAATTCTTTTACCGAATACATTCTTTTGGCTTTTTAATTGAAATTGCTCATTGCAATTTGAACAGAAAAAATCTGCAACAGGCATATTATTTGGAAATGGGTTGATTCTGGGATTTAGGCAGGCTGGACAGAACATATTGTTATCCATCCAATGTTCAGTTAATACTCTTATTCTTTGAGAATTGCTTTTATAAGCACTAAACACATCTTTTTGATATAGGTTCAGATTCATATCCTCCTATTTGTTATTTATATGTTAATAAACCTTTCTTTAAATAGATACTATATTAGATCCGATTTCTGAGGTGGTTTTATGCAATACTCACACATCCAACGAATAGTCATCGTCTACGGCACAAAAGACAGAATAAAAACATTTCTGGAAGCGAATGTGCAGGCAATCGAAGAAGACAGGGAAGAAAAAATAAACCTAAGGATAATAAGAAACAATAAACATTCTTGGTTTAAACATCAAAATTCCACTTATGTTTTATAAGTGGTTTAAGTATAGCTGAATATTTCATGGAATTTGGATGTGCTCAAAAACTACACGTCAATAAGTGAAATTTTGTAGTGTCCAAAACCACGCTATGTTTATCGTAATGTAATCACGCCACCAGTTTATGACGGGTGATTTTTGACATCTCTCATAGCGTTCATTCCAGCCAGATTTTTTTCTCTTTATACTTGACATCATTCTCATCTAAAAATACTTTAAAGCTTTCAAAGCTTTTCTCAGGCACCAGAACAGTTGACCTGCCAAGAACATCAAAGCCGTAAAGCTCCTTTATGCCTTTGTAAATGTATTTTTTTCCTCGTACGCTTGACTCAGAGCCGTGTATTCTTTTTGACACAAGGACTTTTTTAGAAGCCGGTAGCTTTGAGATGTCATAATAAATAATCCTGTAAGGCGCAAGCATTTTTTCCCCTGACAAAACAGCCTTGCCAAACAAAACCTTCCCATGCCTAAAGACCTCAAGAAAAAATCCCTTGTCATAATCCTTTAGGTTCGTAAGCCTTGGGCTTATTCTTCCCTCAGCATCAACAGCAGAAAGCTTCTTGACTACTATGGGCAGCACATCTTTCGGCTTTTCAACATCAAGAACCACCAAAAAGTCTATGTCAGAGGTTGCTGTCTCAGTGCCTTTTGCATAGGAGCCAAATAGTATTATTGCCCCCACATTTTCTATATCTCTTAAAGCGTCAACTGCTTTCTCAATCAGCTCTTTGTTCCTCATCTTGCATCATGCTCTTTATTTTTTCCAGCAGCTCAAATGCCAATTTTGAGGTTTCTCCATTAATCTTGCCTCCGTACCACCTTCCTATCCGCAACTCATCAATTTGCTGGAATAGGTTTGAGATATCTATCAAACCATTTTCCCTCAAAAACTTTACAAGTCCTTTATGTGTTTCCTGATGCTTTCCGAGCTTTTGTTCGCAAATAAAGGCAATGTAATGCTGCGCAGCCCCATAAGCGCCTTCAGCGATAAGTTCCCAGTCTTTTTCCCCATCAAGCTTTTCTATGGATGCTTCAATCCTTTCAGCTTTTTCTAAATGTCTTTCTTTATCCATCTTTAGTTATATATTAAAAAATAAGGTTATTTATAAAGTTTTCGGTAATATATTAATAATTTTATTGGTAATATATTAAAAAATAACAGATTTAAGATTATATTTAGTAATTTATAAAAAATAGAATATTGGCAAACAAGCTAATCGCCTTCTGCATCAAAGCATTTGATGATTACAAGCCGAAAATAAGAAACCTTTAAATAGTTCATTTTCTGAACTAATTAGTCCACAATGAGAACTAATATATTGTCGTTTGTTCTGGCATCGGAGAACAGGAAAGACATAGTTAAAACTTTATTCGAATATCCAAAAAGGCAATGGAGCTGCACTGCTATGGAAGAAACGACAAAACTTCCTCATGCAACAGTATTTAGGACCTTGAAAGGCCTGGCGCATTTCGGCATATTAAAACAAGTAAAGATCAATAAAAAGGATATAATCTACGAGCTTACGGAGTCGCCCTTGGCAGCAGAGCTTAAAAGAGCAATGAATATTGACAGTATAGCCGCAAGAAGCGTTGCAATGGAATTTATCAGCAAAATAAAGAGTAAGGTAGAGTCTGCTGTCCTATACGGCTCAAGCGCCAAGGGAAGCTTAAAGCCTGAGAGCGATATAGACATTTTGGTTGTGGCAGACAAAGCCCACAGAAAAGATATACTGGATGCAGCAGCGGACATCTCAATGAAATCAAACAGGACGGTTTCGCCTATAGTCATTGATAGGAAGGAATTGAGTAAGGAAAAGAAAAGTCAATTCATGCGTTCCATTAAGGAGAATATGGAGGTGTTGTATGGAAAAAGCCCATTTTGAGCAGGCAAAGCTCTGGCTGGAAGGAGCCAAATATATCTCTAACCTTGGCGAAGGCAGGGAAAAATATGCAGTTGCTATATCAATGTGCATCCATTCCGTGCTAAAAGCCAATGATTCTTTGACAATGAAGTTTATGGGCTTAACCGCAAGAAGGCATGACGATGCAAGAAGGCTTTTTGAGGATTTAATTAAAAAAAATTTTATCAAAGCCCAATATGCTGATTACAAGCAGATCATACAAGATGCAATCAATAATAAAGCGAAAGCAGAGTACCGAGGCGGTTTCTTCAGCAAAAGCGATTTTGAATCCATGAAGAAGGATACTGAAAAGTTTCTGAAGATGGCTGGAGAGGTTTTTAATTAGTATCCTTAACAAACATTTTTTCCAATAACTTTAAATATTATTTATTTAATTGTATTCTTGTATGAAAACTAACAAATCCCAAGCAGCCTTGGAATTTATAATGACCTACGGCTGGGCCATACTTGTTGTTTTAGTCGCTGTTGGCGCGCTTGCTTATTTTGGAGTTTTGAACCCCGATAGGTTTTTGCCTAGTAAATGTACCTTGTCAGCTGGAATTGGTTGTGTTGACTTCACTGCGGTAAACCCATTTGGTGTGGGAAACGGGTATATTACTGTTTCAATAAGAAATAGCTTAGGTTATGATATCAGTAATGTAGTCTTTAAAGCTAGTGATTGTACCGACACAGACAGTGTAAGTTTAATAAAGAATGGGCAAGATCCTGTACAGCTTAGTGCAACAAGTTGTACTATAACTTCTGGCGGAAAATATTCTGGTGAAATTAACGTATCTTATACAAATGCAGATACCGGAATTGCCCATACTACCAAGGGATCAATTAATACAAGGGTAACTTAAATCACTAATTTTCCGTTAATTTTATATATTGATTATTGTTTAGTAGTTACACGTGTAACGCAATGAATAAAAAATTTTTGAACTTAATTGTATTTGTCTTGCTTAGTATTACAACTCTATCTTTTAATTCCTATGCTCAGAAAGTTTATATTAATGATAGCTCAACATATACGATCCAACCATCCAGTCCAAAATTATTTGGGTTGGGAGTCAACATCACTATTCAGGATAATATAAATCATACATTTGAGGGCAGGGTTACTACAAATTTTTTTAGATACGATCTCCAGTATGTGGCTGGAAATGGAACTGGGTATCTGTTGGAACTTAGATTTAAAGGACAAACAACCAATGCTGATTTAATACAAAATGTAAGTTGTACTAATGGTCAAGTTAATAACATATTCACGGGCTCTTCGTCAGCAACAGAATTTGATAATTTTCATAATTTTACGATTTTTTTTGAAGCTTCTACCAACACTGCTAGAATATTTATAGATAGGCAAGAAGTGGCAAGTACAACAATCTGCTCAAATTTTAATAATACTAGTAGTATCAATTTTACCTCTGGACAATCAGGCGAAATAAAAAATAATCTCATTTTGGCAAATAATCTACCTTCTCAGTTTATAGGGAACCTCCCAAACCTAAATTGGTCGGAAGACACTTCAACCTCTTTCAACATAAGCGGAAACTTCTCTGATGTAAACGGAGATGCCTTGACATTTGCGGTAAAAGAGCCTGTAGAAAATATTAGCATAGCAATAAATTCAAACACGGGAATTGTCAATTTGACTCCGTCGCCTAATTTTAACGGTATCAGATACGCAATATTCCTGGCCAATGACAGCGAAAATATAACTTTTTCAAATAATGTTACGTTAAATGTAACCCCAGTCAACGACCTCCCAAACATATCAAACATAATGCTCAACAACACAGACTTCCTGAACAGGACAAACGGCTCTTTGGTAACAGGATGGACTTTTAATGATATAGACAATGATTTGGAAAATGTAAGCGAAACTTTATGGTACATTAACGGCACTGAAAACACCGCTTTCAGGGATTTAACAATTATCAATCAAAGCAACACGACCAAAACCCAGAACTGGACTGTAAGCGTCAGAGTTTCCGACGGAACTGGTTTCAGCGATTTCGTAAACAGCACTCCGCTTTTGATAGCATCAAGCTCCCCAAATGTGTCCGATGTCCAGTTGAGCAATACGGACTTCCTCAACAGGACAAACGGAAGCCTGACAGCAAGCTGGACTCAGCTTGATTTGGAAAACAGAAGCATAAGCAATTTGACAAGATGGTATATAAACGGCGTGCAAGACAGCTCTTTAGACAACCTGACAGAAGTATCTGAAGGCAACACCACAAAAGGGCAAATTTGGGCTTTCAGCGTGCAGGTTTTCACAGCAACAGATTCAGGCTCGTTTGTCAGCAGCAGCAACCTCACAATAAGCAATGCAGTTCCAACCCATTCAGCGCCAATAATCAACTCAAGCGACGGGCAAAACAGGAGAAACGGAACGTTAACCTGCAGCAACCAGAGCACTAGCGACTTAGACAATGATGCAGTCACAAACTTCATAAGATGGTTTAAGAACGATGTCTCGGTTGAAACAGCGGCAAATTACACGCTAAATGTCGGGAATTATTCAAAAAATGACAATCTGACCTGTGAAATGACGCCCTTTGATGGAAGTGTTAATGGAACAGCTTTAAACTCAAGTATCTTCACAATATCAAACGCAGCCCCATTATTGAATAATTCAGTCCAAAACAAGGCTTGGAATGAAAATACAATTACCACAATAAACTTAAACATAAGCTTCATAGATATAGACAGCGACAATCTTACTTACAATTTCAGCAATATCACAAGCATAGCGATATCAATAGACAACAGCACAGGAATTGCCACTTTGACTCCAAACAGTGATTTTAATGGAGTAAGGTTTATCATATTCTTCGCATCCGACGGAACTAACCTGACTGCTTCCAACAATGTGACTTTGACTGTCAATGATGTTCCTGTATCTACGCCTTCCAGCACTTCTTCCGGTTCAAGCAGCGGCGGCAGCTCCGGAGGCGGCGGAGGATTGGCAGGCGGAAAATATGTTTGTGATTTGAACTGGGAATGCAGTTCCTGGTCTGAATGCGAAAATGGAAAAGAAGCAAGAAGCTGCAAGCTTGTCCAGGTTCCCATATATCTTTTGGAGGAAAAATGCCCGCAGCACACAACGCCGGAGCAGAGCAGAAACTGCGAGATTCCGGCAATAAGGGAAAGCTGCAGCGACAAAATCCAGAATCAAGGGGAAACAGGAATTGACTGCGGAGGACCATGCGGCCCCTGCTTTGGCTTCGAAACAGAAAAAGAAACGGAGATTCCGGCTCAAAATCTCATCACAGGGGCGGCTGTAGCAGAGCCAAAAGGCTTCAGCGCGAACAATCTTTGGCTGGTGCTGGCTGCCCTGTTGGCATTGGTTTTGCTGCTTTTATACGCAAAATACGGGCACAAAAGGCTTTTCAAAAAGGATAAGCTAAGCGATAAAGAAATGAAAAAATTAAACGAAATGCTGGACTATAAAATGTTCAAAAAATAAATATCAAGTGCCTTCCTGCCAGCTTTCCAGATAACGCTTTTGCTCTTTGGTTAGGGTATCTATGGAGATTCCCATTGCCTCAAGCTGCAGCTCTGCAATATGGTTGTCTATTTCTTCAGGCAATTGGATAACCTTCGGCAGCATTTTGCCTTTATTCTTTACTGCATATTCACATGCCAAAGCTTGCCCGCAAAATGATGTTGACATCACTTCGCTTGGATGGCCCTCAGCAGCTGCGAGATTGACAAGCCTGGCCTCACCGCATATGAATATTTTTTTATCATTAATTAAATATTCGTCAAGAAACTCCCTTACTCTTCTTGATTTTGCAATTTTCTTGAGTTCGTTTATGTTTATTTCTGCATCAAAATGGCCTGAATTGGCCAATACAGCTCCGTCTTTCATGAGTTTCATATGCTCAATATCAATCACGTTCTTATTGCCCGTTACTGTAATGAAGATATCTCCGATTTGCGCAGCCTCTTTTATCGGCATCACCCTAAAACCGTCAAGCGATGCCTGCAACGCCCTAAATGGATCAACTTCGACAACAATAACATTCGAGCCCATGCCTTTTGCCCTCAATGAAACCCCTTTGCCGCAGCTTCCATATCCGCATACAACAACGTTTTTCCCTGCAAAAAGAATATTTGTGGCTCTCAGAATTCCGTCTATTGTAGACTGGCCCGTCCCATAAAAATTATCCAGGAGATGTTTAGTTTTATTGTCATTAACAGCAATCATCGGGTATTTCAATGCCTTGTCCCTTTCCATTGCCCTCAATCTTATTATTCCTGTTGTTGTTTCTTCGCAGCCTGCAATGATATCTTTTATCAGCTGAGTATATTTTTTATGAATTTCGGAAACCAAATCACAGCCATCGTCTATTGTAATGTTTGGCTTTGCTGCAATTACATAATCCAAGTACCTGTAATAATCCTCTTTGGTCTCGCCTTTGTATGCCCACACTTTGACTCCCTCTTCTGCAAGCGCCGCTGCGACATCGTCCTGTGTGCTTAACGGATTGCAGCCCGTTATTGCCACGTCTGCGCCTCCTACCATCAATGTTTTTACCAAAACCGCGGTTTCCTTCGTTACATGCAATGCGAGCCCGATTCTTATGCCTTTTAGCGGTTTTTCCTTCTCGAATCTTTGCTTCACTTTCATCAGGGCCTGCATCCTTGACTCCGCAAGCTCTATGTTCAATCTGCCCTGCCCTGCCAGTTTGATGTCTTTAACTTCGTAATTTGCACCCTTATCCATGACAATCACCCATGTGCAGTAATTTGATAGATATTTATATATTTTTTTGACTAAAAATTGGAAAATTTACTATAAATAAAGAAAAAAATGGACAAAAATGGTAAAATTTAAATATTTTAAAGAAAATTTATCAAAATATGGTACTGGACGATAAGGACTGGAAAATAATTGAACTATTGAAGCAGGATTCAAGAGAGCCGATAAGGGAGATAGCCAAGAAAACCAAAATAAGGCCCAGCACAATCCATCAGAGGATACGGAAGCTGGTTGAAGGCAAAACAATTGAGAAGTTCACAATCAAGCTGAACAACAAGGCGGTGGGTGAAAATTTTATCGTGTTTATGCTCGTCAAGGGAGGGACAACCGAGTACATAGACAACAAAATTCTGAATGACAAGCATGTAAAGGAAGTTTTTGGAATCACCGGAGAGTATGACCTGTTGATAAAACTGAAATTTGAGAATGTGGAGGAATTCCATGAATTTGTCCTGAATTTCCGGAAAGACAAGAAAGAAATCCAGTCAACGATGACCATGGTTGTAACTACTAACCTGAAAGAAGATCTCTAAAACTCCCTTATATCCCTGAATTCATTATATCTTGACTTTATATCCCTCATCGTCAGGCTTTTAAGCCTGTTCAGGCTGAAATCTTCCGCATTGTGCGATGCTATGACGCTCCCATAGATTATCGCCTTCCGGAAATTTGCCTCGCTCAAATCCCTTGTCTTCGCCAGATAGCCTATGAACCCTCCCCCAAAGCAGTCCCCGCATCCTGTCGGGTCTTTTATGTTTTCCAATGGGTAGCCGGGCGCACTAAAATGTCGCAAATCAGCAGATTGTTTGTTTTTTGTGAACAATAAAGCGCCATGCTCCCCTTTTTTGATTATCAAGGCTTTCGGGCCTGATTTCAAAGCTTCGCCGGCGGCCTTGACCAGGCTGGCAGTATTGAAGAGCTGCCTTGCCTCCCCGTCGTTAAGAAGCAGCACGTCAGCCATCCTTATCGCGTCCATAAGCTGCTTTCTCTTGCTGCTTATCCAGAAGTTCATCGTGTCAAGCACCACAAGTTCCGGCTTATCGATCTGCCTTAATGTCTCAAGCTGCTGCTCAGGATCAATGTTCGCTAAAAAAACATATTTTATGTTTTTATATTTTTCAGGCACTCTGGCCCTGAAGCTGGCCAGCGAGTTCAGATCTGTTTTCCTGGTCTTTGCCTCGTTCATGTCGTATTCATAAAAGCCCTCCCAGTGGAATGTTTTTTCATCCCTTTGCACACCGTCAAGCTCTATGTTTTTATTGCTGAGAAACTCCAGGTATTCATCTGGAAAATCCTTTCCTATTATTGATATTACAGCCGGCCTTGAGAAGAAGCTCGCTGCAACAGATGCGTAAGACGCGCTGCCGCCCAGCGCATTTTCAACCCTCCCGAACGGAGTTTCCAGTGTGTCCAAAGCTACCGTGCCAATAATCAAAACTTCAGCCATGTGAAAAAACAAAATATGTTTCTATATAAATTTTGTTAAAATTGAAATAATATTTTTTCTGATAAAATTTATAAACTATTTACATTCAAGGATAAAAAATGGCAATAGAAGATGATATTTTTGATTTATGGCATCTGATAGATAAAAGAATGAAATGGCAGCTAGCTGGAATCTGGCTGGAGATGGAAGAAGGAAAGTTAGAAAAGCTGGAAGAAGAAATGATTGAACTAGGGCAAGAGGTTTTAAAGGAGCTAAGAGCGATACATGATTCTAAAGATGAAGCGACATTGAAACATCATATGAAAAGATTATTGAAATTAATTCATCATGTAAAACCGACTCGAGGATGGCAAGAAGACCTGCAGAGCGAAATATATGAACTTGTTCAAGAAGCTAAAGTAGCAAGAGAAGCATATGAGAGATTTCACAATATAATGAATAGGAAAAAGGAAGCCAGAAGCATAGCTCCACGAGAAGAACAACAAAAACAGCCAACAAAAAAAGATGCAGCTATTTCTATGGACACTGCTTTTTCAATACTTTGCAGCTTAATAGAAAGCAACCGTAATTTAGTAAAGTTTGGAGTTTATTCACGTGGTAATGTTACTGGTAAGGGGATGGCCAGTGGAGGGAGATGCCCATATCGTTATGATCCCAAGAAGATAGAAGTCATTTACGCGGAATCTTATGAAAATATAATACCATTAAATCTTGAATCAAGAGGGCTAAACGATCCTCCGGTATGGGAAAAACAGTCATTTGGGTTCCAAGACGACAACGAATTCATTTTAGTTGTCAGACGAGAGATCCTTGGAAATAGATTTAGCCAAGTTGTATCGGATGAGAGAAGCGGAAGTTTTTATTGTGTTGGCATAAGCATTGCACGCAAAGGAGAAAATTATAGTGGTTCCGAAGCAAGTGCGATAATATTTGTTAAAGACTTGTTTAGTGATAACGCTCAACAATTCATGGAACTTATGGATAGATTAGCAGACAGATATATCCATTTTTATAATAATGGAATCAAGCAATTAGAGGCTGAATGGCGAAGAAAAACAGGAAGATAGTTCTTGAAAATTTCCTACTTAGCCGAATATTATACCCCTCCCTTCATTATTCTTCCTCCCCTTCGTCGTCTTCATCATCTTCGTCATCTTCATCCTTTACGTCGTCGTTGTAGTCCTCGTCCTTTTCCTTATCCTTGTCGTTGTAGGCGTCAAATTCCTCGCTCTCTTGTTCCTTTTTTACCATCCCAGCATTCCCTTGGGCATCCGATTTAAAAAATTTTCGGATTTGGATTATGGCTCAGCCGTTCCATAAACTATCGAACTCGTCCAGAAAAAGCCCGGCAATTTTTTCGTCATGGATTATAATGACGTTCTCATCGTTTTTGGTGTCTGCGCTCAGCGTCGGGTTGAAGCTCCCGGTGACAACCGTGTTGTTGTCTATGATGAATACTTTGTGGTGCAGCTTGTATTTATTTGAGTCTAATTTTACATTGAGGCCAAACCCCTTCATTCTTTTGAACTGGGAAAATTTGTTTGACGCCTGGCTGGAATCAAAAATCCCCCTTATGTCCATGCCTTTTTTCCTTACCAGGGAATCCGCGATAGCCTCATTCGTGAAGCTGAAGCTCATAAAATACACGCTGCTTTCAGCGCTCTTGATCAAGCCTATGATGTGGGAAGCGCAATCGTCTTCGGGGCAGAAATAATTTTCCACCATCATGCCGTTGAGGTAAAACACGGGATTTTTTACATTGCTGCCTCCGCCGAATTTCCCGCTCCGCATCTCATCGAACTCCTCTTCGTAATTTTTTGCAAGCGTTTTTGAGCTGATCACAAGCATGTTGTTATTGTTGTAGTTATTGTCATTGTCCGTAGGGTTGAAGGATCCTGTTACGACTGCATTGCCGTCTAAAACGCAGAACTTGTTGTGCATAAGCTGCTTGTTGTCATCCAGCCTTACATTCCGCAGCTTGAGCTTTTCATCATAGTTTGATCTGTCGAACACCAGCTTGACGTCAACAGCGCTGGCTTTCCCGGAAAGGGCATCGGCTACCTTGGCCAGGTCCATGTCGTAAAACGCGCAATGGACAGAAAAATTCGCCGCCCTTATGCGGCTTTCGAGGGCCTTGCCGCAGTCATCCCCTGGGCAAAAATAGATTTCCGGGCTTTCGGAAATTTCGTTCTGCATTTCTTCTGCTGCCTTTCCGGTTATTTCGCTGCAGCCGATTATCAAGATTGTCACCAGATATAGTAGCAACAATTCAAAGCTTCCATAGAAAAATTTAAATATAAGCTTATTCATTTTGAAGTGATAATAAATATAACGCATTTCATAGTGATACTATCACTGAAAACGTCAGAAATCAACGATTTCTGAGCGCGATCGAAAATCCATGATTTTCGACGAGTGATAATCTATCACCTCTTTTTTCCCGGCAGGGCAAGCAATTGTTCTGCCCGGGTTTATGATCAAACCCATCTGTTGCATTTTTTCGCTATTTTTTATTTTTAAGTTTTCTATGTTTTTTATCCCTGATCACAGAAACAGCCAATGCGCCCACTAAAACCCCGAACAGGAATATGCCAAATGATTTCTTGTCCAGCCTGATCGTTTTGTTTTTTCCGTCGCTTTCCTTGAAATAGATGTCCAGATTGCCAAGCTCAAGTGCGTACTCCGAATAGAGCAAAGCTGAAAACACGTCAGAGTCCTTCAGGGAATTTGCATACTCGTAATAGCTGTACCCAAGAATAGGGAATATTCCTTTCGAGGCCTCCCTTGCTATGTTGTTCCTGACTATCTCAAGCTTCCTTTCCACGATGTTTTTGTATTGCTCGCTGTCAACGCCGAAGATGCTGAGCAGAATATCCACATCGGCTTTCGCCTTGCTCGCTATGGACAGGCAAAGCTCGTAATTCCCCCTCTGAAGCTCTGAGTTTGCCCTTTCCACTTCTTTCTTTATGCCGCCAAGCGTGTTTGGGAAGTACAATTCAACATATTGCATCCTCTCGTCAGCCTCGCTTATCTTTGCCTGGCATGATTTCTTCAGGATTTCCTTGTTCAGGTTGAACTCCTTGCCCTCCTTGCCCAAAAATTTGGCCCAGGAATGGGCCGAGTTGATCCTTTCAGAGGCATAAGCCAGCGCCCTTGCAGCCGTTTCTGTCCTGTTTGAATTGTTTAGCATGCCAAGGGCCTGGTCTGCATAGTCCTCGGCTTCTGTAAGCCGCTCCTTGACTACAATGTAGGCTTCCAGGTCAGTTATGGTTTTTTTCTCCGATTTGTCAATATCATTCCTGAAATTATCTATGTCTTTCTTTATCCTTTCTGCCTCCAGCGTTGCCTGCGCTTTTGAAAGATTTTTTGACAGCAGGATCAAAGCAGAGTATTCTACACTGGCTCCGAAGCAATAGCTTGCTGACGAGTAATAAGTTTTTTTCTCAAAAGCCTCCCTGCCCCTGTTTGTCAGGTTCTGGGCATTATCCTTCAGCGAGGATGCATTTATTGGGTAATTCAGGCTCTTTATTTGGCTTTTCAGCGCATTGCCCCTGTCGCACAGGTCCTTGGCCAGTGATTTCATCGTGCTTGCGTACTCGTCACTGATCTCTATTTTCTTGAAATTCTGCTGCAGCTCCTTCCCGGTGAAGTGCCTTACCGCCTCGCTTAATGTCGAGATCTCTTCAACCTCTATGCCCAGCTGTTCTGAAAGGTTCTTCAGGTCCACGCTTGCATTGTCAACTTTGACAACCAGCTCGCCTGCCGGTATGAAGACTTTCTTCAGGCCTGACTTCCTGGCAGCTTCAATTTTCGGCTTTAAGCCGCCTACGGGGCCCACCAAGCCGCCTGAATTGATGGTGCCGGTGACTGCATAATTTTCATTTATGTTGATGTTTTCAAGCATGGCAACAGTAAGCACCGCTATTGAAGCTCCTGCGCTCGGCCCGGCGATGACTGCAGAATCCGAGGTGATTGTATAAAAAAAATCAACGTCATCGCAGTCCCTTTCAAGGGTGTCGCAGGCTATTGCCTTTGCGAACCTTGTTGACATCTGGGTGTCTGTCCTTGTCAAAGGGAATGTCTCAAGGAAAACCCTGCCGGAGCCGGGCTTTATCTCAAGATACAGGTCAGCGATGCCGCCCTCAAAGCCTGCTTCTGTCTCCTTCACTGCAAGCAGCTTCATGTGGCCGGATTTGGCAATTACAGAAGGAAGCAACATCAAATTCAATAATAAAAATAATATGATTAATCTTTTCATAGTATATGGAAGTATTGAATATTTAAGAAGTTTTGTTTTCTGAATCGTTATTGTCATTATTCCCTAACTTTTCCGTATGCCTGCATTTCGGATATTTCGAGCACCCATAAAATTTGCCATATATAGAACTTCTCAGCACAATATCGCCTTCATTGCATTTGGGGCATTTTCTTTTGATTTCTCCGGTTGCAATAGCCTTTGCGTCCTCTCCAGCCTGCCCTTCAACCAGCTTTGTCGGGCACTTTGGATTCAGGCAAAATTCCATCGGCTGCTTTGCTTTCTTTATCGCCAGAACTTTAGGATAGCCGCAGGCCTCACAGTCTTTTTTTGCGGGCTTTATCAGGGCATTTTTTGGTATGGAAAATATAGTCTTGCAGTCAGGATATTTATTGCAAGCTGCGAATGCCCCAAATTTGCCTCTCCTTATCATTATATTCCCTTCTTTGCAGATTGGGCAAATCCCGAGGAAAGACATCTCATCCTGAGTTTCCCTGTTGGCTTTCTGGAGCTCCATGCCAATCTCCTTCTGATTTTTCTTGAAGTCAACCAGTATTTCAGTAATGGCTTCCCTGGCTTCCTGCAAAAGCTCCTCTTTTTTCTGCTGGCCTTCCCTGATTTTTTCCATCTCAATCTCGAAATGCCGCGTCAATTCCTCGTCTATTATTCTTGGAACATATTTTTCCAGAGTTTCGATTGTTGAAATGCCAAGATTGGTTGCTTCTATGGCTTTTCCATGCACATAGCCGCGCTGGAATAAAGTGTCAACAATCTCCGATCTTGTGGCCTTTGTGCCAAGATTCCTTTTTTCAAGCTCCTTTATGATTGAAGCGGGGGTAAATCTTTTCGGAGGCTGGGTTTCCTTGCTGAGAAGCTCTATCTTTTCGACTTTTATGGGGTCATTTTTCTTAAAGTCAGGAAGCTCAACTTCCTCAAGATTGACGTAAGGCATGTAAAACTTATGCCAGCCTTTCTCTA
>Ga0209541_10007162_pt1 | contig 18811 bp, 22 predicted proteins | sample RifCSPlowO2_01_FD_184027 | JGI IMG/M metagenome (GOLD analysis project Ga0209541, IMG submission 184027) | Groundwater microbial communities from Rifle, Colorado - Rifle CSP2_plank lowO2_0.1 (SPAdes) (version 2) | ecosystem: Environmental > Aquatic > Deep subsurface > Groundwater | place... | reverse complement strand
CGATGGATGGTTTATCAACTGGGCGATCAACCAACAGGTCAAGATTATATCGGGTTGTATTCGGAGTCCCGGGGATTGTAAAAACCTGCAATTTCTGGGAAACATTTATTACCCGTATAAGAATTCTTTGGCCTATTCAGACTTGCATATGCTGGACGCCGTGGTGGCATTTTTGCCGGTCGGGTTGAGTAAAAATCCGGCAGTTGCCAGCGGTTGGGTGATGGGAGCAGGCCAGGTGATGACGATGCTGGTTTTATACTTTTGGTTTAAAGAAATTTCGGGAAATAATTGGGCGTCAGTTGTGGGAAGTGTGGCATTGGGTTTGTCGCAAATCAGGTGGGAGTACCAGGTGCATTTGCATACGTGGGGAATGCAATATTGGTTAGTTAGTTGTTGGTTTATAGTTAGTTGGTTAAAGGGGGGCAAGTGGGTCAAGGGTGTGGTGGGGGCGATATTGTTAGGGTTTCAAATGTGGCAGAGCGTGTTGCCGGTGTATCTCGGATTAACGGTTGTTGGTTGCTGGTTAGTGGTTAACAGGAAATTCGAGTTTAAAAAGTTAGCGACGGTAGGAGTGATTGCCGGATTGATCGCGTGGCCAGCGATTAAAGTGTATTCCAGTGTGGCCAGGGAAATGGGGTTTGTGAGGACGATACGAGATGCGGCGCATGGCAGTATATCGGTGGATGATATTTGGGGCAAATTCAATTCTCCGGGTTTGTACTTGTTACTTGTTGTTGCAGCTATTAGGTTGGTTGTACCTCACCCTAATCCCTCTCCTAATTTCTCGCAAGCTCGTGGCTTCGCCGTAGGAGAGGGAAATATTAGGTTTTTGCTATTGGTTGCTGCCGCCGGGATTGTTATGGCGTTGGGGCCGGTGCTTAAATGGCAGGGGAAGACGGTGAAAGTTGCCGGATATCCCATACCGCTGCCGTACGCGGCGGCGTATTACTCGGTTCCGGGATTGCAGGCTTCGCGGACTGTCAGCCGGTGGATATGGTTGGCGGGATTCGGAGCAAGCGGCTTGATTGCAATGGGGTTTTCGAGTGTTTTGGGGAAGAGGATTGGCATTTTGGGGGCGCTGTTAGTTGCAGTGGTAGGTGGGACACACCTAGTAAAATATCGGGAATTACCGAGGCCGGAAGAATTTCCGAAAATATATAAATGGTTGAAAGATCAGCCGGGGGAAGTAGTTTTGGAGTTGCCGAAGGGGGGAGAAGATATAGAGTTACAAAGGATGTATTACAGCTGGATGCATGATAAGAAAATGGTGAACGGATATTCGGGGTTCAAGCCGCCGGAGATAGATGTAAGAGCCGATTATGTAATAATTCATAAGAATGGCAAAGAAAGTGTGGTTATTAATAATTGGTAGTTTAGTAGTTTTGCTGGGCTTGGTGGGAAGTTGCGGATCGAGTGTGATGGGTGTAGCGAAGGGGATTTTGAATAATAATTTGGGTGAGCACAGATTGTTTAACTGGTGCACGAGCGGGTTAATAGATATTAATAAATTGCTCGATAACAAAACGTACTACGTGATGCTGCAGAACAATACGGAGTTGAGGGCGACGGGGGGGTTTATGGGGAGCTATGTAAGAATTAGGGCGCAGGAATCAGGAATTAAGGAAATAGAGGTACAGGATATTTACGTGCCGGACGGGCAGGCGGTGGGGCATGTGGAGCCGCCGTATCCGGTGCAGGAGGCGTTTAAGATTGGAAATCTATGGCTACGAGACAGCAACTGGGATCCGGATTTTGCCTCGGCGGCGGCGACAACAGCCTGGTTTTTGGAACAAGGGAATGAAAATCCCGCGGACGGGATTTTCGCGGTTAACCAGGCAACAGTTGCCCAGTTGATCAGTGTATTCGGGGAGTTAAAAGTGCCGGAGTTTGATAAGACTGTAACCGGGCAAAATCTGTACTCACTAGCGCAAAGATATGCCGAAGAAGGCTTTTTCCCGGGATCGACGAAAAAGAAGGATTTTTTGGGCGCGGTTGGTGGTGCACTGGTGCGGAAGATAAAAGACGTTAAGTTACTTGAGTCGCTTAAGTTGCTTAAGTTACTTAAAGAAGAGCTGGACAAAAAACAAATTTTAATTTGGATGAGGGATGCGGAAGTTCAACGGTGGGTAGAGAGAGCGGAATGGGCGGGGCGGTTGGGCAAACCTGTTGGGGACTACCTATATATAGTGGAGAGCAACCTGGGGGCGAATAAGGCGAATTGTTGTGTTGACAGGGAGGTGAGACAGGAGGTAGATAAAAATAAAGAAAAGTTAACAATAACCTGGGAAAATAAGAATGAGTTTGACGCGACGAAACCGCCGGTGTTTTGGGGCGGGCAATATGTGGATTACGTACGGGTAATAATACCCGCAGGTGCAGAGGTGCAAAGGGTCAAAGTTGTAGAGAAAGAGTTAAGAAGGGCGACAGAGAAGGATTTTGTTATGCCGAATTCGCTGCGGCAGGAGATGAGTACGGATATGTACAACATAGAATACAGAGATGGTTTGCAAATAATCGGGTTTTGGGCGAATGTGCCGGCGAAAGAAATAGTAACAGCGGAGTTGAATTATGAATCAGGAAGCATGAATAATGCAGGATATAAGGTTTTGGTTAAGAGGCCGCCGGGGATTGAGGGGTTCCAGTATAAATTGCTTTATAATGGCAAACTGGTGGTAAGCGAGTGGATAGACAGAGATAAAACAATATGGACCAAGTAGAAGAAATCAAGCAAAAAGTGGACATGGTGGAACTGGTGCAGGAGTATGTGCCGCTGAAGAGGGCGGGGCGGAATTTTAAGGGACTATGCCCGTTCCACGGGGAGAAGACACCGTCGTTTATGGTCAACCCGGAGCTGCAGATTTATAAATGTTTCGGGTGCGGGGAGGGGGGAGACGCGTATTCTTTTTTGCAAAGAATTGAGGGAATGGAGTTTGGAGAGGCACTGCAGACCCTGGCGAAGAGGGTTGGGGTGACGCTGGAATCTTACCGGCCGAGCGGGACGGAAGAAGTGAGAGAGAAGTTGATCGGAATTAATACTCTGGCGGCGCAGGCGTATCATTATGTGCTGACCAAACATAAGGCAGGAAAGGGGGCATTGGAGTATTTGACGGGAAGGGGAATAAGCGAGGAGAGTATTGAGAAGTTTAATTTGGGGTACGCTCCGGACGAATGGGAGTTTTTGACAAAATATATGACTAAGAAAAAGCACGGGACGGATGAACTGAGACGGGCGGGATTAGTTGTAGAAGGAAGAGGATATGACAGGTTTCGGAACAGGATTATGTTTCCGCTGGCCAACGCCAGGGGCCAGATAATGGGATTTGCGGGGAGAATATTGGGGGGTGAGGGGCAGGCTAAGTATGTAAATACGCCGGAGACGGAAATTTATCACAAGAGCGAGCTGCTGTACGGGCTGGATGTGACCAGGAGTGAAATTAAACACGCGGGATGGGTCGTGGTGGTAGAGGGGGAAGTTGACATGATTGCCAGCTGGCAATCCGGTGTTAAAAATGTCGTGGCGATTAAGGGATCGGCACTGACTGATAAACAAGTAGAAATCCTGCGGAGGATAAGCGATACAGTGGTGCTGGCACTGGACGCGGACGTGGCAGGGGATTCGGCGGCCAGGCGCGGGATTGAAATTGCGGATAAGGCGGGACTGATGATAAAGATAGCTAGGCTGGAGGGGGCGAAAGACCCTGGGGAATTGGCGATACAAAAACCGGAAGAGTGGAAGAGGGCGGTGGCAGAGGCGATACCGATTTATGATTTTTATATTGAGTCGGCGGTGACAAGACACGGCCTGGATGTTGCAGGGAAGAAAAAGATCGGGGTGGAACTGCTGCCGATCTGGGCCAATATTTTTGATGAGATAGTTAAGGCGCACTACATTAAGAAACTGGCGGAAGTGCTGGGGGTACATGAAGATGATGTGAGAGCCCAGTTGGCGAAAATTCAAAAACCAAATAACAAATCTACAAATGAAATTCAAAATTCAAATGAGCAAACTAAAAAGACCCGGAGGGAAGTAAGGGAGGAGAGGGTGGTACTGATGGCACTTTTGGGGAAGAGGACGAAGGAGTTGAGAGAGATACCTTGGATAAAGACTGATTTTTGGAGACGAGTTGTGGAGAATATAAACGATCTGCCGGGTGAGTTGAAGCCGCGGGTGCAGGAGCTCTTAATGACTGAAGAGGAGTTTACCGAGAAGAAGTGGGAGGAGGCGAAGGACTTGCTGGAGCAGGTGGACGTGGAGGAGAGGCTGACCGGGGAAGAGGACCCAGTTAAGATTACCAGCCTGACGCACAGAAGGGCGGAGTTGACGAAGGATAAATAAACCTGTATAGTGCGGATATCCTGACGGTTGAGCGGTGTAACTGCGAGATTTGACACAGGAGCGTTTTTTATGGCGAAGACTGAAAAACTATCGGAAGGGTCAGAAAAACTGGTAGCTAAGGGTAAGCACCAGGGTTATCTGACTTTGGACGAGATTTTGGTGGCGTTTTCTGACGCGGAAGACAGGGTGGAAGAGCTGGACAGCTTGTTTGGGAAGCTGTTGGACATCGGGGTGGACGTATTTGAGACGGTAACAGAAGAGGAAATTGAAGAGAGTGAGAGATCGGTGGCTGATTTGGAAAAGGAGATAGAAGCATTGACCAAGGCTGAGGGGGTGGTGACGACTGACCCGGTGCGGATGTATTTGCGGGAAATCGGAAAGATCCCGTTACTTAAATCGGCGGAGGAAATATCCCTGGCCCAAAAAATTGAGAAAGGCGACCGGAGGGCGAAGAAAAAGCTGACGGAAAGTAATTTGAGGTTGGTCGTGTCTATTGCCAAAAAATACGTGATGCGGGGGCTGTCTTTACTCGATTTGATTCAGGAGGGGAACCAGGGGCTGATCCGAGCAGTGGAGAAGTATGACTGGCGGAAGGGCTATAAATTTTCGACTTATGCCACATGGTGGATCCGGCAGGCTATTACCCGGGCGATCGCGGACCAGGCAAGGACGATTAGGATTCCGGTGCACATGGTGGAAACGATCAATAAGCTCATCCGGATTCAGAGACAGCTGATGCAGAAACTGGGCCGGGAGCCGACGGCGGAAGAGGTGGCGACCGAGATGGGGGAGATCACGGCCCACCGGGTGCGGGAAATCCTGAAGATCGCCCAGGACACGACCAGTCTGGAGACGCCGGTCGGAGATGAGGAAGATTCGATGCTGGGGGACTTTATTGCGGATACGTCCCAGCCGACGCCCATTGAAGCGGCATCCAAAGAGCTGCTCAAAGAAAATATCGAAGAAGTGCTGGCGACGCTGTCTGACCGGGAGGCGAGGGTATTGCGGATGCGGTTCGGGCTGGACGGGAAAAACCCGATGACGCTGGAGGAGGTCGGGCGGGAATTCGGGGTGACGCGGGAGCGCATCCGGCAGATTGAGGCCAAGGCTTTACGCAAACTGAAGCACCCAAGCAGAAGGAAGAAATTGCAGGATTATTTGGAATAGACTTTTTTGGCTTAACGGTGTATAACCTCGGTTCTGATGGAAGAACGTGATTTTACAAGGGTAGATCCTGAGGGTATTGCTGCAGAGCGACGGGATTTGAGTCGGTGGAGGAGGGCGTTAGAGAGTATGTTAAGGTGGCCGATTGGAAGAAAAATATTTGTCGGGGCATTACTTATCATCGACGTAGCAACTGTTGCTTCAAAGGTAGCCGAAGGCGATTTAAAGTCTGCTGTGGCGGTGGGGGTATTGGGATTGGGGTTGATCGGAGTAATTGCAGCTAGCCAAGGGGTTGCAAGAGCCGAGTTGAATGGGACACAGGAAAGGTTGGAGATTTTGGATGAGGTAGCTCCAGCGGTGGCCTTGAATGCGGCGTTGAGCCCCGACCCGAAGCAAAGGGCTATTGAGGCAAGGAGACCTGTAGACCCGACTTTGAATTGACTTTGGAGTAAACGGATTTGTTCACTTTTTGCTTGTCCAAAAAGTGAACCGAAAAAGGACCCCCTCAGGCTCGCTGCAAACACTTCGCAAAGATGTTATGTTCAGGGTTTGTATTACGCCCTCACCAAGTATTGAGCTTTGCTCGTGTTTGCGACGCTCCCGCTTCGGGTTTTGGGATATACTTTTTAGATGGGCGGGAATTTACAGATAGCGACGTTGGCCGGGGGGTGTTTTTGGTGCACGGAGGCAATTTTTCGGCGGTTGAGGGGTGTGATTGAAACGGAGCCGGGGTATGTGGAAGGCGCGGAAGTGATACAAATAAAGTTCGATCCCCAAATAATTTCTTACGAAAAACTATTGGAGGTGTTTTTTGCGTTGCACGATCCGACTAGTTTAAACAAACAAGGGGCGGATGGGGGGACACAATACCGGTCGGCGGTTTTTTACTATGACGAGAACCAGAAACGGGAGGCGGAAACGGCCAAAGCAAAAATTGCTGGAGCGGTGACGGAGATTGTCCCGCTGACTAATTTCTCACAGGCCGAGGATTTCCATAAGGATTTTTATGAAAAAAACAGGAACGTGGGGTATTGCCGGATCGTTATAGACCCGAAGATAACAAAGCTATACAAGCAATTTGGGGATATTGTTACTTCGTGAAGTTGTGGTGGAGGTTGTCGGCGCAATCGCAGGACGTAAGTTCGTGGCCCTTGAGGGGACAACCATCGGTTTGGCAATTTCCCGGATGGTCGGAAATACCCCGGCAGCCGCCGGTGCAGATATAGTGCGGGGATTTTTTGGTGTGTTCGTTGTCTGTAACCTGAGTGTCAGAGTGGACAGCGGAGTTCATGCTGAAAGTATACCATTTTCGTTCTTTTTCAGGCTTAAAATATAGCGAAGGCTATTGTATATTAGGGTTGATGCCGCAAGTTTTAAATAATTTCCTCAACCGAATCACTATGTACCGGCTGATGCTATATTTTTTGCTGGTGCTGTGGGCGGCCACAATTTTCTTAAGTGTCTTTGGGGTTTTGCCTTACAAGGCTTTTGACATTTTGCTTTCGGGAATATTTTTAGGAATTTTATGTAATCTTACAAATTACCTTTTCGTGAAAATTTTCCGAGCGAGGACAAATCTGGAATCGGCTACCATAACAGCTTTGATTTTGACTCTGATAGTCGGACCGGTTTCTCTTTTGGAAAACATTTGGGTTCTGGGCTTCATAAGCACAGTGGCAATGGCTTCGAAGTATTTTCTGGCAGTGAGGAAGAAGCACATCTTTAATCCGGCGGCAATGGCAGTGTTATTGAGTGCCATACTTCTTAAGTATGGTGCTTCTTGGTGGATCGGGAGCATGTACACTCTTCCTTTTATAATTTTAGGCGGGCTTTTGGTTCTTGCCAAAATAAAAAGATTTGAGTTGGCCGCAAGCTTTCTTTTTGTATATTTTTTAGGTACGAATTCATTCCCGGTTCCTCCCTTATGGTTTTTTGTTTTTGTAATGCTGGTGGAGCCCCTCACGTCTCCCTCGACTAAAGTTAAACAAATAGTTTTCGGAGGATTTGTCGCATTGACTTACCTTTTGCTCCCGAAAGTTATCCCCGGGTATGCATACGGACTGGAAACGGCACTTTTGGCCGGAAATCTTCTTAACCTGGCAATTTCCCCTTCGTTCAATGTTGTTCTGGTTTTCAAAAAGAAAGAAAAGGTCGCGAGAGACACTTGGCAATTCTTTTTTGAGCCAATGAGCAAGTTTAAGTTTACCCCCGGGCAATATTTGGAGTGGACGCTTCCGCATAAAATTCCGGACTCAAGGGGAACAAGGCGTTTCTTTACCATATCTTCCGCCCCCGGCGAAGAAAATATCACGCTAACCATGAGAGTTGCCGAAAAGGGAAGTAGTTTTAAGTCGGCGTTGATGAATTTCAGGGAGGGGCAAGAAGTTGGAGCAACAAGCCCTCAAGGGGAATTTGTTTTGCCCGAAGATAAAAGTATCCCGATTGTTTTTGTTGCCGGCGGGATCGGGGTAACTCCCTTTAGGAGCATGGCAAAGTCAATGATTTTAAATAACGAAAAAAGAGATATCGTTCTTGTTTATTCAAACAGACAAGAAGCGGATATTGCTTTCAAATCGCTTTTAGACCGGGCGGAAGGTTTTGGGTTAAGGACCGTATACGTCAATACTGACAAAGACGGGCATATCGACAAGGAGATGATAATAAAGGCGACACCGGATTATCTGAAAAGGATGTTTTATATTTCCGGCCCCCAACCTATGGTCGAAGCTATGAAAAAGATGCTTTCCGAGATGAAAATCAAAATAATAAAAACCGACTTTTTTCCGGGCTATACAGAGGTTTGAATTAACTATTCGACTATTACCACTCCGGTGTGGGATGGGAACATGTGGTTGTGGTAGTTATAAGTACCGGATTTTGGAAAAGTGAAAGAATAACTTTCTCCTGTTTTGAGTTGGTCAAAAGCGGAATAGTCGGTATGCACCGGGTGGGGATCAGATCCCACCCACATGGTGTTATTTGACTGATCGATAAAAGTCACCGTTGTTCCGGTTGTTACAGTAAGATTATCGGGAACAAACCCAGAGTCGGTATAGGCAACCGTATTTTCCCCGGAAGCTTTATCGGCTGACGGCGGATTGGTGCCCGCCGAATTTTTGTTTTTGTTCAGAAATACAAAAGCGGCGAGAGCGACAAGAACCACGAGTGCGATAAATAAATATTCTTTTTTCACAGACTAGATACTATAACATTTAAAAGTTATTTTTGAAGGCTGACTGGTCTGAACTTCTCGAAACCCCAGATTTAACTCTCAAACCAACTCGTCTAGCTACTGCTTAGCAAGTGTAGCAAAAGTAGCTTTGACAGATGCGTTATCGGTGTTTATCAGTCTTACTTTTTCAGGAAAACGACTATGTAGGGGAGTCAAGAACTCATCTGCCCAAGAGGGGGTTAATACTGCAATGTCTGAAAAATCAACTATTACCTCTTCATTCTCTTGGACATCGTTGAGAGTAGGTTGAAAAGCCAGCCAAGCTTCTTTACCAGAGGGGCGTGATACTAATGTTGTGCCAAATTTTTTTAAATTTATGATCATGTTAAGTTTTCAAATCTAATGATGGCAAGGCATCCTCTTATACTTTTTTCTGCTGATGTGACGATAATCTCTTTATCATTTTCTTTTAAGAACAAATGAGCGTTACCAGTTTCAAAGTCAAGAGTAAGCGGGTTTTCAGTAATAACATCTCTAACGAATTTTAACCCATTTCCCCGGGCTTCCGGAAGCCTGCCAGATATCGTTTCAGTAAAAGCTACTTTAAGGGCATCGCCGTCGTTGGTTAACGCTGGCCTTACCCGTTTAAGAGTTGCTAAAATTCCTTGTCCACGATCGGCTAGTACAATGACCCTACTTCCCAAGTCGTATGAGAAATATATTCCAGTTATGTCCGGCCAGTTACCTAGGTTATGGTCAAAAGAGTTGTTGCCAATTTCACCAGCAATTGCACTTAATAATGACGTTGCTGGAGAGGGAACTGCACGTTGGAGGCTGGACTGAAGTTTCTCAAGCCGCGCTTGGAAAATGTCTCTAGTTTGACAATACACATCTTGTTCCGGAGTTATCCCCGTTTCTGCTGACGCCCACTGTTTTACTAGTGTAACAATCTCCCGTAGGAAAACGTCAATATCTGTTTGTCTATAATAACGATGCCCCTTGGGGCCGTTTCTAACAGAAAGTAATCTGTGTGTTTTATCCCACCTTCTAAGGCTATCGATAGAAACACCCAGTAATTTTGAGGCTTTTCCTATGGAAATCAGCTTGCTTGGCATATGCGTAAATCTCTGCTAATATTAGCACATCTATGCAAATCTATGCAAACCTAGACAAGGATGCCTAGGTTTAACACGAACGCTTGCACTGGGCTTGCCGAAGTGCTCCCCCCTGATTGACATGTTTAGGAATAGGAATTTAGACCCTTAGCAAGCCACGGAATCCTCTGGCGGCGTAATAAGATTCTGCGCCGTTGTGATACACGAAGACATTATCATAGCGGCGATCAGCAAAGATGGCGCCGCCGAGTTTTCTAATGTCAGAAGGAGTTTTTAACCAGCTCGACGTCTTCGTATCGAAATTTCCAAGTTTCTGCAACTCTCTATATTGCTCTTCCGTTAAAATCTCAATTCCCATAGCATCAGCCATACCAATAGCGTTATTTTTCGGTTTATGTTCTTTTCTTGACTCCTGGGCTTGCCGGTCGTAACAAAGATTCCTGCGGCCAGCTGGACTTTCTGCGGAGCAATCGTAGAAAATATATTCATCGGTTTTGGAATCACGACCCACGACATCCGGCTCACCGCCGGTTCTTTCCATTTCTGAAAGCGACAACAGCTTTTGAGGATTGGATTCCAACTTTGCTTGGACTTTAGCCCAGTCAAGACCTTTATGGCGGATCATATTTTTCTCAAACCGGGCTTTCAATGTTTTAAGTAGTTCTTCTTTATTGCTATTAATGTTGTTCATATTTTGCCTTGGCTCCCCAAGCCTAGAATTAATATAACACTAGACTTTACTTCGATCATCCATGCATTTCAAGATTTGCGGTATATTGGCGAGTTGAGACAGAGATGGGAAGAAATCAAAAGATTGCAAGCGCTACCAGCTTTGATTATTCAATAAGCTGCAAAAACTATATAGGTTTTTTTGGTATACTGGAATTGAAAAATAAGAAGAAAATAACTTTCATGAAAATAAGAGCTATTATTATCATTTTAATCGCGCTTTTAATTGCATTTGTCTTCTATTGGGTGTTCATAAGAGGCGTGGGATTGTATGGAACGAAAATTGTTTATGAGGATAAATCTCTGGGTTTTTTCTTAAATCAATACGATAAAACCCTCCGAATTCAAATAGCAAATACTCAACCTTCAGATGTTACTATTGGTGCTAATGTAAAGGGACTCGAAGAAAAATATGATGGTCAAATTGTGAAATGGGATTTAATAGTTAATGAGTCGTATGACTCCTTTACCGATGTTGTCGGCAATTGTTATCGTGTATTACAGATAAATTCTATTGATGACCAACATTTACCCATAAATATCAGCTTCCAAGGTACAAATTGTAAATTTTGGAGAGAAATCAAAAATGGTGACTCAATTAGCGTTGTAGGAGAAATGAATATCGAAGAGTGGATTGTAAACGAAGAAAAACCTTATAAAACCAAAGTGGTTAATGAGATCAGGCCGATGGTTGTTAAACACAATAGTAGCTATTATGCTGATACAGCATTGCTCAAGCACCTAAGACAACAGTTGTTGTCAACCTATGAGTGAAGAAGAAACACGTCTTTCCCCCCGCGATCCCCAACTCCAGTTTTTGTGGAATTTCTGGCTCTAGAACCGTAACTCTAATATAACCACGCAAGTCTACAAGGCTTTCTCTAGTTTTGGGCTTGTAGCTCAAATAAGGGAAAAACAAAAATTCTCAAATTATTTTCAACAATCGACTTGATTTCTAACGGTCAAACTTTCGTTGGTATAATGCATCCATGGAAGAAGTAGAGTCTCAGGAGTCTTTCCGGATATTGCTAGACGCTGATACAGAGACTGAACACCTCGAATTTAAGCTTGCCGCAAGTGGATTCAGCTTCAAGGCGGGAAAAAGATCGCTCTGTGGTTATGCGGTAGCTTTAGCCAATGAGGGAGGGGGCAGACTAATTTTAGGAGTAACTGATAAAAAACCTCGAGTTGTGAAAGGTACCCTCGCATTCCAAAATGTAACTAAACTAGAAAGTGACCTCTACCAAAAACTTAAAAGGAGGATAACAGTAACTGAGCTTGCAGTAGAGGGGAAAAGGGTTCTCATAATAGACATTCCCTCTCGACCGATAGGAGAAGCTTTGGAGTTTGACGGGCAGTATCTCATGAGAATTGGCGATGAGCTGTTGCCCATGTCCCCCGATAAACTTAAGGCAATAAACAATGAGGCTGTGGGTGATTTTTCGTCAAAAATACTTCCGGGTGTTACATATACAGATTTATCGAGTGAATCAATAGCCGAGTTGAGAAGACTGCTGACCAACTCAACTAGAGTGGAAAAGGATCTGGCAAAGCACGCTGATAAGCAAATGTTGCAAGATTTAGGATTGATTGATGGCGAAAGGATAACTGTGGCGGCCCTAGTTCTACTTGGTTCTTCGGCTGCTCTAAAAAAATTTATACCAAACTCAGAGATTAGGTATGGCTACAAAAGTGATGAGAAAGAGATCAGGAATCAGGAAAGTGTAATTTACACGGAGGGGTATCTTGCTTACTACAATAGACTTTGGGAAAAGATTGATTCACGAAATCTCGTGCTACACATACCCCAGGGTTTGCTTGTGAAAGAAAAGAAAGTCTTTGACGAAGAGACCGTGCGAGAAGCTGTTAACAATGCCATTATTCATAGAGATTATTCAGAACACGAACCAATAATAATAATCCAAGCCCCTTATATTCTAAATATTACTAGCCCTGGCGGATTTCCATATGGAGTTACCATAGAAAATATTGCTTCAACCACAAAGACGCGCAACAAACTTGTTGCTGACGTCTTGTATAAGTGTGAATTCGTTGAGCAGTTTGGTAATGGGGTTAATCTCATGATTAGAAATCAACTATCTCTTGGAAAGAACCCACCAAACTATTCCGAGACAGACAAGTACAGAGTCATCCTGTCACTGGATGGAAACATTAAGGATATAGAATTTGCAAAATATGTTCTTAAAGTGGCAAATAAGTTGAAGATCTTCCTCAACGACACGGAGCTTTTGTTGCTTTATGATATTCGGGAAGGTGGAAAGGTGGAGAACAATAAAGTCCTAGAGGCACTTAGTAATGCAGGAATTATTGAACGTTTAGGTTCAAATAGATTCATTCTCTCCAAGCAATATTATGCTTCCATTGACCGTAAGGGGGTTTATACTAGAAGAAGAGGCCTAGATAAAGAAACGAATAAGGAACTTATAATTCTCCATTTGAAACATTACAAAAAAGGTTACATTAAAGAGTTCTTAGAGGTCTTGAAGGACGTTCCCCAATCTACTGTTAATTCTTACTTGGCAGAGTTGAAACAGACAGGAACAATTGAACTTGTGGGTAAGCCCACTTCTTGGAGTGGCCCGAATAAGGCTTATTGGCGACTGGTATAGAGAGTTACCAGAGAGTTTCTAGAGAGTTACCAGAGAGTTTCTAGAGAGTTGGCTCCGGGAGAGGGATTCGAACCCCCGACTCTCGCCTTAACAGGGCGCCGTTCTACCACTGAACTATCCCGGAATGCAAGGTAATTATATCTCATCCGGGGTTTTGGATATAATGAGTAAATGACAATTGCGCTTTTGGGGTCGGGGGAGTTTACGGAGGCGATGGAGGAAATCGACCGTTTTGTGTTAAAGGGTGTGGAGAATCCAATAGTGGCGATTGTGCCGCTGGCGGCGAAGAAAGAAGCGGATTATCGGAAGTGGGTGGAGATGGGGGAGAGGCATTTTGAGAAGTTGGGAATGGAGGCATATGGAGCGGAAACGGCGGAGGAGCTGAAAAGAGCGAATGTAGTGTATTTTTCGGGCGGGGATCCGGGATATTTGCTGGAGCAGGTGAAGGGAGAAATTTGGGAAGAGGCAATAAAGAAACAGGTGATTTGCGGAAGTTCGGCGGGGGCGATGCTTTTGGGGGAGTGGATGTTGGCCAATATTTATGCCGTCATAGATAACGGCGAGAAAAAGTTGCAGTGGGAAAAGGCGATGGGGGCAGTGCCATATACGGTTTGGCCCCACTTTGACTGGGCTTTAAGAGAGATACCGGAAAAAATAAAAGAGTTTCTCGATCAGGCCCCAAAAAGCGATTGGCTGGGGATTGATGAGGATACGGCGGTGATATTTCCGTCGAGAATTGTGCTTGGCAGAGGGGTTGCGCATTGGTGTAAGATATAGCAATGATTAAAGGAATGGAGGGCGTGACATTATTCAGCGGTAACCCCAAGCAGTTGGCTGATTTTTACGGTAAGACGGTGGGAGTCAAAATGACATTTGAAGCCGAGCTCGGCGGCGGGGACGATTTATTTGGGTTTGAGATTAAAGGCGGAGCGAACCTGTACATTACCAGCCACAGCAGGGTAAAAGGTAAAAACAGTCAGCCGGAGAGGATGATGGTTAACTGGGAGGTGGATGACATAGAAAAAGAAACAGCCCGGTTGAAAAAGGCCAGGGTAAAGCTGGTGGCTGACATCTATCATATCCAGGACTATGGCTATATAGCCACGTTCGAGGATCCGGACGGGAATTATTTCCAGCTGGTGAAGACAAAGGCTTAAAATAGGGGAATGAAGTGGTTGCTGGTTCTGATTTTGAGCTTGTTAGTTGGCGGCGGGCCGGCAGTTGTGACGGAAGTGGCGCCGGTGCTGATACCAATGCCGACGCCAACACCGACGGTGCAAGTGAGGAAGAGTTTTGTGCTTTTGAATATGCCGTTTACGAGCCAGGCGCCGAACGGGGAGTGGAGTGACCCGAGGCATCAGGATGGATGCGAAGAGGCCGCCGCCCTCATGGCCGCGGAATGGAGTAAGTGTAACAGTAACTGTAACAGGATTGAGAAAAATTACGCGGCGAGGGAGATTGAGAAAATTTGGGAGTGGGAGGTGGAAAATTATGGGAGCGGGGTGGATACGTCGGTTGAGGATACGGCAGTACGGATAATCGGAAAATATTTCGGGGTGTCAGCATACAGGATCGTCAGTGTGTCAGAGTATCAGCAGATCAGGGACGAAATTGAGAAAGGGAGTTTGGTGATTGTGCCGGTGGACGGGAGGGGACTGAACCCCAATTACACGGCGCCGGGGCCGGAGAGACATATGATACTCATCCGGGGGTATGATGACGAAACCGGGGAATTTATAACCAATGACGCGGGAACGAGGAGGGGGGAGAAGTACCGGTATAAATACCGGACTTTGTTTAACGCGATCAGGGATTATCCGACCGGGGACCATATACCTATTACCGGTGTTGACAAGAAGATGATTGTGGTACAGTAAATGTATATCTGTCTAGAAAGGCGGTGAGTTGGATGAAGAAAATGGAAGACTACTTTAAAAAACATTACAACTACAATGCCCTGGTACACACCGTGTTGGGAATCGGGATCGGGATTCTGATGACTTACCCGCTGGTCGGTGAACATCCGTTCAGATGGGGAGCGGCGTTTGTGCTGGCTGGCGTACTGGGACATTTATACCCCATAAGCGGGGGAAAGTAAGGAGGTGATAAGTAATGGACAAAAAAACAAAAGGCACTTTGCATGTGGTCGCTTTTACCTTGGCGATGGTCGGGGCGTTGAACTGGGGGTTGGTGGGCTTGCTGAACTTTGATTTGGTATCGACGCTGTTCGGGTCGATGCCGGGTCTTGTCAAGCTCGTCTATATCCTGGTGGGCGTTTCCGCCGTGTACGTGTTTGCCGGGCATAAAGACGACTGCAAAATTTGCGGGGAAATGATGAAAAAATAATGTATACTGAAACTATGAAGAAGGCATTGCTAATGGCGGTGGTGTTTTTGACGGGGGTGGTGCCGGCAAGAGCGATGATGGTCGATGGCATAAATGTGGCAGAGAGGGTGGAGGGAAGGGTGCTGGTGAAGTTCCGGGATGGGGTGGGGAGAGGTGAAGCGATGAGACAGATGGGACGGATGGGACGAATAGAAGAAAGGCTGGAAGCGCTGGATGTGTGGAGCCTGGGTGTGCCGGCGGCGGCGCAGGAAAGGCTAATAAAGATTTTGGGGGCGAATCCGCTCGTTGAGTTTGCCGAGCCGGATTATGTGGCAACGGTACTAATGACACCCAATGACCCGAATTTTGCCGATAAGCAGTGGGGTTTTGATAATATTGGACAGACAATATTGGGGGTTCTTGGAAAAGTGGACGCGGATATTGACGGGCCGGAGGCGTGGGATGTGGCCAGCGGAGCCGGGGTAAGAGTGGCAGTGCTGGACACGGGGGTGGACCAGAATCATGAGGATATTTCGGCTAAAGTCGTGTTGCAAAAGAATTTTTCCAGCTCAAGCACGGTGGAGGATTTTTATGGACACGGGACGCATGTGGCGGGAATAATCGCGGCGGTAACTAATAATGAAGTAGGTGTGGCAGGCGGGTGCCCGCAGTGCGTGATACTAAACGGCAAGGTGCTGGGGGATAACGGGTCCGGGGCGTATTCGGCGATTGCCAACGGGTTGACCTGGGCGGCGGACAACGGGGCCAGGGTAATCAATTTGAGTTTGGGGGGAACGGCGCGGTCGCTGACATTGGAGCGAGCGGTAAATTATGCCTGGAATAAAGGGGCGGTAATCGTAGCGGCGGCGGGAAATTCGGGAAGCAGCAGCAAGCTGTACCCGGCGGCGTATACCAAAGCGATCGCTGTGGCGGCGACGAATAATCTAGATGCCAAAGCCAGCTGGTCTAACTGGGGAGCAAAGTGGGTGGATGTGGCGGCGCCGGGGGAGAATATTTTTTCCACTTTTCCCAACCATCCATTTGTGATCGGGACTAATTACGGCCGATCACAGAATTATGATTTTGCTTCGGGGACGTCGATGGCTACGCCCATGACGGTGGCGGCTGTCGGGGTGGTGTGGTCCAGCCCGTGGGGGACGAGTAATTCGGCGGTGAGGGCAAGAATTGAGGGTAAGGCGGATAAAATTTACGGCACGGGAACGTATTGGTCGGCCGGGCGGGTAAACGCGGCGGCGGCAGTAGCACCATAGAGTTGGAGGGGTATGGATGAACTAACTTTCGAGCGGGATTGTTTGATAGAAAGGATTAGTCAATCATGGTGGCAGAGAAGCGGTTGTTGGGGAGTGTATATGAAAAGTTGGGGAGGTAATATGGCGGTCTTTTTGGGAATAATCATAATAATTTATTTGATAGCGATTTTTGTTTTGTTGAGGAACAGAAATTGGAGAGTGAGGATAGTTGTGACTGCAGTTTATGCGGTAGTGGTAGGTTTAGTGGGAAAAGTGTTGCTGGGGATGTAATTTCTATTGACTTTGGGTAATGTTTGGAATACAGTAAGGTTGTGGAGAACAAATTGGCGATGTTTGAGGGGAAGAAAATAAGGAGGGTTTGGGATGAAAAATCCCAAGATTGGTGGTTTTCGGTAGTGGATGTGGTAGGTGCGTTGACCGAAAGTGTTGACCCAAGGAATTATTGGAAAGTACTGAAGAGCAGACTAAAGGATGAAGGCAGTGAGGTGGTTACAAAGTGTAACCAACTGAAATTACCAGCTGCGGATGGGAAATATTATGAAACAGATGTGGCAAACACGGAGACGATGTTTAGAATAATTCAGACCATTCCGTCGCCTAAGGCGGAGCCGTTTAAATTGTGGCTGGCGAGAGTGGGGTATGAGCGGGTGGAAGAAGAAACCGATCCGGAGTTGGCTATTAACCGGGCGATGAACAGTTACTTGCGTAAGGGATATTCGCCGGAATGGGTGAATTTGAGATTGAAGTCGATTGAAATTCGCAAGGACTTAACGGACGAGTGGCAAAAAAGAAGAGTGAAGGCGGGTCGGGAATTCGCTATTTTGACTGACGATATTACTTTGGCTTGGGCGGGATTGACAACGCGGAGTTACAAGAAATTTAAGGGTCTCAAAAAGGAAAACTTGAGGGACAATATGACGAATTTGGAAATGGTGTTGAATATGCTGGCGGAAACGGCGACGACGGAGATTTCGAAAAAAGACGAGCCGGAAACTTTTTGGGAGAATCGAAAAGTGGCCAGGCGGGGCGGGGGGGTGGCGAAAGTGGCGAGAGTGAAGATTGAAGAGGAAACCGGGAAGAAGGTCATTGGCAAGTTCAAACATAAAGGCGAGTTGAGTTTAAAGAGAGGATAGCTATATAATTGGTGCATGAAGAGGTGGTTGGGAATAATGGCGGCGGTTGGGTTGCTGATGGCCGGAGGGGTAGCGGCGAGTGAGGGGACGGCGGAATTGAATAACGTGGTTGGAGAGCAAGGACGGTGCTGGGTGGGATCGGTGCTTTTGAAAAGTTTTAGTTATAAGCTGATTGTGAGCTGCCGGGATCTGACGTATCCGGCGTCGGACGAGGACGTATTTGATTATGGATTTTGGATTGTGCCATCGGACGGGAAGCCGCCGGTGAAACTGGGAGTGCTGGGGGTAGGGAAAGCGGAGTTTGGCAGTAACGTGCGGTTTTCGACTGTGCTGGTGACTAAGGAGGGAAAACAACAGTCGGGCCAGAAAATGGGGCCGGTGGTGATGCGCGGTGAAATCCGGCCGATTAAATTTTTGGAGACGGGTATCGGGGAGCCGACGCCTACGCTAGAACCGGCCCCCCTTCGCCCCACTGGGGCTACGGAGGGGCAGGCGCAAGCGCCTGAACAAGTGGCGGCCAAGGGGGTACAACTGGGGGCGACGATACTAAAAGTCGTGGGTGTGGCGTTTGTGCTGGGAATCGGAGCGATTGTGGTCGTGATCGTTGTGTCCAGTCTGGGATCGAAAAAGAATGTACCGCCCGGATTGTAATTAATATTTACCCATGAGGTTGCGGATGGCTTCCCGGAAGAGGTTGACGATGAAGCGGATGACCGACTCGACGACGTAGACTAAAAAGCGCATGATTTTTATAAACCAATAGGGCGAATGGGTAGAAAAGAAGTTTTGGAAACGCTCAAGAGGAGTAGGGGGGCGGCCGTAGAGGGGGATCATAATTGAGTTGTAGGTAGTGGGTTGTGAGTTGTGGGTTAGGGAAGAGATTTGGTAACAGTTGTCGTGCCGCCGGATTTGAGGTAGAAGGTGACGTCGAGTTGG
>Ga0209541_10007160_pt1 | contig 18815 bp, 19 predicted proteins | sample RifCSPlowO2_01_FD_184027 | JGI IMG/M metagenome (GOLD analysis project Ga0209541, IMG submission 184027) | Groundwater microbial communities from Rifle, Colorado - Rifle CSP2_plank lowO2_0.1 (SPAdes) (version 2) | ecosystem: Environmental > Aquatic > Deep subsurface > Groundwater | place... | reverse complement strand
ATTGAAGCCGCTCGGACAGTTGCTACTCCGCCTAACTATGAAATTTTACACGTCATTCCCAAAAGTTTCACGGTTGACGGCCAAACTGGCATCAAGGATCCAATCGGCATGACTGGTGTGAGGTTAGAAGTTGATACCCAAATTATCCAAGGCTTAAGTTCTCAGATTAAAAATTTAACCAAAGCAGTTTATCGGCCAGGGATTGATATTCAAGACCTGGTTTTGTCAATCTTGGCGACTTCTGAAGCAGTTTTATCCAACCGCCAAAAGGAATTGGGCGTAGCCGTAGTTGACATTGGCGGAGCAACCACCAACTTAGTGGTTTTTGAAGAAGGCGACATTTTGCATACGGCAGTTTTACCAATCGGCTCAGATCACATCACCTCTGATATTGCGATTGGCCTTCGTATTTCAATTGATGTGGCCGAAAAAATCAAACTGGAATACGGAGCTGCCAGTGCTGACAAAATTGGCAAAAGAGACGAGATTGATATTGGGGAATTAGAAGGAACTGAGAGCAATTTTATCTCTAAAAAGTATGTGGCAGAGATTATTGAAGCTAGAGTTGAAGAGATTTTTGACAAAATTGATGCAGAGTTGAAAAAGATTGACCGAAGTGGTAAGCTACCTGCAGGAGTGGTGTTGACTGGCGGCGGTGCAAAATTACCTGGTTTGATTGAAGCGACCAAGAAAAGACTAAAATTACCAGCTAGCCTAGGCAAACCTACGGAAATTACTAGTGCCATTGATAAAGTTAATGATTTAGCCTTTTGTACGGCAGTTGGTTTGGTCCTCTGGGGCAATCAGCTAGAAAGTCAGCGACACCTAGGCTCATTGGCCAAAATTTTTAGCCGATTACCGAATTTGCGGTCAGCCAGTAGCCAAATTAAAAAGTGGTTTAAAAAAATAATTCCTTGAAGAGAAGTAAGAATTTAGAATTAGGTGCAAAAGTTAAGCAGATTTAAAGTTTCTTAATTCTTAATTCTTAATTCTTAATTCTGAAATATGGCTGAAATTAAGCCTGATATTGAGACTTTCGCTAAAATTAAAGTGGTTGGTATTGGTGGTTCTGGCGGTTCTGCAGTTAACCGAATGGTTAATTCAAAAATTAGAGGGGTTGATTTTTTAGTGATTAATACTGATGTTCAGGCCCTTCACCATTCCCAAGCCCACACCAAGCTTCATATTGGTAAAATGACAACCCGGGGTTTGGGGGCGGGAATGGATCCGGAAATTGGTCGAAAGGCCGCTGAAGAAAATCAAACTGAAATCCGTGACGCTCTGAATGGTGCAGATATGATTTTTGTTACTTGTGGGCTTGGTGGCGGTACCGGGAGCGGGGCTGCTCCAATCATTGCCAATATGGCTAGAGAGAGCGGGGCTTTGACCGTAGCGGTTGTAACTAAGCCGTTTTCATTTGAAGGCGCTCAGCGTCGAGCGATTGCCGAAAAAGCCTTGTCAGAACTACAAGACAAGGTTGATGCCATTGTTACTATTCCTAATGATCGTCTTTTACAAATTATTGATAAAAAGACTTCTTTACTTGAGGCCTTTAAAGTTTGTGATGATGTTTTGCGCCAAGGCGTGCAGGGAATTGCCGAACTTATTACGGTTCCAGGTCTAATCAATGTTGATTTTGCTGACGTCAGAACGATTATGCGCGATACCGGTTCAGCCCTGATGGGTATTGGTCAGGGGAGCGGTGAGACTCGGGCCGTGGAAGCGGCTAAGTCAGCCGTCACTAGCCCATTGCTCGAGCTCTCAATTGATGGGGCTAAAGGGATTTTATTTACGGTAGTTGGCGGTTCGGATTTAGGGATGCACGAGATTGAAGAAGCGGCTAAAATCATTACCCAATCAGCCGATCCAAACGCCAAAATTATTTGGGGCGCTGTAATTAATGAGGCGTTAAAAGATGAAATTAAAATTACAGTTATTGCCACTGGTTTTAGCGGTCGTGAGAGAAGTAATTTAGAAATTATCGGGGCGGAGGCAGACAGCGGATATCAACCCAGTCGGTTTATCAAAGAGGGCCAAAAAGAAAAATTTTCAGAAATAAAAAAATTACAAAAACAACCATTAAAAAAATTATTCAGCAAAGAACCAGAAAAAACACCAGAGGAAGAGGAACTGGAAATCCCTGCCTTCATTCGAAAAAAGATGAAATAAATACGAATTAATCCGGATGGGATATCCAAATGTTACGAATTAAAATATTCAGATAACGCATTAGGATTAATTCGGATTTAAACAAAAACAAAAAAAATTAAATAAGGCAAACTTTGTCTTATTTTTTTCGTCGCTTTAATAAGAGAATTAAGAAGTAAGAATTAAGAAGTAAGCAGGCAATAAAATTTTGGATTCTTAATTCTTTATTCTTTATTCTTAATTCTGGAGTATGATTTTCGGAGTCGGTGAACCAAAATTGAAATTAACCAAAAATGCCTTGAAGGTACTTGAAAGTCGTTATCTTTTAAGAGACGATAAAGGCAGAGTTGTTGAAAAACCCATGGAAATGTTCAAGCGGGTGGCTGATTTTATTATTAAAGCCGAAGATAAATATAAAATTGATCCAGAAAAAAGAAAAGAGCTTGAAGCAGCCTTTTTAGAAATAATGGTTAATCTAGAATTTTTGCCCAACAGTCCTACTTTTAGTGGAGCGGGGACGGTCTTAGGGCAACTGTCCGCCTGCTTTGTTTTACCGGTTGGCGACTCCATGGAAGAAATTTTTGAAGCGATTAAAAATACCGCCCTAATCCATAAATCCGGCGGCGGAACTGGTTTTTCTTTTTCACGCCTGCGGCCGAGTAAAGACCCGGTTAAATCAACCTCTGGTCTAGCCTCTGGGCCGGTGTCTTTTATGACGGTTTTTGATGCGGCGACTGAAACAATCAAGCAAGGTGGCACTCGTCGCGGCGCTAATATGGGTATACTGCGCGTTGATCATCCTGACATTTTAAGTTTTATCACTTGTAAAGAGAATAGTAATAAATTAAACAATTTCAATATCTCCGTTGCTGTCACTGATAAGTTTATGAGAGCTTTAGAGAATGATGAAGAGTACGACATAATCAATCCGCGCGATGGTAAAGGTGTCAGTAAACTTAAAGCCAAGGAAGTGTGGGATAAAATTGTTGACCACGCTTGGCTCAACGGCGACCCGGGAGTGGTTTTTATTGACACCATTAATAAATTTAATCCGACTCCGCACATTGGTCAAATTGAAAGTACTAATCCTTGCGGTGAACAACCTTTGTTGCCTTATGAATCCTGTAATTTAGGTTCAATAAATTTATCCAAGTTTATTGAAGAAGGAAATATCAACTGGGAAAGATTAGGCGAGGTAGTCAAGGTAGCAATTCAATTTTTGGATGACGTGATTGACATGAATCAGTATCCGATTAAAGAAATTCATGATATGACTCACGGCAATCGCAAGGTTGGATTGGGGGTAATGGGTTGGGCCGACCTGTTAATTCAATTAGGCATTCCTTACAATTCTCAAGAAGCCTTAGACCTGGCCGAGAAAGTAATGAAATTTATTAAAAATAAAGCTGATTCTGCCTCGGTTGCTTTATCTAAAGCAAAAGGAGTCTTTCCTAACTTTGAAGACAGCATTTATGACACGGCCGACAGCCCGGGTATTCGCAACGCGACCAGAACCACCATTGCTCCCACCGGCACCCTAAGTATTATTGCGGCTTCTTCTTCCGGCATTGAGCCTCTTTACGCCATCGCTTATGTTCGTAAATCGCACATTGGTAGAAAAGGAGACGATTGGATTGAGCTAATTGAAGTTAATCCTTATTTTGAAAAAATTGCCAAAGAAAAAGGCTTTTATTCCAAGGAAATGATGGAGAAGGTAGCCAAGGAAAGTTCAATCCAGCATATTGACGGAATTCCCGAGTCAGTCAAGCGAGTTTTTGTCACGGCGCATGATGTTAGTCCAGAGTGGCACGTCAGAATGCAGGCTGCTTTTCAAAGGTATGTTGATAATGCTGTGTCTAAAACCATTAATTTTCCTAACAGCGCCACGAGAGAAAATGTCGCCAAAGCTTATTTATTAGCCTATGAAACTGGCTGTAAAGGTATTACAATTTATCGGGATGGCAGCCGTGATGTTCAGGTTTTAACCACAGGAAAATCAACTAAAGAAAAAGTTGAGCCAGCTAAGCCCCTTTACAAAAGAGAACGGCCGACAATGATGAGAGGCACAACCTATAAAGTTAAAACTTCTTATGGCGATTTATATGTCACGATCAATGACGACGAAGAAGGTAATCCCTTTGAAGTTTTTGCTAACATCGGTAAAGCTGGCGGTTTTTTTGCCGCTAAGTCAGAAGCGATCTGCCGTTTAATCTCTTTGGCTTTACGTTCAGGGATTCCAGCTGAAGAAGTAATAAAGCAAATCAAGGGTATCCGCGGTCCAATGCCGTCTTGGTCTGACGGCGGAATGATCCTTTCACTGCCGGATGCAATTTCACAAATCATGGAGCGTCACATCAGCCGGGAGCAGCCAAAACTGGGTCTGGAATATCATGCGCCAACCAAAGTTTCAAAGGAAAGTTTGTCTAAACCAGTGGCCGCGGCTAATCCTGGTAATCCCGGAAACCTCGGCAATCATAATGGGAATGGTTTGAATTTAAATCGCTCGATTGCTGATTATGGCACTGCGCCGGAATGTCCGGAGTGCGGCAATGTTTTGGAAATCAGTGAAGGCTGTTTGAAGTGCCAGGCTTGCGGCTATTCGAAGTGCGAGTAGGTAAGAGCGTAAGAGAGTAAGAACGTAAGAATGTAAGAACATAAGAACTTAAGATAGTAAGTTTAGAAAATCAACATAGCGCCATGAATTAATAATTAACTCACTCAATTTATGGCGCAAGTTATTACTTTTAGAAGTTTAAAAGTTTGGCAAAAAGCCCACTCACTTGTTTTGAATGTTTATCAAGTGACACAGGGCTTTCCTTCGGCAGAAAAATTTGGTTTAGTTTCGCAGATGAGGAGAGCGGCAGTTTCAGTAGCTTGCAATATTGTTGAAGGATTTAGGAGAAAATCGTTAAGAGACAGTTTGAACTTTTATAATATCGCTGATTCTTCTTTAGAGGAATTAAAATACCAAATAATTTTAAGCTTTGATCTTAAATTTTTAGATCAGAATAATTTCAAGAAAGTTTATTATTTAGCAGAGGAAGTTAGCCGAATGCTTTGTCGCTGGAATCAATACCAAAAGAAAAAATTAAAATAAAGTTCCTTGAATTCTTACGTTCTTAAGCTCTTATGTCCTTACACTCTCATAATCTAGGTAAAATCCATGTCTATACTGGCAACGGCAAGGGTAAAACTACTGCTGCACTAGGTTTAGCTTTGCGAGCAATCGGTGCTGGATACAAAGTTTATATCATCCAATTTCTCAAAGGGCAGGATTATAGTGAACTCAAAAGTTTAAGGCCTTTGAAGAAAATAACCTTAAAGCGATTTGGCGAAAGAACCTTTATCCATAAAATTGGTACTAAGCCAGACCGAATCGCCACTCTTGAAGCTTTCAGCTGGGCGAAAAAAATCATTAAAAGCAATAAATTTGACATTGTAATTTTAGACGAGGTATTTTTAGCGACCTTTTTTAAATTAATTAAAGTTTCTGAAGTTGTAAGTTTGATTAAGAAAAAGTCTAAAAATGTAGAATTAGTTTTAACCGGCCGCAAAGCACCGGTCCAAATCATCAGGTTAGCCGATTATGTTACAGAAATGAAGGAAATAAAACATCCTTATCAAAAAGGTTTATTAGCCCGAAAGGGAATTGAAGATTAGTTATTATAGTCATTGCGAGGAGTGCCGCCCCTCGACTCGCTTCGCTCGCTCGGGACGGGACTCCTCGTAATGGCAAATATGATTATAATGAGTTATCCACAGAAATTCGTCTTGACCTATTTTTTTTCTCCAGCTAGAATTAAGTCACCTTTGAAAAATAGCGGTAGTTTTCCGAAGTGAGGTTAAAATCCTCCGCTGATCCGCAACTGTAATTTCGAAACGTAGTGAAGAAATTACCTCGAGTTTATCGAGAGGTGAAAGCCCCTCGACAAGCTCGGGGCTTATTCTCACTACGTTCGAATAAGCCAGGTCGAGAAAACTATTGCTCTTGTCCCGGATTAAATCCGGGATCTAATTCACTTAACTCTTCGAGACTAAGAGTGGTGAATATTCGCTTTAAGCGAAATATTTACTTCTCCTCGAAACAGGAGATTTTTTGTTTTATGATAAAAGTAATACGAATCTACGAATGTCATCCGAATCTACGAATGAAGGTGAAAAATTTTGTAGTTGGTTTATTAATGCTGACTATGCTGGTTCAGCCGGCTTTTGTTACAGCCGGTGTGTCTGAGGCAGTAACTTATTTACAGTCTCAGGTTGATGATCCTTGGATTACCATGGCTTTAGTTGCAGCCGGACAGACCAATATTCCAAGTGGTCATTTAAGAGGCGTTTCAGGCAGTTTAGCCACTGATTACTCAAAAACCATTTTAGCCATTACAGCTTTAGGGCAAAATCCGAAGACTTTCGGCAATATTGATTATGTCGCTAAGTTGAAAACCTATTATTCCAACAATCAAATTGGCGATGTAAATCTTTTGAATGACGACATGTGGGCGATCTTGGCCCTAGCCTCGGCTGGCGAAACTAACTCAACTGAAGTTACCGCGGCCAAAAATGTTTTATTAGCGAATCAAAACACTGATGGCGGCTGGAGTTATTCAGTTGGTGCAGGCAGCGACACTAATGACACCGCTGCTGCTGTCATGGCCTTAGTTGAAGCTGGCCTTAGTCCTTCTTCTTTAGTAATCACCAACGCTCTTAATTATTTACAGTCCGCTCAAAATTCAGATGGTGGCATCGGTTATCAAATTGGTAGTGACTCAGATTCAGGTTCTGACTCTTGGATCATATCAGCTTTAAATAAAGTTGGCATCAACCCTTCTTCTTGGAGTAAGAACAATAATAATCCAATCACTCATTTAAATTCACTCCAAGATACAGACGGCGGTTTTTGGTGGGTAGAGGAAGGAACTTCAGAATGGAATAATAAAGCCATGACTGCTTTTGCCGTGATTGCTTTAAGTAACAAAACTTACCCCCTTGGTTATTATCAACCTAATCAAGACTCGGAGTCTGGCGCTTATCATTTACGAATTCAAGGCAGTGCTGGGAATATTTGTGATACTGATGTGGCGGCTAGTAATGCTTTAGAAATGGTGGAAAACGGTGCCGCTCAGTGCAGTTATACTTACACTATTGAAAATACTTCTTTTGGACCATACTTGTCAGCCATTAATAGCGAGGTAGCACAGGGTATGTCTGGTTGGATGTATTTTGTTAATTATGTTTCACCACCGATTGGCGCAGTTGATTACATTCTCGAAGAAGGTGACGAAGTGTTGTGGTATTATGGTAATTGGGGTTGGCAGCCAACTCGTCTATCGGCCAGCAGTAGCGAGCTAAATTCCGGCCAAAGTTTGACTGTTACAGTTGAATATTTTGACGGACAGTCCTGGTTAGATTTGCAGGGAGCAACAATAGAAGGTGGTGATCAAGAGTATACTACTAATACTGATGGTCAGGCTGGGATGGATTTATCAGATGGTTATTATACTTTGTACGCTGAAAAAGAAAATTTTGTCCGCAGTAATCAAGAAGTAGTTTTAGTGGGTGACGGAGTTTCACAAAACGTCAATTTAGTAGTAGAAATTGATCAAGGGGGCCACGGTAGGATTGCTGGCGAGTCAATAATTTTTGACGTGAGCCCCAGTCAGCTTGATTTTGGCAAAATTGAACCGGGTCACAATACTTCCCAGTCAGTGACATTGGTAAATTCAGGCTCAGTTAACTTAAATGTGACTTCCGTTGTTAGTGGAGACCCAATTTTTACGGGAAACATTAAAATTAACCAGGAAAATTGGTCAGATTATACTACCGGGTTAACAATCAATCAAAATAAACCAGCCGAAGTTAGTCTAGAAGTCCCTTCAGACTATATTGGTTCAGGCGTTAAGTCCGGTGAGTTGATATTTTGGGCTCAGGCACAGTAACTTTATGAAAAAATTCTATTTTTTGCTGGCAGTCGTTGTATTTTATTGCTGTAACGTTGTTGCAGTGTCAGCTTTAGGTGTCGGAGTCAAACCAAAAGAAATAAATTTAGATATTCAGGTCAATAAAAAGATTGAAACAGAAATTTTAGTAATGAATGTTGCTCAAGAACCAGCCCTTTATCAGGTTTATCCGGACGCGCTAGAAGATGAAATAAAAATTTATCCGGAAAATTTTCAGTTAGGTCCAGAAGGAAGCCAAATTGTTAAAGTTGTTGTTGAAATAAGAAATCCAGGAAAGTTCGCCACCAACTTATCGATTGTTGCTAGGCCGCCAGGCGCTGGTGGTTTACCGACTGCAACCGGCGTTAAGGTTCCAATTACAATTTCTGCGGCTGGTCTGAATTTATGGCGTTTAGCTCTAGCGGTAGTAATAGGAATTTGTCTGTTGATGATTTTTGTAGTAAAATTAAAAAAGGATAATTCAAAGCTATGAGATTGATGGCCAAACTAATAATTATTATTGCTGTTTTCTTGGCTGGCTTTTACGTTGGTCATAACCAAATTTGGGAACCAACTTTACCCATTAATACTAATCAGGAAGAAGAAGTAAGCGAGCAAACAGTAAGTTTAATGTTTGACTTTGGTAATGGTGAAGTAAAAACTTTTGATGATATTACAATTGAAGGTCAGCCAACTGTTTTTGATGTGCTAAAGAGAGTAACTGCTGAAAACGATATTGAATTTCTCTATAAAGATTATGGTAGTGATCTGGGAGTTTTTATTGAGTCAATTAATAATGTTGGTAACAATACTAGTCTTGATCGCTTTTGGCAGTACTGGGTCAATAATCAATACGCAAAAATCGGGGCGAGCAGTTATAGATTAAAACCAGGTGATGTGATTGAATGGAAATATACTAAAGGACAATTTAACAGTTAATCCCGCCACAATAATTAATTTCATAAATGAGGGCGGGATCCTCGATTTTTCACCCCGACTTGTCGGGGGAAAAATCGGGACAGTTAACAAAAATATGACTACAAAGGCTAAATTAATCATCTCAATAATTTTAGTCGCGCTGGGAGTTGTTGCTCGGCTCCTGCCTCACTTTTGGAATTTCGCGCCGATTACCGCGATTGCTTTGTTTGCCGGGGTATACTTAGGTTATCGTTATGCTGTGGCTCTGCCAGTTATCGCTATGGTAATCGGAGACTTGTTTATCGGTTTTTATGAGTGGCAGTTGATGATAGCGGTTTACGGTAGTTTTGTTTTAATTGGTTTTTTAGGAACATTAATTAAAAAACATAAAAGTTTTGAAACGGTTGTGGCAGGTAGTATTGTTGCTTCAGTTTTATTTTTTATCACCACTAACTGGGTTGTTTGGCAGTTTTCGCCTTGGTATGCCAAGACAATTGATGGTTTAATCCAATGTTATATTTTGGCCTTGCCTTTTTTCCGCAACACCATGATTGGTGATTTATTTTATGTTTCAGTTTTATTCGGAGCCTATGAAGCAGTAAATCTTTTGGTAGTAAAAAGGAAATTAAGCCTTCAAACCCTAGAAAAGACCTAAAATAGCTTAAAATTCATTAGATAAGAGGCTGTGGATAATTATCATTTACAGCCTTTTTGTTTAATAAAACGATTTATGGTATAATTAAAGTTAGAAAATTACCAGATTATATATATTTAATTAATTTTTAGAGTATTATTCATTAATAATTAATAATTAAGAAAGGAATATGAAAATTAAAAGTTTCTTATCTAAACTTTCTTCATTTTTTAGCAGTGCGATGGTAGTTTTAATAGCATCGCTTTTTGTTGTCTCGATAGTTTATGCTGGTACTACTATTGGTGCTAATATCGCTACCACTGGTAGTTTAGACGTAGACGGTACGTCATCTAGTACCAGTGCTACCACTACTTATTATGTTTACATTGGTGCAGACATCACTGAACCAACTGGTTGGGATTTCGGCTTGGGTGATTTACTCGCTGGCGATGATGCCTATATTGGTGGCCAGGCAACAACATCTGTTTCTTTATGGATTGGTTCAGGTGGAGCTGCTAACAATCCTAACATGGCTGGTGGTGATTTGTATGTGCAAAATGACGCTGAAATTGATGGTACTTTATACTATTCAGTTGCAACTGGTACTTCGGCTACTAGCACCGCCTATACAATGATTGGAGTAACGCCTTCTACTTTTGCTGCTTTCGATTACGCTGGTGGTGATCTTTATGTTCAAGGCGTAGCTGAAATTGATGGTACTTTATACTATTCAGCTGCAACTGGTACTTCAGCCACTAGCACCGCCTATACAATGATTGGAGTAACGCCTTCTACTTTTGATGCTTTCAATTATGCTGGTGGTGATCTTTATGTTCAAGGCGTGGCTGAAATTGACAGCAATGTTGATATTGGTGGTTATGCTTCAACTACTGGTGATGTGATTGTCTCCGGTGGTACTTTCTCATTAGGTACTACCACAGCTACAACTACCGCTGGTTTGTTTGTGGGTGCAACTGGTGTTACAGGTACTACGACAATCAGTGTTGGCGTCCATGATGCCACGAGCCAGGCGTCGGGTTGTTTGGAAATGTCTAGAATCGATGATGGCACAGCAGCGTGGTACAGCTGCTACGTTAATACCGCTGGGAATGGTATTATTTGTCAGACTGGTCGATGCAATTAAAGTAGAGAAAATTACTAATTAACCTTAAATTCAATATCTTATGAAAAGGACATTTTTGGCAACAACGGGGTTAGTAATATTTTCTCTAGCTTTAGGTTTACCAATTATTGCTTTGGCGGCCAATGTGACTTTCGATGCTGCTACCACCTTAAGTTTGCCGAATGGCGTTGAATTGACTATTGTGAGTGGTGCAACAACAGATGGGTTAGTAGTTAATGATAATAGCACTTTAACAGTGACAGTAGGTTCTGGTACTGATATCACTATTAGGTCAGAGGATGCCTACCTTTTTACGAGTGATCAGAGCAGTGATGCTTATACTTGTATTCCGGGTAGTAATAGTGGGGAAAACTATAGTCAGATTCAGATCAACTCAACCACCGGCGATCACACCATATCAATTACTGCCACTCAGGCTTGTAGTCCAAATACTGGTGGTGGAACTCCTCCAGGTGGCGGTGGTGGCGGTGGCGCTGGTACGCCGCCGGCAGTTCCGAGCGGTACTTCTGTTTTAATTAATGGTGGCAATAGTCAGACTGATACAACCGCAGTTACCTTAACCTTAGCCGCTACTAACGCCAGTTTAATGTTGATTTCTAATTATTCTAATTTTTCTGTGGCGGGCAATTGGGAAAATTATTCTACCTCTAAATCTTGGTCCTTACTCTCAGGCGTAGGGACAAAAACTGTTTATGCTAAATTTCGCAGTTCCGGCGGCGGCGAATCAACTGCCGTGAGCGACACCATTCAATTGGTGGAAGCAGTTGTTCCGACTACTGGTGAGATTGTCGGGGGCAGTGGCGGTTCAGTTAGTTTAAGTGATAATAAAGCCAGCGTTTCCTTTCCAGCTGGTGCGGTTGCTGGCACGGGTACATTAAGTATTACCCCCAGCAGCAGTTACACCGCTCCGAGTAGCGGTAAACAAGTCGTAGGTAACCAGATTTATAGTGTTGTTTTAGAAGTCAGCGGATCAGAAGTGAAGACTTTTCAGGATCTTGTGATTCTCACTTTTAGCTATACGGATAGCGAGATTGCCGGGATTGATGAATCGTCATTATCGATTTATTATTGGGATGAAACTGCCAGCAATTGGGTTTTGTTAGGGGGAGATGTTGATGCGGCTAATAATAAAATTACCGTCAACACCACCCACTTTACTAAATTTGCTGTCATCGGCGAGAAAACAGCAGCCAGTGGCGATTTAGTTAAATTAGCTTGTTTGGCCGGGGCTGGTGTTAATGATCCGTGTAAAGCAGTTTATTATATTGGGTCTAATAGTAAGCGTTATGTTTTCCCGAATGAAAAGACTTATAAGACTTGGTATGATGATTTTTCTACCGTTAAAACAGTAAGTGCTACTGAGTTAGCTAGCTATATAATCGGTGGCAATGTCACTTATCGGCCAAGCGCTAAATTGATTAAGATTCAGACCGATTCAAAAGTTTACGCCGTTGGTAAAAATGGAACTCTCCATTGGGTCAGTACAGCTGCCATTGCTGAAAGTTTATATGGCACTAGCTGGTCTTCAGTAGTTGAAGATATCCCTGATTCATTCTTTGTTAATTATAAGACCGGCAGTGATATTACGGTAGCCTCAGATTACAGCGTCAGTTCTAACCTTAGTGGTTCGCCAGACATTAATACTGATAAAGGATTATAAAAATCAATCAGAAATAAAAACCCCGCCGAAACGTTGCGTGCAACGTCTCGGCGGGGTTTTGCTTAAAACATTGGATTAAGGTATAATATTTTTAGGATTAATAAGATAAAGAATGGCAAAAATCAATAACAAAAAAGTTTACCCTGAAGAGCGTCGAAAGATAGATATTAATCTGTCAGACGAAACCAAGTCTTTTACTGAAAGAATTGACGAAGTGAGAAGTTTAGTTGAAGAAAATTTACGTTACACTAAGCTATTGAAACAATCAGCCCCTCAGAGCGAAGTAGCGACTCAAAAAGAACTTCAAAAATTATTGCAGGAAAATCTTAAAGTCTCCAAAGAGCTTCACGAGATGACTAAAAAAATCAAGCGTTGGGTGACGATGCAGCGGGTTTGGGGAGTAGTTAAGATTTTAATCATCCTTATTCCTATAATACTGGGTGTAATTTATTTGCCGCCGTTGTTGCAAAAAGTACTTGAACCCTATCAGGAACTTTTAAATATCAACCAAGGGGTAAATAATCTCGACAGTCAAAATTTAATCGAAAAGATAACTAATCAAATTAATCAGCAGTGAAATTGACAATTTTCGAAAAAAAAGTCTTAAATTTAGTTAAAAAGATTCCCCGCGGCAAACTAACTACTTACAAATTATTGGCCAAAGCAGTGGGTCAGTCGAAAGCCGCCAGGGCGGTAGGTAATGCTTTGAACAAAAATCCGAGGCTGATAAAAATTTCCTGCCACCGGGTTATCAGAAGCGACGGCAGGCTCGGTGGTTACCGTTTAGGCTGGAAAAGAAAGATGTTATTGCTAAAGAGAGAGGGAATCGAATTTGAAAAAAATAAAGTTAAAAATTTCAAGAAATATATTCAAAACTAACTTTTATTTATGAAAAGTCGCAGTATCATTATTTTTTCCATTTTTATTCTTGTAGCTTTAATTTTTGCATTTTTTGTTTTTGTGTACCGCAGTTATGTGGAACAATTAGTCAAGGATTATGTGGCAAAAATTACTACCTGCGGCAATATTTTAGATGAAGCTGATTGTTATGCCAAGGATTTTTGCGAGGGGATTTATGCGCCAGCTTGTGAGGACTGTCAGGAATTAGAATTTAAACAATGCCAGAAAGTGTCTGACAAACTTTTAGCTCAGTTGCAGACTGAAAAGAAATTATGTGAGCAAACAGGGGGCTACTGGTATCGCAATAAGCTTGGTAATTTTTGCCTTTGCGATAAAGTTGGGATAAACAAAATCTGGAATGCTAAATCAGGGTGTGTTAATAAGTAAAAAAAATGAAAGATTTAATCACTAAAATTGAAGACCTCAAAAGCCGAATCTCCAAGACACGGAGGTTACTTTGACCTTGACGGTCTGAAGAATGAAGTTAAAACTCTAGAAGGAAAGATTAATCAGCCGGATTTTTGGCAAGACCAATCTAAGGCCAAGGAGGTTTCTCAAAAATTTGAAAATTTGCAAGCAGAAATAAGTCAATGGGAAAAAATTACTCAAGAGGTTAAAGATCTGCTTGATTTGGCCAAGACTGCCGCTAAGGAAAGCGACGACTCTATTAGTTCAGAAATAGATAAAGATTTTAAAAAGTTAGAAAAAAAATTTGAGAAACTTGAGTTTCTCGTTTTATTTTCCGGTCCCTACGACAAAAATAATACTATTTTATCCATTCATGCTGGTACGGGCGGCGTGGAAGCCCAGGATTGGGCTGAGATGCTGATGCGGATGTATTTACGTTTTTGCGAAAGTAAAAATTTTGCTACCAGAATCATTGATAAAAGTCAGGGTCAGGAAGCAGGAATTAAAAGTGTTAGCATTGAAGTAACTGGCCGCTATGCTTATGGCAATTTAAAATCCGAAGCCGGCGTTCATCGATTAGTGAGAATTTCACCTTTTGATGCGGAGAAAATGCGCCATACTTCTTTTGCTTTAGTTGAAGTGATTCCGGAGCTTGAAAAAGAGCAGGAGTTAAAAGTCGAAGATAAAGATTTAAAGATTGAAACCATGAGAGCTTCTGGCCACGGTGGCCAAGGAGTTAATACCACTGATTCAGCCGTCAGAATTACTCATTTGCCCACCGGCGTTACGGTTAAGTGTCAAAATGAAAGGTCACAATTGCAAAACCGGCAGATGGCCTTAAAGATACTGCAGGCTAAACTGGCCCAGATTTTAGAAGATAAACAAGCTAAAGATCTAGCTGAAATTCGTGGAGAGGTGCTTTCAGCCGAATGGGGTAATCAGATTCGTTCTTATGTCCTGCAGCCTTACAAAATGGTTAAAGATCATCGGACGAAATTTGAAACTAATGACCCTCAGGCGATACTAGACGGAGAACTTGACGAATTCATTGAAAGTTATTTAAGATACATGAGTAAACGAGTAAGTAAATTAAGTTAAGTAAGTAAATTAAGCCAGTAAACTTAATTTACTTATCTTGTCTTGCTTACTTTACTTAATTTACTTACAACTTATGAAAATTCTTGTTACCGGTGGGGCGGGGTTTACCCAGCACCACCTACTGATGATAGTTTATTAATTTGTAATGTAAACTTATGGGTAAAATATTAGTTACGGGTGGTGCTGGGTTTATCGGCTCTCACCTCTGCAAATTTTTACTAGATAAGGGTTATCAAGTAGTTTGCCTTGATAATTTTTTTACTGGCCAAAAAAGTAATATTATTTCTTTATTGGATAATCAGAATTTTAAGTTAGTCGAGCAGGATATCATTGAACCTTTTTATCTAGAGGGAGAGTTTGATCAGGTCTATAATTTAGCTTGCCCTGCTTCGCCGATTCATTATCAGAAAAATGCCATTCGGACCATTAAAACTTCAACCATCGGTATGATTAACGTTTTGGGTTTTGCTCGTCATCATGGTAGCCGGATTCTGCAAGCCTCAACCTCTGAAGTCTATGGTGATCCGCTTGAACACCCGCAAAAGGAGACCTATAACGGTAATGTCAATCCCATCGGGCCGCGCGCTTGCTATGACGAAGGTAAAAGAGTAGCAGAAACTTTAATGTTTGATTATTATCGAATGCATGGGATGGATATTAGAGTGGCTCGGATCTTTAATACCTATGGTCCAAACATGACTTTTGATGATGGCCGGGTAGTTTCCAATTTTATTGTTCAGGCGCTCAGAGGCGAACCCATCACCATTTACGGTCAAGGAACTCAAACTCGATCATTCTGCTATGTTTCGGATTTGGTCAGAGGACTTTATGCTTTAATGGAGTCAGACATTATGGGTCCAGTTAATTTAGGTAATCCGGCTGAATTTACCATTAAAGAGTTAGCTAAGGAAGTGATTAAACTAACTGGTAGCAGCAGTGAAATTATTTACCAAGATTTGCCACAAGATGATCCTAAACAGCGTCGACCTGATATTAGTTTAGCCAAGGAAAGATTAAGTTGGCAGCCAACAGTTGAGCTTAAGGAAGGACTACCAAAAACTATTGAATATTTTAAAAAAGTTTTGAATATATAACTATATGAAGATATTAGTGACAGGGGGGGCGGTGTTTACCCCGCACCAACCTATTAATCATAAAATCATTTTATTTTTTAATAGTTTTAATTTAATAAATAATTAGTATGAGTAAGATACTGGTAACAGGTGGTGCTGGGTTTATCGGTTCAAATTTAGTCGATGCTTTAATTGACCAAGGTCAGGAAGTTTTAGTCGTGGATAACCTTTCTACTGGTAATAAGGCCAATTTGAATTCCAAAGCGAAATTTTTCGAATTAGACATTCAAGATAAAAAATTAGCTGAAATTTTTGAAAAAGAAAAACCGGAAATCGTCTTTCATGCAGCCGCTCAAATTGATGTTCGCAAGTCAGTCGAGGATCCGATTTGGGACGCCTCACAGAATATTTTGGGTTCAATTAATTTATTTGAGAATTGTAAACAATTTAAAGTTAAAAAAATAATTTTTTCTTCAACTGGCGGCGCGATTTACGGTGATACTGATAAAATTCCAACCACTGAGAAACAGCCAGAATTGCCAATTTCGCCCTATGGGATTGCTAAGCTAGCCATTGAAAAATATTTGAATTACTACTATCGGGTTTTTAGTTTGCCTTATATTGCTTTGCGTTATTCAAATGTTTATGGTCCACGGCAGAATTCAAAAGGGGAAGCTGGAGTAGTAGCAATTTTTTGCGACAAATTGTTGGCTGGCCAGGCGCCAATTATTAATGGCGACGGCAAACAAACCCGGGATTATGTTTATGTTGGTGACGTTGTCAGAGCTAATCTATTAGCTTTAGAATCCAGTCAGATTGGTGTTTACAACATCGGCACAAGCATTGAAACCGATGTTAATCAGTTAGTCAGTTCGATTAAAGAAAATATTAAAGCTGATGTTGAATTCAGCCACGGCCCGGCCAAGGCCGGCGAGCAGCAGAAAAGTTGCATTGATTTTGCTAGGGCTAAAAAAGAATTAGGTTGGCAACCGGAAGTAACCTTGGAAGAAGGAATTAAAAAAACCGTTGATTGGTTTAAAAAAATTTAGCAGAATTCAATTTTAAAGTCAAAATGAATATGGAACGCAATTATTTAGACCAAAAGATTCGCAAAATCCCCAATTTTCCCAAAGAGGGAATTTTATTTTATGATGTCACAACTTTATTCGAAGATGCCGAAGTATTCAAAAAAGTGATTGACGAATTATCTCAGCCTTATGCTGGGCAAAAGATTGACAAAATCGTCGGTATTGATGCCCGTGGATTTCTATTAGCTTCAACCATGGCTTATAAATTGGGAGCGGGAATTTCCATTGTGCGTAAGAAAGGTAAGCTGCCCTATAAAACCCATTTTGCTACTTATCAAAAAGAGTACGGTCCAGATACAATTGAAATGCATGAAGATACGATAAAGCCGGGTGAAAAAGTAATTATCGTTGACGACCTTTTGGCGACTGGTGGAACAATGCTAGCCACCATCGACCTAGTCAAACAAATGGGTGGCGAAATTGTCGGAATTGATTTTGTTATTAATCTAACATTTTTGCCCGGTGAAAAATTGCTTAAAGAAAATGGTTATAGCATTCATTATTTAATTAGTTACGACAATGAAGATGTGAAGAAGGCCGATCAAAATTGACCGGCCTTTGGTGAGTACTAACCTCCTTTATTTTTTCAGAGCATGCTCAAGGGGGCCAAAAGTATTGGTGACCCCTGACGGTTCCACTGTTCCGCCGCAGACTGGGCAGAGTTTGATGCTTTGTTCGGCTTCGCCGATTAATTCAGCTAAGCTTCTGCCATCATCAGGCAGAGGAACCTGAAACCATGACAGCGGATGGCCAGCAGGACTGGTACAGCGAAAGTTACATACCAATAGCATTGTCTTAGCTCCTTTCGAAGTTTGGAAGTTAGGTGATTGTAGGAGCCCTCTCTCCATCAAAGAACATCAAGCTATTATATAATAGATTGCTATTTTGTCAAGATTAGAATAGTAATATCGCGTAGGCGAGCCTTTATGGCTCGCTGACCCATGAAGGGTCGGCTACGCGATTGAGGAAAAATATGTCAGACAAAAAAATAAAAATTGGTATTATTGGCGGCACCGGCCTTGATAATCCAAAGATGTTGAAAGACTATCAAGAAATAGAAGTTGATACACCTTTTGGCAAGCCTTCTTCTCAATTAACCACCGGCAAGTTGGGAGATAAAGAAGTAGTCATTATTGTTCGGCACGGCAAAGATCACTTAATTATGCCAACCAAAGTCAATTTTCGGGCCAATATCTGGGCGTTGAAAGAGGCGGGTTGCAGTCATATTTTAGCGACTACTGCCTGTGGCTCGTTGCGCCAAGAAATTAAGCCGGGTGATTTGGTATTTATTGATCAGTTTATTGATAATACCAAACACCGGATTCTGACTTTTTATGAAGACAAAGTGATTCATACGCCGATGGCTGAGCCGTTTTGTGCTAAACTGCGAGGTTTATTAGTCGAATCAGCCAAAGATTTAGGCTTGTCTTATCACTCCAAAGGAACGATGGTGACAATTGAAGGCCCGCGTTTCTCAACCAAAGCTGAGTCATTCATGTTTCAAAAGTGGGGAGCGGATGTCATTAATATGTCTACTGTGCCAGAGGTTATTCTGGCCAGGGAGATTGGCATTTGCTATCAGTCCGTTGCTATGTCAACTGATTATGACTGCTGGAAGGATGACGAAGAGCCGGTAACTTGGGAGATAATTGTGGAACGGATGAAACAAAACGCTGATAACGTTAAAAATTTGTTTTTAAAAACGATTCCGAAGATTGATTTTTATGATTGTGAATGTAAGAATACGACGAGCGAAGTGGAGGTTTAAATAATATTTCGCGTAGGCGAGCCTTTATGGCTCCCCCCCCCCC
>Ga0209541_10007157_pt1 | contig 18818 bp, 21 predicted proteins | sample RifCSPlowO2_01_FD_184027 | JGI IMG/M metagenome (GOLD analysis project Ga0209541, IMG submission 184027) | Groundwater microbial communities from Rifle, Colorado - Rifle CSP2_plank lowO2_0.1 (SPAdes) (version 2) | ecosystem: Environmental > Aquatic > Deep subsurface > Groundwater | place... | reverse complement strand
CTGATAGTACATGGAAACGCCCTGCTTCATCTGGCCTGAAAGAAAATAGCAGGCGTTCGCGAACCCGGAGGACATCGTGTAGATCTCGTCGAAGGCCGCGGTCAGCCCTAACTCTTCGAAGGCCGCCAGAGCTCCACCGCCGCGCGCGGCGTTCATGATGCCCCCGAAAAGCACCAATACTATCTTCCTGCCGTCCGGCGCGAGGGCGGCCGATTTGCCCGCGCGCGCCAGCGCGCGGCCCAAGACCGGATGGATTTCCATGGGGAAAGTATAACTTGGGCATGGCTGGATTGATATAATAAGAGCATGCTGAATCCGTCCCTGTATCTGGCTTTGGCGGCTCTGCTTATCTCCATCGGCAGCGGGCTGTACTTCTTGGGCTGGTGGTACCTGACGGGTAAGAAATATCGTTTCCTGTTGTACTGGGCTTGGGGTTTGGGAACCCTTCTTTTGTTCAAGCTCCCGAACATCCTAATTAACGCCGAAGTGGAGATCATACAAGAGGACCTGTACCCGTACTTCTTCTTGACCCTTTTGCTATACTTCCTCGCCTACTTCGCCCTCATCCGCGGTTTCGCCTTTTTCGCCGGGTCTTCCAGCGTCAACAGGATCGCGAAGTGGTTCATGTTCGGTTTTATCCTGGCCGTCCTGTACTTCGCGGCAAGCTTCTTCATCCCCGGCATAGGCGTGAAGAACGCTCCCGTCTGGGCGGCCCATTTGCTCTTCTATATCCCGGCGCAAGTCCTTCTCCTGCGGGAGATATGGAAGGCGGCGCGGCAACCGGTCCGGCCCAAAGCCATCTCGAGCCCCGGCCTGGTCCTCACCGCCGCAGGCCTGATCTGTCTTACCATCACCTCGATCATATACATCACCGCCCAGATCGGTCCGTACCCCGCGGAGTTCTGGTACTTGTCGGTCGTATTCTCCCCGGATATCTCCCTCTGGCAGGTCGCGAGCGGTATCCTGCTATTTCTCGGTCTGGCCAGCTTCGGCCGGTCTTACATCAAGAACAACCCGGCCGGTTGATATGCCGCACGGGAAGCTGCGCCGAATACACAGCCATTTCCGCAAGGCCGATCCGGCCATACTGAAATTGCTGCAACGAATGAAACTGGAGATCCTGGCGCAGGAAATGGATCATGCCAGGTACTTCCAGAAATTATGCCGCGAGATCGTCTCCCAGCAGCTGGCCGGCAAGGCGGCGCACGCTATCCACGGGCGGTTCGTGAAACTTTTCCCGGGAGGCAAGGTCACGCCCCACAAGGTGCTTGCCATCCCCGAAAAGAAGCTGAGGGCGATAGGCATGTCCTGGGCCAAGGCGAGTTATGTCCGCGACCTGGCGCGAAAAATCCTGCAAAAGGACGTCGATCTCAAGAACTTGCACGCTCTGGACGACGAAGCGGTCGTCGCGGAACTTGTGAAGGTCAAAGGCATCGGCCGCTGGACCGCGGAAATGTTCTTGATTTTCACCCTGGGCCGCGAGGACGTCTTTTCGCGCGGCGATCTCGGCCTCCGGAACGGCTTCGAGCGCGTTTACGGCAGACGGCGCGCCGCAAGCCGCAAAAGCGTCGAGAGGATCGTGGCCCGTTGGTCTCCCTATCGCAGCTATGGCAGCTTGGCCCTCTGGCAGGTCGCGGACTTCAAAGAGGATTAGGCGCCTCCTGGTGGCATGGTAAAATGACTTGGTGAAAATGGACTGGCGCGCCCTTGGCAATAAAAGGAACCTGGCGGTAGTCGGTGGTGTGGTGGTCTTGTCGGCGCTCGCCTACGGCGCCACTTACGCGTACGGCTTGTATCAGGACCTCAAGAATACCCAAGTGGAACTGGCCGCGCGGACCGGCCGGTTCAGCGCGGACAGGGATCTGTTGCAACAAAGAATATCGGAGTTGGAAATTGAGAACGCGGAGATCACGGCTACCCTGAGCGACGAGCAAAAAAAGAACCTGGAGCTGGAGAGGGAGAAAAAGAGGAATGAGCGAAAGATAGACACGCTCACCAAGCTCACCACTATAGACCCGGAGCTCCTGAAGAAATACTCCAAAGTGTATTTCTTGAGTGAGAATTACGTGCCTACCAAGTTGGAGAACATCGACGCAGAGTTCCTGATCGACCCTAGCAAGCCGTTGCAGTTCTTGGACGAGGTATACGGCCATCTGGAGGACCTGCTGGAGGACGCGAACCGGGCCGGTACGGAGCTGCGCGTCATCTCCGCGTATCGCTCTTTCGAGGAACAAAAGACCATAAAATCGGGGTACCGGGTGCAATACGGTACGGGCGCCAACGCCTTTTCCGCGGAACAGGGCTACTCGGAGCACCAGCTCGGGACCACCGTGGACTTCACGACCCCGACCATCAAGGGTGCCTATACTACCTTCGAGAATACCAGCGCCTTCGCCTGGCTCCAGAAGAACGCTTATAAATACGGCTTCGTCTTGTCATATCCCAAGGGCAACCAATATTACGTGTACGAGCCGTGGCACTGGCGCTTCGTCGGCGAGGACCTGGCGGATGACCTGCATGACGAGAACATGCACTTCTACGAAATGGATCAGCGGGACATCGACGAATACCTAATTAAGATCTTCGATTAGATATGAACCGTCCCCCTGCCCTCATAGCCCTACTGCAGGTGATCGGAGTGGTCGCGTATGTCCTGCTGTTCGTTGCTGGCTTGAATTACCTGAATGCCCCGGACGGCCCGATCTTCGAAAACAATCCGGCCGCGAGTATGACCTTCATGCTTCTGGCCTTTGTGACCTCGGCCTTGGTCTGCGGCTCTTTGGTGCTGGGCTACCCCTTGCACCTGTACCTGAGCGGCGAAAAGCGCCGAGCGGTGACCGTGGTCGCCTGGAGCGCGTTGTGGTTTGTCATAATTCTCGCGTTGTTCGCCGGCTGGTCCCTGATGGCCTATCAGTAATATTTCTTGTCCCTGCCGCCCGTCTTGTCCTTACGGTCGTCGTGCTTGCCGCCGCCGCTCCCGGGCGGGTTCATGATGACGTACAAAAGGATGAGAAGAAATATACCGACGATGACTGGCCGAAACTCCATATCAGTTGCGCGCCTTGCGTCGCGGCCTGGCCTTGGCTTTGGGTTTTGTGGCCTTGAAGCTGCGGCGGATCGAATTCCAGTGGCTCTTTAGTTCCGCGGCGACCATGGCCAGTTCCGCAGGACTTGCCTTGCGGGCGCTCTTATAGCCGCGGACGACGCTGTCCACTATCTCTTTGTATTTGGTCTCGCTGATCTTATCGAGCTTCTCCATCTTCTCCATCACCTCGCCGCGCGCCTTGAGCATCCAGCCCTTGACCGCTTTGCGGTTCTTGGCGCCGTCCTTGCCATACAGGAAGTACGCGCCGGCCGCTGCCGCGGCTGCGGCAGCCGCCAAACCCACGCCGATACCGACCTTCTTGGAAGTTTTCATGTTAATGTTTTTTGGTTTTCTTGGTTTTGCGCTCTCCCGACCTTTTGCCTTTGCCGAACATGCTTAGGATCAACGCGTACATTCCGCCGAAGACGCCTTTTTGCCTGACCTCTGCCCGGATCTCCTCGCGGATGTCATCCATATCTCCTGCAAGGAGGTCGGTCTGCCTGCGGACCATGCCGGAGACGTACCGCAGGTCGGTCAGGATGCGGACCACGTATATAATGACAACTATGAACAGGGCAGCGATGAGAACAACGGCTATGGTCGTCACGAAGAAAAAGATGTCCGCGTGGATCAGGGTGTTCATGTGCCTCGGGTGCCATCATTATAACACGCCCGGTGCTATACTCCATACATGACTTTCCGGATAAATAACCTTAACTACAACATGGCCCAGTTCATGCGCCGGCTTGGCTACCGCCCGCTCGCGCGCACGCCCGGCGGGGAGCTGAACTGCGTGCGACCCTTAGGCGGTGATTATCCCCGCTTTCACATCTACCTCAAAGAGGACCTGAAGGTCATTGTCCTGAACATCCACCTGGACCAGAAAAAGCCTTCCTACGAGGGCGCCAGCGCCCATGGCGGCGACTACGACGGCGACACAGTCAAAGCGGAGGTTGATCGAATTATAGAAATGCTTGGCTAGACATTTGCCGTTATATTTGCTTATCTTAATCGAAAGGCATGAATGACAATCGGAAGATCATTTACGGCAGCATAGTCGCCCTGGTCATCCTATCCTTCGCCGGCGGCTGGTATTACAACTACGCCCAGAACAAGACCGTGGTCCCAGACGACCAGAGCGCGGCCAGCAGCACCGACAGCAACAACTCAACTACGACCAGCGCCACTTCTTCGAAACCGACGGCGGCCAAGCCGCGGCTCGCGAGCGACGTCACCGGGACCTCCATGAGCTACGACCAGGCCCTCGAGGTCTTCGCCAACCAGCGCATTTTCTTTAATGAGAACTGCCGCATGGTGCCGACCCCGATCTGGGTCAAGAACGGCATCATCCTGATGTTCGACAACCCGTACCGCGAACCCCGGACGTTCAAGCTGGATGGTACCCCTTACACCCTGCCCGGCTACGGCTTCAAACTGCTGCAGCTCCGCTCCACCAAGCTGCCGCACGTCGTGAAGGTCATTTGCGGCGCGAACCAGGGCACTGGAGAAATTACCCTGCAGTGATCCCCTTGCCATCCTGGGGCACTGGTATATAATCTTCGTACAACCTAATATCGCGAGCGCGGCGAGAGTTCTGGCTCTATGACCCGCCGGCAACCCCTCTGGAAAATGTTCGGAGTAAGGTGCCCCATCCAGCCCCGCAAGGGGAAAGATGTCAGTCGCTTCTTTCCTTCTGCGCAAGGAAATTTTTTTATCATTAACCACTATGATCATTCACCCGAAGCACTACACCGTCGAAAGCGTGACCTCTGGCCACCCGGACAAGGTCTGCGATCAGATCTCGGACGCCGTGCTGGACGCCTGCCTGGAGCAGGATCCCAAGAGCCGCGTCGCCATCGAATCCTTCGGCGGCCATCACATGATCGTCGTCATGGGCGAAGTCACCACGAACGCCAAAGTGGACTATGAGGCCGTCGCCCGCCAGGTCTACAAGGACATCGGCTACGACGACCCCGCGCTGAAAGTAGTCATCAATGTGGTCCAGCAATCCCCCGACATCGCGCAGGGCGTGGACACCGGCGGCGCCGGTGACCAGGGCATCATGTACGGCTACGCCACGGACGAGACCCAGGAATTCCTGCCGCGCGGCGTGGTCCTGGCCCATGGCCTGGCTAAGAAGCTCGAAGATCTGCGGCGCGCCGGCACTTTGCCCTGGCTGCGCCCCGACGGCAAGACCCAAGTGACCTTCGCGGACGATAAGATCCAGACCGTCCTGGTTTCGACCCAGCACGCGCCGGAAATGAATCAAGAGGAGATCCGCGCGGCGCTCATCGAACACCTGTTCAAGCCCATGCTGAACCACGAGTTCGACCAGATCGAGATCCTGGTGAATCCGACCGGCTCCTTCGTGCAGGGCGGCTTTGACGCCGACACCGGCCTCACCGGCCGCAAGATCATGGTGGACACCTACGGCGGCCTGGCGCCGCACGGCGGCGGCTGCTTCTCGGGCAAGGACCCGACCAAAGTGGACCGTTCCGCCGCGTACATGTGCCGCTTCGTGGCCAAGAACGTGGTGGCGCAGAAACTGGCCCGGGAATGCACGGTGTCCGTGGCTTACGCCATCGGCCGCGCGGAGCCGGTCATGGTGGAAGCGCTGAACGAGAAGGGTGAATCTCTCGCCGATTGGGTTAAGGAGCGCTTCGACTTCAAACCGCGTGCCATAATCGAGCGGCTGGGCCTTTTGCGCCCCATCTACCGCCAAACGGCGGCCTACGGACACTTCGGCAAAGCCGGCCTGCCGTGGGAGGAGATCTTAGCGTCTTGAGCGCCCCTCTTAATACTTGAAGTTGATATCAAAGCCGTTCAGCAGTGGTGGTTCTTCGTCACCCGCAGCGCCACCGCCACCATCGCCAAGGCGGCCATCGCCATCATCCGGAGAGCTGCCTGACGGCGCCGGAGGTATCGTAACCCCATCGACGCTGGTTACATTGCCCTCGTAGGCCCTATCCTTCTCGAGGACCACGCTGTATATCAGCTGGCCGTCCAGCTCCGGCATGGACACCGTTCTGCAATTGGACGGGTTGCCGGTAGCGGTGATGATGCCGTTCGCCACGCTCACCTTGTAGCCGGGGTTCGATCCAGTATTATCCAGGCAGGGACGGATGCCTTTCCATGCGCCCTGATTCGTGACATTGGTCGCGGCGTGGGTCGGCTTGTTGCCGTTCAGGGATTTGAAGAAGATCGTTTCGACGCCGTTCGTGGTGCGGCGGATGCGGATGAGGTGGTTGTACACCCCGTGCACCTCTATTATTTTCAGCACTTCACCCAGGCGGGAGCGGTTGCCGTTCACTATCTCCTTGAAGAGGGTCCGGTCGGCGTCCGAGATGCCCCATATATCCGCCGGGGTGTTCTGATTGTATTTGGTGACGCCAGCCAATACTTTTACGACTGGGGCCGCATATACGTCGCCGCGCGACAGGCCCAGCGCCCAACTCACATAATAGCTCGCCCGGTCGCTATACAGGTCCGGCTGGATGGCGCCGCCCCACACTGTCCCCCACCTTTCGCCGGCAAGGGCGACGGTCGGCGTTGGCTGGAACTTACTGCTACTGCCGGTTGTCTGTACCCGATCGTAGTGATTCAGCCAGGCCGAAGTTCTCTTTGTAGGTACTGTCGCGAGCGACCATAGCGCCCAATGGGACCGCAGATAGCTGGAGATAACGTTCACGGCTTCGGTGTCGCCGAACTTCTTCGCGTCGCGCAGGGCGACCATGAACGCGAGCGTCGGGGCCGCGAAATAGTAACCAGGCGAACCGAGTTCCTTGTTGAAAACACCGCCAGTGGAGTATTTGGAGAACTCCGCAATGCCGCTTAAGAACTTGTAATCGCCCAGCGCGGCATGGGCCACGAGCGCGAGGTTCTGGCTGCCACCGAAGCTGTTCCACTGCGTAACGGCGCCGCCGCCGGTGCGCAACTCGCTCCGGACCGCAGCGTTGTCTATGTTTTCGCCGGTCAACGCATGCTGGTAGAGGGCATCCAGGAGTTGTAGTGGTACGCCCCCACCGCCGCTATCACCACCACCGCTATCACCACTCTGGAGCGACAGCGCGCTGTGGTCGTCACTACTTTCACCGGCAGGCGGCGGCGGCACGTCGTCCGGCAGCGGCTGCCAGTCGGTGGCCATCACCTGGACGCGCCTGGCAGTAACCTGGAAGGGCCCACCAATGTAGGCGCCGAGTACGCTCACCGTTTTCGCGTTCCTCAAGGCGGCCATGCTGATCGTGGCGCCGGAGGAGTTGACCAGCACGGCATCGCCCACTCTGATCCAGTAGTTGTTGCCGAAAACGGAAGCCAGCAGGATGTTCCCCGAAAGCGCCTGCGCGGCCATGTAGTTTGCCGTGAACGGCGCGGATAAGCCGGTCGACTCGATGGTCAAACTCTGGTGCGGCTGCTGGTTCGGGGCCGCTGCTTGGGCCAAGGGCGTCAGCGTGATTACTGCGGCCAGGACCAAAGCCGCTAATGCCTTATTTTTTATCATGCCCTAATTATACCAAACGCCGGTAGCGCCCGGGTAGGGTTCATATATAATGGGCGTATGCCGTCCGAGAACAGGACTTGCGCGAAATGCAACGCCGCCTTCCGGACGTCGTACAGCCCCGACCAGCAAAAGGAGTTCAAAATATACTGCGAACAGTGCTATCAGGCGGAGGTGGGATAGGCGCAGAACCAACGACATGAATTCGGAAATCCGCACGTGCCAGAACTGCAAAGCCGACTTCGCGATAGAATCGGAGGATTTCGACTTCTACAAGAAGATCAAGGTGCCGCCGCCGACCTGGTGCCCGGAGTGCCGCATGGTCCGCCGATTAACGTTCCGGAACGACAGGAGCCTCTACCGCCGCAAGTGCGACTTGTGCCGAAAGGACATGGTGGCGATGTATCCTCCGGACACGAAATTTCCCGTGTATTGCCGCGAATGCTGGTATTCGGATGCTTGGGATCCGTTAAGCTATGGGCGCGAAGTGGATTTTTCACGAAATTTCTTTGACCAGCTGAAGGACCTCTACGATGCCGTGCCTCGGCTGGCCCTGTTCCAGATAAACCCGGTCAACTCCCCCTTCGCGAACGGCATGCTGGACAGCAAGAACGTCTACCTGGCCTATTCCATCGTGAAATCCGAAGACATCATGTACTCCAAATCCATCGACAGATCTTCCACGGTCCTGGATAGCGTGGAGTCGGTAAACCTTGAGCAGTGCTACGAGAACATCAACAGCGAGAAGAACTTCAATTCCCACTTCGTGATGTACGCGTGGAACTGCATAGATTCCTGGTTCCTGTACGACTGCGCGAATTGCAAGCACTGCATCTTATCCTCAAATTTGCGCAACAAGGAGTATGTGATCCGCAACAAGCAATATTCCAAAGACGAGTATTTTGAAGAGCTCAAGAAATTCGACTTCGGCAGCGCCAAGGCCCTGCAGGACTACAAGGCAGAGTACGCAGGTGTCCGAAAAAACGCTTTGCACAAGTTCGGCAACATCCTGAAAAGCGTCAATGTGACCGGACATAACATGGCCAACGCAAAAAACGCCAAGCGCTGCTTCGAGTTATACAACGTGGAGAACGTCAAGTATTGCTACCGCGTGCTGGACCTCAAGGACTGCCAGGACGTGACCTACGCCGGCTGGGGCGAGCTGTACTACGAGCACTCGAACGGCGGCAACCGCAGCTCCAACATGCACTTCTCGGTCTGGATGCTCGAGAATATACGCGACTCGGAGTACATGTGGACGTGCAACTCCGCTGCCAACCTCTTCGGGTGCGCGAGCGTGAAGAAAAAGGAATACTGCATATTGAACAAGCAATATACGCCGGAAGAGTACCAAGATCTTCGGACAAAGATCATAGCGCACATGAACGCGAATCCGCACGTGGATCCGCAAGGCCGGACCTGGAGATACGGCGAATTCTTTCCGCTTCATTTCGCGGAGCCCTTCGGCTACAACGAGACCGTGGCCCAGGAACTTTTCCCACTGACCAAAGAGGCGGCTCTTAAACGCGGGTATGCCTGGAAGGACATGGACGCCAAGGGCCACACAGCCACGAAGGCCCCGGAGGATCTTCCCGACTCGATCAAGGATGTCGGCGACGATATCCTGCAGGAGATCATCGGCTGCGCCCACAAAGGCGAATGCAACGAGCAATGTACCGTCGCCTTCCGCGTCATCCCGGACGAACTGCAGTTCTACCGTCAAAAGGGCTTGCCGCTCCCCCGTCTCTGCCCGAACTGCCGCCACTACGAGCGCCTGCAGCGCATGGAACCCCTGCGGTTATGGAAGCGGCCTTGCCAGTGCGCCGGCGCGAATTCGGAAAATCTGGGCTGGAAGAATGGTTCTCCCCATTTTCACGGCAGCTCCCATTGCCCAAACGAGTTCCAGACCCCTTATGCTCCGGATCGGCCCGAGGCCGTATATTGCGAGCAGTGCTATCAGGCAGAAGTGATGTAAGATAAAAGCACATGAATCCCGAGACGCGCTCCTGCCAGAACTGCAAGCAGGATTTCATCATCGAGGCCGAGGACTTCTCTTTCTACGAGAAGATCCAGGTGCCGCCGCCGACCTGGTGCCCGGAGTGCCGCCAGCAGCGACGCTATGCCTGGCGCAATGACCGCAATCTGTATCGCCGAGAGTGTCGGCTGTGCCAAAAAAGCACGGTCAGCATGTACTCGCCTAACAAGCCGTTCAAGGTGTATTGCCCGAATTGCTGGTGGGGCGACGGCTGGGACGCGACGGAATACGGCCGTGATTATGATCCCTCGCGGCCGTTCTTTGAACAACTGAAGGGCCTGCAGCGCGATGTCCCTCGCATTTCACTACTTGGGAAAAACAGTGTGAATTCCGAATATACCACTCATTCCTCGGACAACAAGAATTGTTTCATGTGCTCTTCGGCGATGCATTGTGAGGATTCCCTGTATTCGGATTTTATATTTTACTGCGCCAACATAGCCGATTGCACGGCAGTATATAAGAAAGCGGAACGATGCTACGAATGTGTGGATGTCCAGAACTGCTACCGTTGCCAGTACAGCGTGCTGATCAACGACTGCACTGAGTGTTACTACTGCTACGACTGCCGCGGCTGCAGTGATTGTTTCCTGTCGACGAACCTGCGCAATAAAAAGTACTGCTTCCTGAACCGGCAGTACGATAAAGAGAGCTATAAGGCCAAGCTGCAGGAATGGGATCTGGCCTCCCATGCGGACCGGGAAAAGCTATACGTACAATATAAAGAAATGCTCTCCGGGGACGCGCTGCGCAGGTACGCCACCATCGAGCAATCCGTTGATTCCACGGGAGACTATATATTCAATTCCAAAAACACCTTGATTTGTTTCGACGCGGACCGCGGGGAAGACATCAAATACTGCATGAATGCTATCGATTCGAAAGGTGGTATGGACGTCTACCGCGGTGCGGAGAAAATAGAACTTGCCTACGAGTCCCACGCCCTGATCCGGGACTATGAGGTTTTTTTCTGCAACCTGAGCTACGACAACTCGCACCTGCAGTATTGCGATCACTGCTTTAACAGCCAAAATCTCTTCGGGTGTATCGGTATGAAGAAAGGAGAGTATTCCATCCTGAACAAGCGCTACTCTCCAGAAGATTATAAGGATCTGAAGAAAAACATAATTCGGGATATGCGCGCCAGCGGCGAGTACGGCGAATTCTTCCCGATATCGCTCAGTCCGTTCGGCTACAACGAATCCCACGCACAGTTATACACGGAGCCACTGACAAAAGATCAGGTGTCGTCGCACGGTTGGAATTGGGAGGATAGCGGTTTGGGAACATTTGGCAAAGAGACCACTAAGCCGGAAGATATTCCGGATAAGATAGAAGATGTGAACGATTCCATCCTACAAGCAGTATTGAAGTGTGTGTCTTGTAGCAGAAACTACAATGTCGTTCGCCCGGAACTGGATTTTTATCGGCGCGAAACACTGCCTATCCCCAGATTCTGTCCCACCTGCCGCGACAGACGAAGGATAGCCTTGCGCACGTCCAGGAAGCTCTGGTCTCGCCAATGCATGTGCGACTACGCGGTGCACACGAACACTGCCAAGCATGCCCACCATCCGGAGGGCCGCTGCCCCAACGAATTCCAGACCTCCTACGCCCCCGAGCGCCCCGAGGTCGTATATTGCGAGCAATGCTATAATGCGGAGATCGTTTGACCTATGAACAAATTCCTCTCCGGCCCGGGCTTGATCGTCCTCGCCGCTTTCCTTTGGGGTATAGATGGTATCCTGCGTCGCAGCCTGTTCTCTTTGCCGCCCATCACCATCGTTTTCTACGAGCACCTGATCGGGCTCATAGTATTGCTGCCTTTCTTCCTGCGCACGGCGCGCGGTGAAAAACTGACCGGCCGCGAATGGGGCGCCATGTTGCTCGTCGGCACGCTGTCGAGCGTTCTTGGTACCCTGTGGTTCACGACCGCCCTCCTCAAGACGGGATTCATCGCCTTCTCGGTGGTTTTCCTCCTGCAGAAGCTGCAGCCCGTCTTCACCGTGGCCACGGCGGCCATCGTCCTGAAGGAAAAGATCACGAAGCAATATATCCTTTGGGCCGGCCTGGCCTTCGTCGCCGCGTACTTTGTGACCTTCCCCGGCGGGCGGGTCAACCTGACCACCGGGCGCGACGGAGTAATTGCCGCGCTCTTTGCCGTCGGCGCCGCCTTCGCCTGGGGCTCGACCACGGCTTTCTCGCGTTACGCGCTTTTGAAACATCCTCCGGCATATATCGCCGGCCTGCGCTTCGCGATAGCGGTAGCGTTTTCGATTCTGCTGATCCCGCTCATCCCGGGCGCGGCGCCCACGCTCGGCGCCGTGACCGCCGACCAGCTTTGGAAACTGCTGGCCATCGTCCTGACCAGCGGCATGGTCGCCCTTTGGATCTACTACCGCGGCCTGAAGCACACCGAGGCCAAAGTGGCCACCATCCTGGAGCTCATCTTCCCAATGACCGCGGTTTTCATCGACGTCTTCCTCTACGACACGTTGCTTGCCCCAAGCCAGTACGCCGCGGCGCTCGTTCTCCTCTACGCCGCGGCGCGGGTGGCGAAATTGAACAAGGCATGAGGTACGCCGCGCGCGTCATCCCCGGGCGCGGCGAGGGCCGCAAGCTCGGCTTCCCCACCCTGAACTTGGAAATACCGGAGGGCTTCGCGGCGGAACAGGGCATTTATGCCGGTTGGGTGTGGCTCGGTCGCGGCGCTGGCGAGCGGCAGATGGCTGCTTTACACTATGGCCCGGTGCCGGTCTTCGGCGTAAAGGAAATTTCCTTAGAAGCCCACTTAATCGGTCAGGACCTGACCGCGCCACCGGCGGAGCTATCTTTCGAGCTTGTCAAATACCTGCGCCCAGTGCGCCATTTCGAGGCCCTGGCAGGCCTCCAAGAGCAAATCCAGGCCGATATAGAGGCAGCCAAAGGTGTCCTGGAAAAGGTATAATTAGGATGATAGAAAGGTCGGCAAATCCATTCCAATTTTTCAACAAATGAAAGGAATGCATCTGGTCGCCTTCATCCTGCTGGTGATCGGCGGCCTGAACTGGCTCCTGATCGGCTTGGGTGGGTGGGACCTGGTCATGATCATCTTCGGCGGCCTGGGCGTCTGGATCGTGAGGGCTATCTACATCCTGGTCGGACTCGCCGCGATCTGGGAGGTTGCGACGCACAAGCAGAACTGCAGGATGTGCGGCACCTCGATGGCCGGCGGTTCCATGCCGAAGACGATGTAGTCTGGAGGCACGGAACATAGCCGCTACGCAAAACCCCGCTTCTTGGCGGGGTTTTGATATAATCAGGTGACCGTGTATATCGAAGTTCGTGTCAAGCCCGGTTCCAAGCGCGACCACGTCTCTGTCTTGGAGAGCCCGGCCGGCCGGCCCTTGCTGACAGTGGAGCTCAAAGCGCAGGCCCGGGACGGCAAGGCCAACGCGGCCCTGATTCGGCTTTTGGCCAGGCATTTCGGGGTTTCCCAGAGGGCAGTGACCATAAAACGGGGGGTGGCGTCTAGGAATAAGATCGTGGATATTGTATAATATCCATATGACCAAACTTAATCGCCGGAGGTTGTTCGCAGTGATAATGACCCTGTTTGCGGTCGGCGCGCTGGCATCGGTCGCGTACGCGAACCATTCCTGGGGCGGATACCACTGGGCGCGGACGAGCAACCCGTTCACTTTGAAACTCGGCGACAATGTCACTAGCGCCTGGGACGCGTATCTCGCGGGGGCGTCTGCCGACTGGAGCCAATCGAACGTATTGGACACAACGATCGTCGCCGGAGGCGTCAAAAGCCCCAAGAACTGCCGGCCGACCGCGGGGCGCATCGAGGTTTGCAACGCGAAGTACGGCAACAACGGCTGGCTCGGCCTCGCGCAGATATGGATCACCGGCGGCGTGCATATCTCGCAGGGCATCGCCAAGATGAATGATACTTATTTCAACACCTCGCAGTACAACACCCCGGCCTGGCGCCGGCTGGTGATGTGCCAGGAGGTCGCGCACGCCTTCGGCCTGGACCATCAGGACGAGAACTTCAACAACCCCAACCTGGGCTCCTGCATGGACTACACCGGCGATCCGGACGGCCCGCTCTCGAACGAACATCCGAACGCCCACGACTTTGAACAGCTCGGGATAATCTACGCGCACCTGGATACGACTACGACCGTGGGCGCCGGGGTTGCCCCTAGGAACGGCAAGGCCAATCTGGATAATCCGACCGAGTGGGGCCAGGTGGTCCGCCAGGATGCCCGCGGCCGCTCGTCCCTGTATGAGCGCGACCTGGGAGGCGGGCGCAAGGTAGTGACGTTCGTGTTCTGGGCTGATTGATAGTCACACCCCGCAAACCGGCTCCGTTATAACAGATATGGATCTACGAATTAAGAACGCGTTAGGGGTGGTCGGCGTGGTCGCAATAGTAATAGTGGCCCTCTCCGCGTGGAGCTGGGTCGCCGCGGTTTCGCGCTCGACGCCGCCGGGCGCCACCTTCTCGGTGAGCGGCCAGGGCAAGGCGGTCGGTGTGCCGGACGTGGCGCAGTTCACCTTCAGCGTCACCACCGAGGGCGGCAAAGATGTCGGCGCCCTGCAGGAGGAAAACAACACCAAGATGAACGCCGCGATCGAGTTCGTGAAGCAACAGGGTGTGGAGGCCAAAGATATCGAGACCCTGGGTTACGATATCCAGCCGCGTTACCAGTCGTACGACTGCAGGCCAGTACCTTATTACGGCGAAACCACGGCCATGGGCGCCCCGGAAGCGATCCGGGTAAGAGCGGTCCAGCCCTGCCCGCCCGCGGACATAGTGGGCTATACCGTGATGCAGACCGTCCAGGTCAAGGTGCGCGATTTCTCGAAGACCGGCGATATCATCGCGGGCGTGACCGCGAAAGGCGCGAACAATGTCTCTGGCCTGAATTTCACTACGGATGACCCGACCGGCCTGCAGAACGAGGCCCGCGGCAAGGCCATCCAGAACGCCAAACAGCAGGCCGAAATGATGGCCAAACAGGGCGGCTTCCGCCTCGGGCGGCTGATCTCGGTGAATGAAGGCGGCTACCCGGGCCCGTACTACTACGAAAAAGCGGCTCTGGGCATGGGCGGCGCGGATGTGGCCAGCGCCCCGGCCCCGAGCATCGAGCCCGGCTCCCAGCAGGTCAACGTGACCGTGAACCTGGTATACGAGATAAGATAATCAGTTGCGCTCCGTGGTGGTCGCGCCCTCCTGCACGAAAATGAGGATCCTCTCCCCTGGCAAGGTGTAGTTGAAGCGGGACCGGAGTTCCTTGGCCAGGTTCTCCGGGTCCGAGAAATATCTAAAATCGTCCTGCAGTTGTTTGTTGTCCTCCGCCGCCAGGTCGTATTCCGCCTTCGCCGCGTTGTAAGTGGCGCGCGCATTCTGCCGGCGTCCGGAGAACTTCACGATCTGCACGATGAGGAATACTAAAAAGATGGCGAGGGCCGCCGCGATGCCTATCTTGGTGTAATCCCGGCTCATTTCTTCAGTATCTCACGAAAGACCTCCACGGGCACGTTGACCTTGGCCATATCCTTGAGGCGCTCCTTGCCGCGCTTCTGCTTCTTCCACAACTTCATTTTGCGCGTCCGGTCGCCGCCATACAAATATCCGGTGACATCCTTCTTCATGGGCGGCAGGGTCTCGCGGGCGATGATGCGACCTTGGACACGGGCCTGGATGGCCTGGGCGAACTGTGCCCGGGGCAGTAGTTCCTTCAGGCGCTCCGCGGTCTGCCGGGCCTCCCGCTCCACGTCCTTCTTGGCCACGATGCGGGTCAGAGCCGAGACCACTTCCCCGGCCACTAGTATTTCCAGCTTCTCGGAATCCGTTTCCTGCTCGCCTGTCAGCTCATAGCTGAAGGAAGCGAAGCCGGCGGAGATTGATTTGAGCTGATCGTCAAAATCGCGGATGAGCTCCGAAAGCGGCATGGTGGCCTTCAAGACTAGGCTGCCGCCGACGGTGACCATCTCCCCTATCTGCAAACTGAAAACGTTCTGCAGGCCGAGGACGCCCTGCATGTACTGCGGCGGCGTGATGATCTCCAGCGCGATGACCGGCTCCCAGACCTTTTCGGCATCCGCCGGGAACTCGTGCGGCTCCTTGACCACGCGGCTCTGGCCCTTGACCTGCACGCGGTACGCGATGGACGGGAAGCTGGTCAGGAATTCCAGATCGAACTCGCGCTTCAGACGCGTGGCGATGATGTCGAAATGCAATTGGCCCAGGAAGCCCACTTTCAGGCCGCGCCCCAGCGCCTCGTTCGCGTCCGGCTCGATGCGCAAAGCGGCATCGGTGAGCCGCAGGCGGTCCAGGCCTTTCTTCAGGTCGTCGAACTTGGTCGCGCCGTCGGGGTAGAAAGAAATAAAGACCACCGGCGCCGGCTCGCGGTATCCGGCCAAAGGTTCCGCCGCCGGGCCGCCTTTCGCGTCGCCATCCTGGAGTTTTATAACCGTGTCGCCGATTTTCACTTTCTCCGGCTCCTTCAGGCCGGTGGCGATGTATCCGATCTCGCCGGCATGCAGTCGCTTGGCGGCGGTAAGCTGCGGCAGGAAGTGTCCCGATTCTTTTATCTTAAACTCCGCTTTGGTCGCGAAAAGGTGTGCAGCGTCGCCGGCGCCGATGGAACCGTCGAAGACGCGCATGTAGGCCAGGATGCCGCGGTGGTCGTCATATAGAGAATCGAAGATGAGCGCCCGAGTTTCGGGTCCGGTCTGCCGCGCGACGGGCGGCGGCACTTTCTGTATGACGGCTTCCAGAAGCTCTCTGACCCCGTCGCCGGTCTTCGCGGAGATGCGGAAGATTTCCTGCGGCTCCGTTTCAATGAGCGCCGCCAGCGCCGCTATTATTTCTTCCGTGTTGGGCGAGCCGACATCTATCTTATTCACTGCGCCGACGATGGTCAGTCCGGCCTTCTTGGCCGCGCGGAAGTTCGACAAGGTCTGCGCCTGGATGCCCTTGGTCACGTCCACCAACAGTATGGCGCCTTCCACGGCGGCCAGGGCGCGGGACACTTCGTACGAGAAATCGGAGTGTCCCGGGGTGTCTATCAGATTCAAAATGTAATCCTTGCCGCCGGATTTATATTTCATGCGCACCGGCGCCATCTTGATGGTGATGCCGCGCTCGCGCTCCAGGTCCAGCTGGTCCAAATATTGGGCCCGCATGCGGCGGGCCTCCACGGTGCCGGTGACCTCTAGTAGGCGGTCGGCCAGGGTCGATTTGCCATGGTCGATATGGGCGGTGATGACGAAGTTGCGGATATTATCCATGTCGCTATAGCTTATTAAAAATGAAGACGGCCGTCCACCAACTCAAGCGCGGGGAGCGCTGCGGTGGACGGCCGGATTGGTCAGCTGGCGCCGAGGTCGCGGGCGACGGGCGGTGTATTGGGATCGGCCGGCACGCCGACCTGCCAGCCGGCGTCGTTGCGACCCTTGCTCTCGAGAATTGCGGTAGCGTTGGCCGCGTTCTCGCCGGCCAGGTACTCGAGCCGCTCGTGGCCCCGATTGGCGCCGGGGGCCGGGACCGCGCCTCGCAGGGCGTGGGCCAAGGCCACGTCCAGCGATGTATCCGGAGTCGCCATGGTTTCGTCTAGCGGGTCGTGCTCGGTCATCCTACACCTCTCTTTCGCAAGAAGAACTGCATTCAAAAACTGCTCGAGGGGCATCCTCGGAACCTAGCGCGCTGGTTGAATGAGCTACTCGGGATTATATCTCAAATCTCCATCAAAGTCAATGCCAAAACCACCCTGCCCGGCGCGGCTTCGCTGAAATATTCGTATCTCGAAACGCCGCCCGCCTCCCAGACGAACCCGGGCGGCGCGTTCAGCACGATGTGGAGCGATTGCTTCGCGCCGGATTGCCGCTCGTAGACGAAGGTATACGCATCGCCGTCGCGGAAAGGCGCCTTAAGCCCGCGCCGGTACTGGAAGCGCGCGGTGCTCGAGCCGCCGGCCGGGGTCGTGAGCCAGGTCGCGAAAACATTCTTGCCGGACTCCCGGAACTGGGCCACGGCTGGGAAGCCCTGGACCGGCTTCAGAGTGGCTTCGATCGCGGCCACGTCCGGATCCGTTTCGAAACCCTTGGAATAATTCGCGCGCGCCGTGATGGTCCGCGCCCGGCCGCCGCTCGCGGCGGTCAGAGCCGCGCCCTGCGGCGTGAATACCTGGAGATAATCCAGGTTGGTGACGCGGTACCACCATTCGTCCTCGCGGGTGGCGCCGCTTTCGCGGATAACGGCCACCTGGTTCTCGATGACGCCGTCCGCGCGCAGGTCGCTCTCGAAGTCGATGGTGTCATTGATCATGGCGTCGCTTTTGCCGCCGCCCAGGTTGGCGTTGACCGCCGCGAGATAGTCGCCGGAAAAATCCTGCGGTATGACGTACGAAGCTCCGTCGGCTTCGTAATACGAGGCGATTTTCATAAGTTCGGGGTCGCGCAGGAATATCGCCAGATCCTTGTTACCAATCCACTCTTTTGCGGCAGCAACAAGCTTCTGCGACCCGGCGTCATCCAGGCCAAGCAATTTGGATTGCAGCGGCGGCAGGAGCTGCGCAAGGATCTCTTTGGGGTTCTCGCTGCCGCTCGCCTGCCCGGCCTGGACCTCACGCTGGATCATCGGGATGACCGTCTCGGCGGTCACCGTTACGCCGTTCTCCAGTTCAATCGGCCCGGCCGCCGCGAGTAGGTCCTGGATGATCTTGGGCGAGATGAGAATGGCTCCGTCCAAAGTGCTCGAAGCATAAAAAGTGGAGCGACCCATCATCTCCAGAATCTTCCGCGCCGACTCCGGATAATTAAAAAACCAATTCGCGTCCGTGGCGCGCCAGCGGGTCACAATACCCTGCATTGGCTTCGGCGGCACGATGTCCGCCTCCAGGCCGCGGTCTACCTCGTTGATATCGTGTATGATCACGTCCCCTATCGTCGAGCTGCCAAAAGTGATATCCGCGAAGCTCCCCAAAAAGCCACCGCCCGGCCGAAGTTCCGCGGAATTCCCGAAGAGCACAAGTATATGGTGCTGGCCGGGCGCCTGCAGCAGCGCCAATAGCCGGTCCGCGGCGAGCCGGGCCCGCTCCACGTCCGGGGCATACCCGGCGTATTCCGAAAGACCAGGAAAGATGGCTGCGTCGCCGCCTTTCGCGGCAACCTCGCGCAGGAAAACGCTTATTATCTCCAGATCT
>Ga0209541_10007155_pt1 | contig 18824 bp, 23 predicted proteins | sample RifCSPlowO2_01_FD_184027 | JGI IMG/M metagenome (GOLD analysis project Ga0209541, IMG submission 184027) | Groundwater microbial communities from Rifle, Colorado - Rifle CSP2_plank lowO2_0.1 (SPAdes) (version 2) | ecosystem: Environmental > Aquatic > Deep subsurface > Groundwater | place... | reverse complement strand
CCGGAACGAGACAGATCGGCCCATACGAATCTACGAGAAGGAATGGGCCGATACGGGGAATAGCGCGGGCTGGTGTTGGGAAAGTGATGTTTCTGTTCAGGATTCTGCGGCCATGCTGAAAAGCAGGTAGCCAGGACGCCAGACCCGGAGAAACGGCTGGAGGCAGGACAGAGCCGGATGGCGTGAGGCGGTGGGTCGCCCACAGATCATTGCCTCGTGCGGGTTCGAGTCCCGCTGGCCGCACCACTTGACAAGACAACATCTATATGGTATAATAGAAGCAATGAAGTCGATTCTCTTTTGAGGAGCGCAAGCAATGGCCGTGACACTTGGTAGTACCGTGAAGGACATGATTACGGGGTTTGAGGGGATCGTGATGAGTCGGGCCGAATACGCTTACGGGTGTGTGCGGATCATGGTTGAGGCGAAGGGAATGAAGGACGGGAAGCCTCTGGAACCGATGTGGATGGACGAGCAGCGGGCGAAAGTGTTGCTGGAGATCGAAGACAAGGGGATGTCGTTGTCGACGCCGTGTGGGAATGTGGTGCGCGATACGGTCACGGGTTTTGAGGGGATCGTGATTGGTGAGATCGAGCATCTGTACGGACGGCCGCAAGTGTTGGTTCAGCCGCAGGTGCTTCACGAAGGGAAGATGGTTGAGGCGTGTTGGATTTACGAACAACGTGTGGAAGTCATACGGCAAGACAAGAGAGGCGCAGAGGACACAGAGAAGGCAATGCCTCGTTTCACGCGGGACGCTGCGACAGGCGTGATCCGTGACCCGGAGACGTGCTTAGAGTGGCTTGTTGGGCCTGACGTTGACACGGACTATGCTGCGGCTGAGTTGTGGGTCGCGTCGCTTGGTGACGTGTCGGGCGGTGGCTGGCGAATGCCGACTATCGCGGAGCTAAAGACGCTCTACCAGTGGGGCGTTGGTGATCGCAACATGGATCCGGTGTTTGGGACGACGGGCTGGTTTGTGTGGGGTGAGCCGCGCGATGAATCGTCGGCGTGGCGCTTCGACTTCCTCGACGGCGGCGAGTACTGGTACTACCGCGACGGCTCCTCCAACTACCGGGTGTTTGCGGCGCGTTCCCGAAGATGATGTGGATGCTTTGGTAATTTGAGCATTTGGTTCTTTGGAGTGCTGGACAATGGAAACGAATGTGTCGCCTGTGACGGGGTTGCGGGTTGTGCCGGAAGGTGAAGTTGCGCGGGAATTGATCGACGCCGTGCTGTGGCGGGGCTTTGCGGTGTTCGGGGAAGGATGTGCAAGGCTCATAGACACAGAATTTGTCAGGACGGAACGCGGCAGCTATATGGGCCGGGTGATCCTGGATCATCAGTTCATCATGGAGCCTGTGGCCTTCGGGGGCCAATGGACTCAAGGAGGGAGAACCTACATGGTGAGTCGTGGCGTCGTGCTGTTCCTGGAGAAAGCGCCGCCTGCCGATTGGACATGGCTTCGGGTTGCGGGGATCAGCAAGAGCGGAAACGCGCTCTTTGCCAAGTATGGCGGCAATCAGGATGTGCTTCCGTTCTACCAAGAATGTGCTGCGGCGTATACGAAGCACATGAACGATGAGAACTACATGCGTCTGGAAGCGCAGCGCCATACGATTTGCCCGGTGACGACCGAGCGCCGCGTGTTTGTGAGCGTGGAGTGTGGTCGGGGATGGGCGGTTGCGTCGATCTGAGGAGATGACGAGTCAAGTACCCCGGAATTCATTCCGGGGCTTCCTTGGAGCAAGACTGTGAAGGCTTTAGGAACTATCTTGGATCATCCGTGCCCGGAATGCGGCGCAGCGATGACGTTGCGGAAGTCGCGGTATGGGCTGTTCTACGGCTGCACGCGCTACCCGGAGTGCAAGGCAGCGCATAGTGCGCACGCGGCCACAGGGGAGCCTCTGGGGACGCCTGCGGACGCGGGAACGAAGCAGTGGCGTATTCGGGCGCACGCGGCCTTTGATACGCTCTGGCGCGGCCCTGGGGCCTTTATGAGCCGTCCTGTTGCGTACCGATGGATGTGGGAGACGTTGGGCTTGGCGCGGGATGGTGCGCATATCGGTTTGTTCGATCAGGCGCAGTGTGAACGCCTGATCGAAGCGGTTGCGGCATATAGAGGAAAGGAACACAAATCATGAAAGTCTATGTTACGAAGTGGTGTCTGACACAGGGCATTTTGGAACTGGAAGTGGAGTTGTCTCAGAAGTTTCCTGATATGGTAAGCCCGGTTGATCGCAAGTGGATGGCATCGTTCCACAATGGCGAATGGTACGAGACATTCGATGCGGCGGCGGGGCGGGCGGATCAGGCGCGGGTGCGGAAGATCACGTCGCTCAAAAAGCAGATTGCGAAGCTGGGAGCGATGCGATTTGATGCGCCGGTGCCGGAGAAGAAGTAGGTGTTTGGTCTCTCTTCTTGTATAATGAAATGGGTTGTGGTTGCTGCTGAACGAGAGGAGAGGCCGAATGCCGCAAGATATGTTCTACCACGGGTCGTGGCGGATGTCGGAAGAGGCGGTACGGGATACTATTGATAATGGGCTGCGGCCCGGCAATCCGGTTGATGCGCCGCGTACGGCTTATATGGCCCCGATTGCTGGCCGGACGTATCTGACGCGGGATTTGCGGGAAGCTGTGATCTATGCGTTGGGGGGAATCGTGATGGGGACGGAACGGAAAGAGTCAGGCTATGGATACTTGTTTGTGGTTTTGTCGCGCGATATTTTTGATCCGTGGCCGGATGAGGATGAGGTTGGAGAAGCAGCGGCGGCAGGTGTGTTTTTTGATCCTAAGAAGAGGCGGTATGTTTTTGATACATCGAAAGCGGCGAAGGCGATGGTTGCGCATGGAATTGATGATATGATTGCGTGGAACGTGGCGTGTGCTGCGAGCCGATATTTGGTTGGGCATCCAGAGAGGATTAGACGGTTGGATATGGGATTCCCGCATATCGCGCAGATTGGTAAGGCGATTGTCAAGGAGATGAACCCGGAATTTCGACGTAAGGTTGCATGGACGCTTCGGAATTTGTCGCATGAAGGACGGATTCCGATTTATGAAGTGTGGCGCGTGCTGCGGTCGGATGCGATACGAATTGCGCCGGATGCGTCAAACTTCTTCGATGTCGCGCGGCTGTGGTGGCGACGGGGCGTATCGGGGAGTGTTGAATCGGAAAAGCGAGAAACGAGTGCGATTCTTGCTTGACAAAGCGTCCCATATATGTTATACTATATGGTAGAAGTGGCGGCAAGCTCTTTGAGAATCGGAAGACACTGACGCCGAGTGGATGAGCGGAACCATACAGGCCACACAAGCCTGAGATCGCGGGTTCGCTTTCCGCATCGGCAACTTATTTGCGCATCGGTGCCCGTTTTAAGCCTATTGTCCCAGCCTGGACTTGCGGCGGATAGCCGATGGCTACTGAGGCACGGGTAATCAGCGATGCGCAGATGCACGCATCGGGTAGCACGACAATTATGGCCGTTAGCCGCGGTGCTCAGAGAATTATGGCAAAAGGTTACTGGGTCGTGCTAGGTGGACCCCGAATGGTCTGCGTCGGGAATAGGCCGCCCGGCGTAGTTGACCAGCGATGCGTGCAGTACGTGACGTACGGTCCCGTACCAATGCCTGTCAGTGAAGGGCCGTGGAGCGTGGAACTCGTGGAGCGCGATAGATCGTGAGCGCCATGAAGCGGGGGAAGCGTGGTGAAGCGGCATCGACGGGGCGCGGGATCGTGAGGCCCCTGGTTTAGTTGCACCGTGGAGCGTGGCACACGTCGAGCGGTAGCTGCAGATACTGCGGTGAAGCGTGGGAAGCGCGATGAAGCGGTGAGGCGAACCAGGGGCTTCTTGATGCCTGCCGATTGCGAAGCATTCTTTTCTGCGCTTGGGCGAGAACGAGGGAAGATACAAAAGTCTCTACAGAGTCGCCCCGCTGAAGTCAAGGTTTGAGAATCCCCCAGTGGTGTTGATGATGGTCTAGCTATAGATAGGCCGAGTCTCAGTCAACGATGGCCTTGGCGAAACCCGTACCCGAGAGGGCGCAGACGGGCTAGTCCCGGATATGCTTGCGGGACAATCTTTTTACCAGCACGAGAATGGTGGATGCCCGTGGCCCGGCTAACCGGGACGATGAGCGCAGGCATGATCTGACGTGCCCAATCGCTCATTGCAAGCACGATGGTCAGAGTCGTGAACGAGTTGGCTCCGTATGCAGACCGTTTGAATGGTCTCCGTCCAACGTAAGCGAGGGAAGGACTCGCCGGGCGTCTACCGCTTTTTGTCTGTAATCTTTTCGTTGGGAGAAACGCAATGGGTCGCGAGATCAGGCGTGTGAAGGCCGGGTGGGAACATCCGCGTGATGGATCGGGAGAATATATCCCTTTGCTAGAAGGGTTTGCCGAAAATCATGCGAAATGGATTCAGGAGTGTGAGCAGTTTGATAATGGGTTGGCATGGGATTATGCGCGTGATTGCTGGCGACCCATCACGCGAGAGGAATATGATGAAGGGAAGGCCGAGGTGATTGGGGAAGAACCTGTGGCGTCGAGGTATACGCCCGATTGGTCGGAGGAAGAGAAGACGCACTTTCAGCTTTATGAAACAGTGAGTGAGGGGACGCCATTGAGTCCGCCGATGCCGTCGCTAGAGGCGTTGGCAGCATGGCTTGTGGATGGTTACGAGTATTATTCTTCTGACGATCATCGACTTTCGTACGAGGAGTGGTTGCGGATGTGCAAGGCAGGATGGGCACCATCGGGGCTGGTGGTCAATGGACAATATACTGCCGGATTTGTGGCTATTGGCCGTGGCTTAGTGAGTTCGTGAGCAGTTCGTAGGTAGTGTTGCGATGCTGCTGTCTGTTGCCGAATCGGAGGAGCGAGCATGAAGATCATATTGTTTTTGACGGTATTGTTGGCGTTGGGTTGTGACAAAGTGGTTGCGCCGGTGAAGAAGGACAGTCACACGGCGGACCTGGAGTGGGTTGGGACGGCGCAGATTGAGCCGGAAGAGGGGAAGGTGTCGATCTTAATTGTGAAGGACAAAGTCACGGGGATTCGGTATTTGGTGGTTCCGGGCACGGGGATACACGAGATGCGAAGCGGGTTAGGCCATGCGGATCCTGGGCAGGCGCGAATGCGGGGTGTGCTGCCACAGCGGGGGCTGCGAGCCGAAGACATTGATTTTGAGAGATAAAGGCTGTATCCACGAAGAAACACGAAGAAAAACACGAAGGAGCAGGACGGCATGAAGATCATCGTGACGGGCGGGGATGGGTTCATTGGGTATCACTTGTGCAAGGCGTTGGTTGCGCGGGGCGATTTGGTGTACGTGGTAGATCGGATGGCCGAAGTGAAGCGGTTAGGCGCGGGGGTTGTTGGATCGGCGTTTGCGAATCAATGGGAGGCGAATGTGGGGGGGCGAAGCCCGATGCGGGTGATTCGGGCGCGTTACGAAGACACGGATCGATGGGGCGAGAACGCGCGTGGGGCTGATGCGGTCGTGCATCTAGCGGGTCAGACGAATCTATCGGAGATTGGAAGCGATGTGCGAGAGTTTCAATCTACTGGGGTGAACGTATCGGGGCTGTGTGAGTTCATGCACAAAACTCTGATTCCGCGGTTGGTGTTCGCATCGTCCGCTGCGGTGTATGGACTTGGTGGGACGGATGAGAAAGAGGCGCTTTATCCGATCAACACTTATGGGCACGCCAAGGCGATTGCGGAGCAGATCATCCGTGGGTATGCGGAATGGTGTGGCGGTTGGTGGAAGGCGCGGGTTCTACGGTTCTTCAATGTCTATGGGCCAGATCCGTGGCCGCATCGTCACGATGTCATCAGTCAGTTCGTTGAGGCAGCGCGTTATGAAAGGCCGATGCGGGTATTTGTTCCTGATAAAACGCATCAGTATTATCGAGATTTTGTGCATGTAGATGACGTGGTAAAGGCGATTCTGTGGGCGATTACGGCAGATGTGGGTGTGTATCAGGCTTACAATGTGTGTGCTGGTGACTCATATAATATAGGAACGGTTGCAAAGCGGATACAAAAATGGGGTGCGGAACGGGGGTATGACTGGGAGGTAACGATGGTTGAGCATCCAGATGGGAGACAGGTAGGATCATCGTTTGGGTTGGTTGGCAAATTGGATAGAGGAATGAATGGGGCGTGGAAGCCCATCGATCTGAAAACAGGGCTTGCGGATCTCTTAGCGGGCGCATTTCCAAAGACTTGACTTCGTGTAGTGTATATGGTATAATAGTGGTATGGTGTGGAAGCGACGGGATGATAAGCTCAATTTGGACTATGCGCGGCAATGCCCCTACTGCGGGGGCATATACCCGGCAAACGCGATCTGGCGGCACGTGTGGCGGTGTAGGGGGTATGGAGTGGGTAGGCCCGCGAAACACGCGGGAAATACAAAAACAAAAGTACACCACAGAGTAGCAGAGGACACAGAGGAAGAGTAGCCGCGGATGGACGCGGATGAACACGGATAGGAGAGAAACGAATGTGGTTGAATCTGGCGGGCCGAAGACGGTTTGAACGGAGTGGTGATGATGTAACGATCACGACTGCCGCGCGTGATGGCTGGTCGTCGGGGAGCGTGCAGGCGTGTTGCCTCGCGCCGGATTGGAACGGGCAGGGCAAGGCGATTGCATACGGGGACGCAATAGAGCCGGTGGCGGGGTCGCCAGCGCGTGAAGGATGGACCGAGCAGAGCTACATTGTGGGCGTAGGGGTGTGGCGGGTGTCGTCGTTGGATGCGCATGGCTTGGCGGGGATACAGCACGTGGCGGTCTACGAGGACGGGGCCGTGGAACTGATCGATGGGGATGAGCGGTCGGTTATTGATGCTTTGGCGAAGATGGGTATTGTAGATATGAATTTGTACGCTGCGGGGTGCGTGGCGCGGGCGCGGGGGGAAGATAAAGAATCGAAGGTGATTGAGGCGGAACGGGTTGAACGGGGTTGGCCGGTGATTACCGGGTCGGCTAAGCAAATCGCCGTGGGTGCGCGAATCCGGCATGAACGGGTGTGGGTCATGAGCGAGGAGTGGGATCGTTACTTGGGATGGTTGAAGGATACGGGCATCGAGCAGGGCGAGGCGCATGGGGTTTTGGTGGAAACAGTGAATCGGTTAGCGGCCATTACGGACGGGAATTGGTGGTGCGGGACGCGGGGTTCGACATGGAGCATTGTAAAAGAGCTTGCGGGCGTGGTGTGGGCAGAGGTATTGGAAAAGAGGGCGACAAATGAAAAGGACAAAAATAGTGCAGGCGAAATGGCGGAGCCTGAACGCGGATCGGACAGCGATGGTTCTCGAAGTCCATCTGAATCTGAAGCAGATCGAGCTTCTGATTCAAATGGGCCAGGAGTCGGAAGTGACGGTGCTTGCGATGGAAGCGGTCGGGACGATGGTGAAGAAATGGCTGAAGCCGGTAGTGCTGAAGAGGAGTGGCGGTAATCAAGAGGAGGCTATGTCTCGTGATGGACTGGAAATACATAATAATTGAACATGAAGGGATGGAAGTCCCAATCTTGTTTCCGCCGATCATTTATCACGAGACAGCAAGGCCGGTGAATGCAAACGTTGTGGCGGCTGGATTTTGTCGTATTGTAGACGATGGGCATATTGTTGTGCGGGGCGGAAGTCGTGGATTGGGGGCTGAATCCCGTGCGGAAGATGCCGATATAATTCAACATGCTTTGAGCTTCGAGGGCGTAGGATGATAAAGAATTTCAGCGCGAATGCTGAATGGACGCGCTCGTGGATCACGATCATGGATAATTTGAGAAGCTAAAATGAATCCGAAGCGGGCGGATAAAGCTCAAGTTGATGCGTTGGCATCAATTATCGCAACACAGGTGCATCAGCATGGGTACATGCGTGTTGCGGTGAAGGATGTGCTGACGGTGTTGGGGGTGCCGGATGCGCCGATTATTCCGCTATTGCAAGGCGCATTGGATGAGAACGGGGTTGAAGTGACGATGGATGCAGGCCGAGCGGCGATCATTGCGACCCCAAGACAGCGTGGGGCGGTTATCCCTAAAATCAATATACACTATGACACTCCGAAACCGATCAAAAAGACTTGACAGCGTGAAGGGGATATGGTATAATAGAGGCATTGAGGAATGGAAGTCGCGTCCACGAAGGAACACGAAGACGACACGAAGGAGTGGTGATGGGGATTCACGCGCGGATACTTGAAGTAGAATGCAGAACGTGCGGATGGAGTGGCCCCGAAGCGCATGCGATGCGCGATGGGGAAGACGGAACATCGATGCACGATGTGAAAGACGGAACATGCCCGCGGTGCGGGGATCCCGTGACGATGAAACGGGTGTTGAATGTGGAGACGGGGCAGGAGATTCCGGTTGCAAGACTTTTTGAGACGGCATGTGTTGTGGAGCACGACGATGAATTTGCTCCGTTGATCGTAGAGTCGTTCGAGGTGAAAGAGATACCGGAGTGGGGGAGGCTTGATCCGGTATTTGGCGACTCGGAAGTTGTTTGTTGGGGTGAACCCATGTGGATGATTATTCCGATTCGGATATGCGAGGTCGGGATGACATTCCAGGACTTTGTCGCGGAGTGTATTGACGGATGAGCTTCATCCCGTGGCAAGAATTGACGTCGGAGCGCGTATCTAATCTTGCGGATGGTGATTGGATCGTTGGGCCGCAGGATGCGATTATGGATACGTTGACGCGGTTCAACTACTACGCGACGTTCACAAGCGCGGCAGACATGGATGCGCAGTGGGAGGAGCGGTTTGTTGGGACGAATCGTAGGGCGCGTGAAGTCATGGACCAGTCGGGTGCATTGGAAACACTGTTTCGGGTTTTGTTTCATGTGTCAGTATCCTGGGAGTGTATAGTGTGGGGAAAGAGAATAATTTTGAACAGTCCAGCGGGCCAGATAACAGCGGAACCGATGGGGTGATGTTTGGCCCTGGATGGTGGGTTTCGCTGTGTTACCGCCTGCTGGAGACGATCAAGGATGAATTTGATCGGCGTGCTTTGAAGGTGATTGCCAATTACATTGAGACGGTCGCCGATGACGCCGAACGAATCATGCTTGTGCCGAAGCCGGATGAATCGCTTCGGGCCGGGATTGAACTTCTCAGGGTTCGGCTCATGGATGCCGGGCTGCTGTCGAAGGACGCAACGGCGATTGAGGCTATCATCGGGAAGGCCATTGCCGTTGTTGGGAGCGTAGCTCCTAAAAAGTAACTCTGTTTAGGAAAGGGCATGACGATGGAGATGGATAGGATGTTGCAGTTGAAGGGTGATTGTGGGGTCGTCATTGAGGTCCGGGCCAACAAGCTGACGGTGCTGTTGGCGGATGGCAGGGTCGCCGCGGACATCACGGGCGATTCGGCCTCGGCGGTCGGCGCTTTGCTGCGCAGGAAGCGCAAGTGCGCGGCGTGTGAGACGCCAGGGGTTGCGGCGACCCCGCCCTCGGCGGCGGCTGCTGCCGGCAAGAAATAAGGCGCACGACGACGGCCGGACTGACCGGGGCTGAGGGCGGAGAATCGCGCTTGGCCCCGGTTGCTTTTGCGAAGGACGCGAAAGAGAAAGAGGGTTCCACGAAGGACACGAAGGAACACGAAGAAGCACAGAGGAAAGAAGGAAGCCGCAGATTACGCGGATTAACACAGATAAAAAGGAGTGCGGTGATGAATCGGATAGTCGGCGTAATACTGGCAGTGGTGGTCGTAGTGGCGCTTGTGGTGGTAGTGCCCGGGGTGGTGCTCTATGTCGCGTGGCCGGGCCTTGGAGCGGCATTCCCAGGGCTTGTGGAAGGCGGACTGATTGCGCGGACGGTTTCGTTTTGGACCGCGGTGCGGTTGTGCGCGATTGTTGGTCTGTTCGTGGCTGCATTCAAGGTCAAGACGAAATGAAGCCGATCACCACGGAGTTTCTGATTGTTGTCCGGTGCCACGAGTTTCCAGGGCATGTGCTGGATACGATTGAAGCGGTGTGGCATTGGACGGACGCGGGTGCTACGATGGTTGTTGCAGCAGTGGACAATTCGCAGACGCTTGCCAACATGTTGAACAAGCACGGGGTTCGGACGTGGGTGAGCGAGAAGCGGCATGGATGGGGGGTCGGGCTGTTCGGAATGTGGTGGGCGTCGCTTGAATACTTCGGGCGAAGCATCAAATATCAGTACGCGATTAGCATAGACTACGATACGCTGTTTATCAATCGGGGCTTGGAAGACAAAACACGGACGCTTTGCGAGGGCGGCAAGGTAGGGATCATTGGTGGGGTTAGAGACCGTAACGAACGATGGGTGAAGGCGTATTCAGATAACCGGGCGCAGATCGAAAAGGCGTGGGGGTTTTCGACTAAGGGGTATCAGGAGGGCCACACGGTGCTTGGCGCATTCATGGCAATGACGCCGGAATTCTTGGGGGAAGCAAAGAAGCGGGGATTTTTGAATAACGCAATTCTATGGAACGCAGCCGGTTATTGTCGATTGCCGGACGATGTGCTTTTGAGCATCCTATGCGAGTCGTGCGGGTATCGGTTAGTGAGCGCAGAACCCTGGGGGAGATTGTATTGGCGAATGCCTGTGGACCCGCAGGGGATGGAGAAGAAGGGGGTGATCGTATTCCATCCGACAAAAATTAGGCCGGAACTGGGGAAATCGGGTATTGAAACGAAGGTGCGGGAATACTTTAGGGGGAAGCGGGGAGCGTGTGCGGACGACACGAGCGAAAAGTAATGGCCCGTGAAAGACGCTAAAGACGCGAAAACGGAAGAGGAAGAGTGATCCGCAGATTACGCAGATGAACGCAGATAAGAAGGAATGGGGAGGCAAGCCGTAGCGTGTATTGGGGCATTGGGCGGCAGCCGTAGCATGTAGCAAAAACCACACCGTCAAAGGCTAACAAATGCGGAGGATCAAAATACGTACGGTAAAATGAGGAGTAGGCTCATATTCTATTCAGAGGTCTGCATGGAAGGGCACGAGGAGAAGCACAAAGCGCAATTCCTGAACGCCGTGATGCTGGCGTTGACGCGGGTGGACATTCAGCGGTCCATGAATAGCTATAACTGGTTAGGGCCACAGAAGTTGGAGATTGTCTTCAGTGAAGACGTGAGTGAGGAATCGCTGAAGATAGATACGTCGGACTTGGGGATGGAATCGGATATTACGGTTGAACGATTGGATGATGCGCAAGGGAAGAAGTTGGGGCTTGAAGGACCCGGTTGGCGAATGATCGTGTTGAACAAGGAGATCGATGTGCCTGAAAACCTTGATGTGATCGATAGCCGGGGTAAAGAAGTGGATGGGGGGCAAACAGCCGAACAGGAAGTCAAAGAAGTGTTGAAGCGTCTGGACCGGGCGGCGCTGCGGCGGATTCGGGAGTTGGCGGAAGCGCGTGAATGCTTGTTGGCGCATGGGGGTCTGGTGGTGAAACGGCGATTGATCGAGAGTGCGCAGTTCAAGTGCCCGGTATGTCAAGCGGTTTTTGACCTGGCAATTAAGCTGATTGATGCAGGGCCGACGCAGAAGAAGGCCCCGGAACTTGAGCCTGAGAAATTGGAAACGCCTGAATTGCCGGCGGAAGCGCCGGGTGCGGAGCTGGGCGGTGGGTTTGAGCCGCCAACGCCTGCGGAGTTGGGCGGGGGCGGGGCCGCGCCGGGTGTAGAGGAAGCGCCGCCTGTGGAGTCGTTAGAGAAGCGATTCGACAGGCTTGTTGATGATTTTGTGAGAACGGAACGGAAGTAGGCCCGCAAAACACGCAAAAGAACGCGAAAGGAATTAAGGATGTCTGACCATATCCCGGTTCGCAGTCACGTGGCATTGACCGATCTTGGCCCGTTGAATCAGGTGTATCGGCCATCGGAAGCGGGCCAAGCAGTGATTCATGTGGATGGGGCCGCGATTTTCTATGAAAACTATGGTGAAGTGGCTGCGGAGATGATAGTGGAAGATTCAGACGACGGGGCAACGTGGGACGTGATCGGACAGGTGACAAGTGATGGGGTAACGAATTTGTCGGTTGATGTGGTTGGGCAGGCGAAACGGGTCGTGCTGATCGCTACACGCCGGTCGTACCTGCGGGTTCGGAAGACAGGCGAAGGGTCCGGGAGTGTGAATGTGCATCTCATTCAATGGTTGCCGTTGCCGGGAGCGGTTGCGACGTACTAGGCGGCCCGCGAAACACGCTTAAACGCGAAAGAGGAAGATGGGTCCACGAAGGACACGAAAGAAGACACGAAGGAAGAGTAGCCGCAGATTACGCAGATGAACGTAGATAGGAGAAGAAGATGCCCGCGGCGGTTGTAAAGGTTTTGGCGAAGAAGGCCGGGACGAGTAAAGACCGGGCCGAACGGCTCTGGAAGAAGGCGAAGAAAGCTGCGGAAGAACAAGGCAGGAAGGACGACTACCAGTATGTGACGGGGATCTTCAAAAAGATGCTGAAACTTGAAGTGGCGGAGTGGTGCCATGCGGATTCTTGGTTGGTCGAAAGGCAGGAAATCCTCGAATCGTATTTGTCCGCCCGTGATTCCGGGCCTGAAGGAAGTGGTGTTGGCGCGTCGGGCCGGCCGGGATGATTTTGAGATTGTGTTGCCGGGCGGAGAGAGCTACTTGCTTGCATCTGATCGGTTGGAGCAGTGGTTGGAGAAGCATGGCGTCTTGCCGGGCGATTCGAGTTACGTGATACAGTACGTGTGGAACTTCCAGCGGGCCTTGGTGACGTTGGGCGAACTAAGGGTTGAATCGATCTCAAAGGAGCAGCTAGATGGGTACAAAAATGTTGCTAACGGAATCCAAGGCTCCGATGTACGCGGTCCCGCAAATCGTGGAAGCGACGGACGGCAGCGGACGGCTGAAGGTGATCTTCGTGGCGCAGGTATCAGACCGTCAAAATGAGAATAAGCGCGTTTATGGGCGGGCGATATGGGAGAAGAATCTGGCCGAGACCAGTCGCTATATGCGAACGATTGCTGAACGACGTGCGTGTGGGGAGCTTGAGCATCCCGAAAGCGGCCAGACGCATTACTCGCGTGTGTCGCACTTCATTACGCGGTCCTGGATGGAAGAAGTGCCTGCGACGAACAAATACGAAGTGCCTGTGGGCCATTACGTATTTATTGAGACCGTGGTGTTGGGGACGCCTGCGGGCAAGATTCTGGAAGAATTGTTGCGTGCGGGCGTGCGTGTAGGGGTGAGCAGCCGCGGATGGGGTACGACAGTTCCGGGCGTGAATGGCGCAGAGATGGTCCAGGAAGACTATGAATTGGAGATTTTTGATGCGGTGAGCACGCCGAGCGTTGCGGTCTCGCATTCGATCTCGATTGTGGGCGAAGGGGTGAAGTCCGATCTTGATAAGGCGTTGAAGGAGAATTTGAGCTACGAAGCGGTCGTGGAGCTTGTGGGGTCCGCAACGTATGAGATGGAGAAGCGGTTGGCGGAAAGTCAGAAGGAAGCAGCGGGGAAGATTGCGGACGCGATTGCGGAAGTCGCCAAGAAGTATCAGTTGACAGAGACGGCCCCGAAGAAGGAAGAAGAGAAGAGCGAGCCGCAGATGAACGCAGATGAACGCAGATTAAAGGAGGTAACGTTGGTGACGCGAGAAGGGTTTACTGCCGGATGGCGTGTGAATATCGAGAACATAGATGATGATGAGTGGAAGTTTATAACAGATCTGGATGCCGGGAAGTTAGTGGAAGTCTATGGGATTACGCTAGTAGCTGGAACGTCGGGGCGTATGTCGATGGATGTGGTTTTGGAGAATGCTACAACTGTTGATGTTGCAAAGGAGCAAGTTAGAATAGCATTGAATGATATTGGGCACATAGGTGATGAAAAAACAGAGAAAGGAGCATATTTTGGAAAAATATATCCTAATATGTGGGGTGCTATGATAAATCTGACAAGTAGTCAGGAGGGGAAAGTGCTTGCTGCGGGCGCGGGACGATGGGACATGAAGTCTGGAATATGGGATGTTACGATAACTAATCGAGAAGGTAGGTATGCGATATGGGCAAAGAATAGAAGAGGTGAAGCATCAATCAAAGAGGCAATATCGGCTATGAAAGATGTATTGGCGCAACTGCAGATAAAGGTTTACAAGTCGGAGTCAGTGTGTGGCAAGCCTCCGGTGACGGAGACGAAGGGGGAAGCGGATCCCAAGAAGGAAGCGCGTAAGGTACTCGTTGAGAAGATTCGGGAACGCAGACGCCGGGCGCAGATCAAAGAACGGCTTGTGGAACGCCGGAGTCTTTTGAGCACGGATATTGCGCGTGACGAATGGCTTCAGTGGATGACGGATAATGAAGCGGAGTTTGAGCGCCGGGCGACGCCCGTGACGTTGACGGACGAGCTTCGGGCGGCAGCGGATCGGTATGCGACCGCGGCGAAGGCTGCGGTTACGGAATGGGTTACGGCGCATGGCGATGAGATTCAGGAAGGCGAGGCGGGCGAGTTCGGATCGGAAACGGACATGCTGGATATTCTGTTGACGCTGCGTGGTGAGGGCGCTGGGATTGGGGATGGACGATGGGATGATCGGTTTGTGAACCCCACGGCATCGATCACGGATGTCAAGAAGCATCTGGAACAAAAGCTCGGTTCATTTGCAGACGTTACTGGCGGCGGTTCGCTGAATGAAGCGATGCGGATTGCTGCGAGTTTGATGCCGGTTGAGGAGAAGAAACGTCCTTCTGGTAGGGGACCGGTTGTTGAGGGTACGACGTATACGCTTTACGATACGGACAAAGATGAGGAGGGTGCGTACGAGCAAATCACGCCGGATGAGGCTACGAAGCGGAACGCCGAACTGAAGGCCAAGGGCGATGCGAAACGCTGGGTTGCGTTGAAGGGGGGGAAGCCCGCGGGTGAGCAGCAAACGGAAGGGAAGGGTTCGTGGCAGACGCGGTATGAGGCTGCCCGGAAGATCGGAACAACCATTCTACAGGAGCGGGACACGGCCATGAAAAACGCCGATGAGATGGCCCAGCGGTATGAAGCGGCGAAGACGATGCTGCTTGATGTGCGCAAGATCGGGCAGAAGAAAGTTCGTGAACTGGAAGGGCGTCTCCGTGCGGCGCGTCGTATGCTCGAACAAACCAAGCAGGAGGATACAGAAGTGGCGAAGCTCAGACTGGAAAACTTTGTGTTGAAGCTCTTGAAGGATCTGCCGGAACTGACGGTCTTCGAGAAGGACTTGATGGAATGTGAGACCCGCAAGGCGGTCGATGAATGCGTTACGAAATGCGGCAAGCTGCTCGAAGCGCAGAAGAAGGGTGATGTGGGCAAGGTCAAGCCTGCTGTGACGCCGCGCCAGATTGCCGAGGGCTTGGAGGTGACGCGACCGGGTAAGCCGAAGGGCTTGCAGCCGATTCAGGAGTCGGATGAGCCGGAAGCGCCGACCAGCTTGGTTGAGGCGGTGTTGCGGAATTATCGGCCGGTGGTTGTTGACAAGAAGTAGGAAGTAACGGGATAAAACCCGAACAGATAGAGAACACGTAATGGGTGATGGTGGGATAGATCAAAGGTGTACCGATGGCTAAGATGGGTGAAGCGGTTGTCAGTGACGCGCATCATCAGTTGTTCGAGCAGCAGGAACGGCGGATGGAGCAGATTACTGAGATGTGGCGGAATTTTCCGACGCGCGATGCCTCCGGCAAGGAGACAATTCTGGGGTACGGCGAAGTCCCCGGCGGGCGTCTGCACTTCCTGGAAGGTCTGGAGAAGGGCAGTCTGAAGGAGAAGCACGTAGCGCAATGTCTTCACAATACGTACGTGTGGTTGCGTGGTCTGTCGGAAGCGACTCGGATGACGAATGTGGGCGAATGGGAGAAGTTCGCGTTCCCCATTGTGTCCGCGGTGATGGGTAATCTGGTCGCCGAAGACTTGGTTTCGGTGCAGCCGCTTGACCAGCCGAACGGGCGTATCTTCTTCAAGAACGGGACGTTCGGGACGACCAAGGGCAATATCACCCGTGGTCAGAAGATGTATGATTACCAGACGGGTCCGAGCACCGCGACGGACTACACGAGTGAGAAGGTCAACCAGGAAGCGATTTGGACGGCGACCGGGTTGACGGCGAACGTTGTTGGGACGCTTGCGTGGCGGCCGTGTCGCGCCGGGACGATTACGATAACGGACGGCACGCAGGTTGTTCAGGACAACGGGAACGGAGTGTTCGTGGGCGACATCGGGGCCGGGAACAACAGCATCGACTATGGGTCTGGCAATTACGATGTGACGTTTGCGGTTGCCCCGGCTGCTGGTCTGGCGGTGACTGCGACGTATGAGTACGACATGGAAGGTTACACGGCGTTGCCTGAAGTGGATTTGAGCATTAGTTCGGAATCGGTCGTGGCGAGGCCGCGTGGTATGCGGGCGCGTTGGTCGATGGAATCCATGTACGCGCTGAAGAGTTTGCACGGGTTGGACGCCGAAGCCGAGCAGACGAACATGATGGTCAACTGGTTGGCGTATGAGTTGAACCGGACGATCATCGCTCACCTGTTTGCGATTGCCAACAACGGGCTGACGACGTGGGATCGGACCCCGCCAGCGGGAGTGCAGTGGTACTTCCACAAACAGAGCCTGATCGATGCGTTTCAGGGCGCATCGGGCCGAATCTTCCGAAGCACGCAGGGCGCACTTGGCAATTGGGTGATTGTTGGAGTGAACGTCGGTAACGTGCTGGTGACTCTGGAGAAGTTCAAGGGTAACGGCGTAAAGTTCGACCCAGAGAAAGTACGCGGTATCGTGAAAGTCGGGACTATCGATAGTATCTCGCAGATGGATGTGTACTGGGATCCGACCATCGGCGAGAACGATTTCCTGATCGGGCACAAGGGCGGTTGGTTGGACACTGGATACGTGTGGGCGCCGTGGCTGCCTGCCTACACGGTTCCGACGTACTTCCTTGATGACATGATGGGCCGGAAGGCGATGAAGTCCATGACGGCTCAGAAGGTTATCAACAATCGGATGTACGCCCGCGGTCAAATGACTCAGAGCGGCGGTGAGTTCGCGCCGTAAGGCGTAAGCAGACGCCGTAGGCTGTCTGAGATTGGACGAGTGGGTGCGCTGGTTCTAAAAGTGATCCAGCGCATCCACTACGATTGCACAAAAGACATGAACCAACACTTCGAGGGACGATACAATGGCGACTGCGTTTGATTGCGACAAAATGCTGTGCGATGCCGTGGAATCTGGCGACGTTATGAGGGCGAAGAAGGCAATCGCCGCGGGTGCAGACGCCAATCAGTTTGTCCTTTTGGATGATGGGCTGGTGGAGACATTGTTGACAGTTGCGGCCAGCAAAGGCGACAGCAAGATGGTGGATGCGTTGCTCGATGCGGGTGCGCGGGTGAATCGGCGTAGCAAGATTGGCGGGTATGGGCCGGTTCATCGAGTGATTAGTTACCCGACAATCTTGGGGATGTTTTGTGAACGGCGCGACGTGAATCTGGACGCAGGGAATGTGTTCGGGCAGACGGCGTTGCATGAGGCTGCGCGTGAGGGCCAGAAGGAAGCCGTGGAGATTTTGCTGGACGCGGGTGCGGATGTTGCTGCGGTGGATCGGTCGGGCGAGACTGCGCTGGACTACGCGAAGCGTGCGGGCATGACGGAGATTGTAGCGATGTTGGGCGGCGAGCCTGTGGAAGAGGCGCGGCTTGGGGGCGTTGCGCCGAGCGCGTATACGGTGTTTGTTGAGGACTTGACGGATAGCGAACAAACAGCGTTGAGAGTGCGTCAGGATCGCGAGCCTGGGTTGACCGTGGTGAATGATTGGGCGTCGATTACCGTGAAGACGCAGGATCGTGAAGAAGCCATTGGCGGGGCCAAGATGATTTTGCAGTTGGCGGGTGTGAAGCTGTCGGAAGCGCGGATCGCGGCGTTGCGGGTGGAAGAGGCGCGGCTTGGGACGCCTTATCGGATGAATGCGTGGGGCGTGAACGTATCGGGTCTGGCGAAGGAAGAAGTGGCGATGTTACAGAGCGTAGATCAGGAAGGGATTCGTGTGCCGAGCGGCGCGGTGCGGGTTGCCTCTGTGTTGGCGGACAAGGGGTACGCGTATCTGAACGTGGATGGTGCAGGGTCGGAACGGCAGGCGTTGGAAGCCGCGAAGATCATGCTGACAAAAATTGGTGTGACATTGACTGAGGCGATCAAATTGGAGGCCAAAGAGGAGAAGAAGGGTAAGAAGAATTGGAAGCTCGGCCTTCAGTTGTACAACGAACGCAAGCGCGGCAAGAAGGGTAAGGCGGGCAAGATGGGCAAGATGCCGACGCCGGGCAAGGGCGGGAAGCCCAAGTGTGAGTGGCACGAGCCGATGCGCCGGGCCGTGGAGTCGATTATTCTGGAATGGTCGGGCAAGACGCGCGAGGAGTTTCGGGCGTTGCGTGAGGCGGAAGAGAATGTGAAGGACGAATTTCGTCTGATTCGGATTGATGACCCCAAGGCGGAGAAGTGGGAGATCGTGAAGGAAGGGACAGCCGAAGAGATTCATGCGTGGGCGGCTACTCAAAAACCGCCGCTGGAATGGATGGAAGAAGGACCGGAGACGGAAGTGAAGCATTTGTTCAGAGGGCACTACATGGATGAGAGTGGTCGCATGTACGTGTTCGATCTGGTCTGGTCGGACAAGGAGACGACGGCGGTTGAGGAGTGTGCGCGTCGCATGAAACGGCTTGCGGAACGGCGTGCGGCTCGGAAGGGCAAGAAGGTCAAGGATGTGAAGAAGGGGCCGAAGATGGCGTTGTACACGGAGGGTGAAGAGAAGATCAACGGCCTGGAAGTGTATTGGCCGGCTGGCTTGGCGGAAGCG
>Ga0209541_10007153_pt1 | contig 18827 bp, 17 predicted proteins | sample RifCSPlowO2_01_FD_184027 | JGI IMG/M metagenome (GOLD analysis project Ga0209541, IMG submission 184027) | Groundwater microbial communities from Rifle, Colorado - Rifle CSP2_plank lowO2_0.1 (SPAdes) (version 2) | ecosystem: Environmental > Aquatic > Deep subsurface > Groundwater | place... | reverse complement strand
CGGTGCTCTTGTGGGAGGCGCTTGGATTGCGGGATCCGGCATCGCCGCCGGATTTATGCTCGCCGGACGCTCTGGCCTAAGCGGTGTCGCAAGTGGCGTCGGCAGTCACGACATGATGGCGCAGATGAGGCAAAAGTGGGATCGCGGAAATATTGAGAAAATTTTGAAAGAAACCGGGAAGCTGAAAGAAGGCGAGATCGCGGTTGCCGGAAGGGTCGCTCTCGAAAGACTGGACGACGCCGTTGACAACATGGTGTCGCAAGCAATCTTTGATGGCGCAAACTATGAGGATTTGGCAAAAGACACTCTTTATCAGCAGTTGATTCAAAAAAGAAACGAAATTCTTGCAGGAATCAAAGTAACTGCAGGCCCGGAAGCAGAGGGGAATGATTCTCTCGTTCAATTACTCGAGCAGAGAAGCTCTGAAGCGGATGAAAGACTGGACGCAGCTTTGAAGGGGAAAAAGATCAAGTCTCGCAATCGTAAGCTTATCGCATCGGCTTTGGGCGCGGTTTCCGCCGGCTGGAGCGGTTATAGGCTCTGGGCGCTCGACGGGGATCAGAATGCAGTAATTGCAGATAAGGTGGCAGAAAAGCTTCAGGAAGATATTGAGCAATCGCATGTTGATAATGTGGTTGCCACCCAAAAACTAGTTGCTCTAGCAGAAGCAAATCAGAAAGAAGCCTTGCCCACAGATATCCCAGCACCGAAAATAGGACCTGGAGAAGGGACTATGATGGGACCAGGAGTAAAAGCTTCTGAATTAGGTGAATCCGCGTCAGATGGAGTGATAAAGACCGGAGTAGACAAAGTACCGATTGTCCATAATGGCAAAGATTCCGGAGCGTGGCTGGAGACGAAAGCCGACGGTAGTGTGTCAATTCACGCCGGCACGCGGGGGATTGAGGGCGCGATGTTGGATTTGAAAACCACTGATCCCGAGCGGTACAAGAATTTAATTGAGAAATTACAAGAATACAAAAGTGATACGCCGGGCGCTGACAACTCTCACGGAGCCTTGGTTCATAGATTTGCTCAAAAATTTCAAGAGGAGCATCCTGGCAAGGATTTGGACTGGATCTCCAAAGGAGAGATAGCTCTGGATAAAGACGGGACACCGGAAATAAAAGACGTAGAATATTTGAATAAAGCCACGGGCAGTGTCGCGGAAATCGAAAAAAATACCGATACCGGATCTCTTGATACCGCCTTTGCTCCGAAGTCGGCAACATCGTTATCGGAATTTTTAAAGAATGACCCAAGTCTTGCCGACGAAAGCGCGAGCGGAGTCGGCGGGGCTAAGCTTGAAAATATTTTTGACGCGGGTCAAGCGCAGGGCGCTTCTCCAAAAGTTTCGGCGCCAAACGCGTCGGGAATGGTGGAAGTGCTTCGTGATAAAGATGGGGAACCGCTTTATGGCGTTACCAGGAAACCAGAAGTGGCGCAAATGATTCTTGGTGAGTCTCAAGGTCTTTCTTTGCCGGAACTACGGGGAATAATGAGCACAGATTGGCAAGATATTCATTTCAAAGCCTTAGGCCTGAACAAGGATTCATTAGAACAACTGCGTAGCTCCAATATGACAATTGCCCAGCTTCAAGAAAAAATAACAGATGGCAGTGATAGTAAATTTGTTTTACAATTTGGTAAATTAGCGGACGAGTTAAAAGGTAAATCTATAGAACTAGGCTGGACCGAAAGTGATATGAACAAGAAAGTTTTTGATGGCTTTTTAGAATACGCAAAACATGAAGCAAAAATATCTCCCGCGAAAGCCGCGTAACCTAGGATAATTTTTCAATTTGTGTTAGAATAAGTAAAATAATTTAAATCAAAAATATCATGAGCGAAATTTTGGACCAGAGAAATATAATAAAAATATTGGGTATAGAAAATCTGCCGGATGAAAGAAAAATTTCTATTTTGAGCAAGGTAACTGAATTGGTGCAAAAAAGACTTTTACTTCGCATCATGGAAGTCTTGGACGAAGCAAAACAGAAAGAATTCGAGACGGTAGTTGATTCCAAAGATCAAATTAAAATTACGGAATTTTTAAAAACTAACGCGCCGGAGATTGATAAGTGGATGATTGAGGAGATCAATAATATCAAAAAGGATTTGGATGCTGTAGCAAAGGATGCGGATGAGATACAAGCTTAGCTAAAAGGCTCAATCACATAAAAACTTATAACCCAGCCTCTCGCGAGAGGCTGGGTGTTTTTTTGGGTTTTTGACAGAAGGTACTTTGTTTGTGGTAATTTGGAGAAATTTTAGAACTTATTCACACAATCTACCTTTTTATTGTAATTAGTCTATTTTTTCCTGATTTTCCGCTTGTTTCTAGTATTGACCGGTATAAGGAATAGGTATATAATTAAGGAGAAGTGGGAGATTGTGGATAAAAGTGTTAAAAACTATCTAATTTCGTGGATAACTGAAGACAATGTTAATTGGAGAATATCGACATTCTATTGATACAAAAAGAAGAATCTCTGTACCGGCAAAGATGAGGAAGGATTTGGGCGAGAGGTTTGTTATCACGCGAGGATTGGATTCCTGCCTTTTCGTCTATTCCATGAACGAATGGGAGAAACTTTCCACAAAACTTTCAGAATTACCGATGGGGAAGTCTGCCACCAGAAATTTCGTTCGGTTGATGCTTGCAGGCGCGTCGGATGTAGAACTTGATGGTTTGGGCAGGGTATTGATACCGGAATATTTGAAAAAATACGCGGGGCTCCAGAAAAACGCGGTGATTGCCGGGGTGAATACCAGAATGGAAATTTGGGATGCTGGCAAATGGGATGAATTCAAGAATAAAACCGAAAGCAATGCTGATGAGTTGGCAGAAAATTTAGGTGAGCTGGGAGTATATTAAATAGCAAATGCCCCACATTCCGGTTCTTTTAAAAGAAGTAACAGAATTTCTTGATCCGAAACCCGGAGGGAAATTTATAGACGCGACTTTCGGGGCCGGGGGACATAGCAGAGCGATTTCAGAAAAAATCGGTCCAACTGGAAAGATACTGGCATTGGACGCCAATTCTCAAGCTTTTGAAAATTTTAAATTTAAAATTTTAAATTTACAAACCATCCATGGTAATTTCAGAAATTTGAAAGCAATCGCGGAAGAGAACGGCTTTGAGAAAGTAGATGGTATACTTTTTGACCTCGGATTATCTTCCGACATGTTGGACGATCCTGAAAGGGGATTTAGCTTTCAGAAAAATGGCCCTCTGGATATGCGGTTTGATAGAAGCCAGAAAATAACTGCCGCTGACCTGATCAATTCCGCGACCGAAAGAGAGCTGCTGAAAATATTTAAAGAGTACGGGGAAGAAAGGTTTAGTAAAAGCATTGCTCGGGCCATAGTTGAAAACCGTAAGGAAGCAAAATTAAAAACGACTGAAGAACTTTTCAACTTAATTAAAAAATCTGTACCGGGTAGATTTCGCCACAAAGCTCAAGACTCTGCTAGAAGAATATTTCAGGCGATCAGGATAGAGGTTAATGGTGAGTTACAGGCACTAGGCTCGGCATTGAATCAAACTCTGGATCTTTTGAAGCCAGGAGGTCGAGTGGTTGTAATATCCTTTCATTCTCTGGAAGATCGCATAGTCAAGAAATTTTTCCAGGAAGCGGCGAAAGGCTGTGTATGCCCTCCCGAGTTTCCACAATGTGTTTGCGGAAAACTGCCTTTGGTCAAGATTTTAACGAGAAAGCCAATCACTCCAACAGAACGGGAAATTGAGCAAAACAGCCGAGCTAGACCTGCCAAACTGCGTGCTATAGAGAAGATCTGATTTTTCTTTATTCGTGTCATCCGGATGACTGCAACAGTAAGAAAAGCAGAGCTAATGATTCGGACCGGCACAGAGCTGGAGCTTTGGAAGAAGTAAGCGAGTCAGTCCTGTTTGGCATCGAGAATTGGGAATTAGGAGCTCTTATCCTGCATCCTAGTTCCTGATTCTTGGTTCCATTAGGAATCCTCGCAGGAAACAAAAATAAAAAATAAAATGGTGTATTTTTCTCACCTTTGAAGCAAAGGGCGAGGGAAACGCATCAAAAAAAGCTATCTATGGGTCAGCACAATAGCGTGTCTAAATATATCACTCGTAGCCCGAGGTTTAACGCGCGAAAAAAAATATCTAAGAGGATGTTACACACATCTCAAACGGGGAAATTGGTCCTTAGTCAAAAGACTTTGACCGTTACGTTGCTTGGGATGCTGGTTTTCGCGGGAGTTTTTTATTTGATGCTGATTAATTCCCGTGTTTCAAAATCCTTCAAAATTGACGAATTGGATCAAAGGTTGACGCAGTTGAAGAAAGAACATACCCAACTGGAAACGCAGGCCGCAAATCTGCAAAGCATACAAAATATTCAGAAGAGTCTCAATTTGGAAAACTATATTCCCACTACAGACGTGAGTTATCTGAATGAGCACGACTACGCTGTTCTTGATACTGGTGGCTTGCAATGACATAGTTTTATTGAGATTCGGATATTTCTAAATAAAATGCATGAAAGTTTCTGAAAACAAATACTCTTTGAGAATATTTACTTTAGCTATAGTAAGCATTCTACTAATCGGACTCATCGGTGTCCGATTATTTATAATTCAAGTTTTTTCTCATGATTATTATTCTGAATTGGCCGACAATCAGCATCAACTATCCACAGAGCTTACCCCGGAGAGAGGAGAAATATTTATTCAAGATAGAATTTCACAGATTCCGTCCGCTGTCGTGGTAAATGTAAACAGGCCACGGATCGTGGTAAATCCCCAGCAAGTCGAATCAGCCCCTGAATTGACGAAGATATTATCAAAGGCTCTTGGTCTTTCGGAGATTGAGGTATTGGAAAAAATAAGTGATACAAATAGAAAATATGTCGTGATAGCTAAACAGGTTGAAGAAGGAATCGCTGAAAGTATCAAGGAAATGAGTTTACCGGGAGTTTATTTTGAAAATGAAATTCACCAAAATTATCCGGAAGGGAATTTACTTTCGCAAGTGTTAGGGTTCGTTGCTTTTGCCGAGAATAGCAGAGTAGGCAGGTATGGATTAGAACAGTATTTTGAGGAGGAGCTGGCCGGCAAAACCGGATTTTTGAAGACAGAGACAGGTTTGAGTCTGGGTTTGACCCCGCAAGATAACGATGAGAACACCGTGGTCCCTGCAGAAGATGGAGTGAATTTGTATTTGACAATCGATCGAGCCATTCAGTTTAAAGTCGAGGAGGTGCTGAATCGCGCCGTGGCTGCTTATGGAGCAAAAGGTGGAAGCGTGATTGTTATTAATCCAAAAACCGGTGCTATTCTCGCGATGGCGAACTCGCCATCGTTTGATCCTAATAATTATAATTTGGTTGAGGATCCCGCCGCATTCAATAATTCTTCAATTCAGACTGCCTATGAGCCAGGCTCTGTGATGAAGCCGATAACCATGGCGGCAGCCATAGAAGAGGAGGCGGTAGATCCAACGACTACTTTCTTTGACGAAGGAATTATTGAGCTTGAAAATTTTACCATCAGAAATTCGGATAGTAAAAAATATGGCGAAGTGAGTATGACGCAAGTTTTGGAGGAGTCGATTAATACCGGAATAATTTTTGCGGAACAAAAGCTTGGTCATGATAAATTCACCGAGTTCATGGAAAATTTTGGTTTTGGAGAGCTTACGGGTATCAATCTACCCTTTGAGGCAAAAGGTGGTATTGATAATTTATATCGAGGAGGCGATCTTTACCCGGCAACCATAGCTTATGGACAGGGAATGACCGCAACGCCTTTACAGATTGTAAATGCTTTCGGAGTCATAGCAAACGGCGGTAAGTTAATGAAACCTTACTTGGTTGACGAAATTGATTACTCTGATGGGACCCGACAAAAAACAAAACCGGAGGTTGTCCGGCAAGTGATTTCCCCAAGAGCCGCGAGCACGGTGGGCGCGATGATTGTCTCGGTCGTGGAGCGAGGTCATGGTAAGCGAGCCGGTGTTCCCGGGTATTTTATAGCTGGAAAGACCGGGACAGCCCAGGTTGCTTATGAAAATAAGTCTGGCTACGATCCGAGCCGTAACATCGGGACTTTCGCGGGATTTGGACCGATTGATGATCCGGTTTTTGCAATGGTCGTAAAAATCAATGAACCGCACGGAGTTGAGTTTGCAGAAACTACGGCCGCGCCTGCCTTTGGTGAAATTGCTCAGTTTATACTAAACTATTATCAGATACCGGCATCAAGGTAGTAGGTAGTGAGTGAAAATTTATTGTCATTTGAGATTTATCTCATCATGTTCAAAGAGCTTGCCAAATACAAATTAAAAATCCTCGCTAAATTGATTATTTGGCGACATAAGCCGGTAATTATTGGTATTACCGGTAGTGTGGGAAAGACAGGCACAAAACTTGCGATCGCAAGCGTTTTGAAAACAAAATATTCTGTCCGCGCGTCAGTCGGTAGCTACAATAATGAATTTGGTTTACCTTTTACCATTATAGGATCCGCTGCTCCAGGAAAGAATATTTTTAAGTGGATAATGGTAGGCATCAAATTTTGCGTATCGTTTTTTTCTAAAAATTATCCAAAGGTGTTAATTCTTGAAATGGGCGCTGATCGGCCGGGCGACATAGCTTATTTGGTTTCCATTGCCAAGCCGGATATTGCCATTGTGACCAGAGTGGGGTCGGTACATATGGAATATTTTGACGGTCCTGATGGTTTGCAAAGAGAGAAATCCACGATTATTCACTTTTTAGGAAAAGAAGGTATCGCGATTCTGAATTCGGATGACGCCAGGGTAATGGCAATGAAAGAGTTACACTCTGGAAAAATCCTGACCTATGGTCTGGGTGAGCAGGCAGATGTCCAAGGAGTTGATATGAAGATTTATCAATATACTGACGCGAATCTACATGATCTGACAGAATCACTTGGAATGAAATTTGAAGTGATTCATGATGATTGGCAGATGCCCGTAAACGCGAAAGGGCTTTTGGGAAGGCCTAATCTATACTCTATTTTAGCCGCTTTTACAGTTGGTAGAATTTTTAATATTCCTCCAAAAAATATTGCAAATGTGTTTTTGAAATATGAATTACCACCGGGAAGACTTCGACCATTATCCGGGATAAAAAATGCTATCATTCTAGATGATAGTTATAATTCTTCTCCAGAGGCTGCCGAAGAATCACTGCGAGTTTTAAGAGAGATAAAAGGCAAGCGAAGGATTGCGGTGCTTGGAGACATGCTGGAACTGGGACCGACGACGGAAATGCTTCATCGAAAAATTGGAAGATCTGTTAACGATCTGCGGATTGACCTTTTGATAACGGTGGGCAGGAGAGCGGCTTTTATCGCGGATGAGGCAAGAAATAGAGGATTTGCAAAAACCAGAATCAAAGAGTATGAAACTTCAGACGATGCGCGTTTGCCGCTTCAGAGAGGATTGAGCGAGGGTGATGTGGTACTGGTGAAAGGCTCGCAAGGCATGCGTATGGAGCGGATTGTCAAAGAAATTATGGCCGAGCCGGAGCGCGCAGGGGATTTACTCTGTAGGCAAGATGCAACTTGGGCAAAAAAATAGCTTTTCAGTAACTTTTACTCTTCTCCAAGCGTCTTTATATGCGGGGGTAATTTTATTATTTTTGACTTCATGAAAACCTTATCTAAGAAAACAGTAAAAATATATTGGGGTCATGTCCGACAGTACAAACTGATGATTTTTCTGATTGCATTAGGCTCTGTCATAGCAGCTACGATCGACGTTATTGTCCCACTTTGGTACAAAAAGCTTTTTGACACTCTAGCCTTGCATCAAAGGCCAGATGTCGGCGATTTGGTCAGTATACTTTTTGTCATCCTGGGTTTGTTTTTTATCGAATGGGTAGGTCACAGGTTTTTTGCTTTTTCCGAGAATTATTTGGATACAAGAGTAATTTCGAATCTCTTAAACTCTTCTTTTAAATATTTACATGATCATTCGTATAGTTTTTTTAGTAATAATTTCGCAGGTAGTCTTGTGAGAAGAGTTAACCGTTATGCTAAGTCATATGAAGACATATCTAGAATTTTGAAGGAAAATATCTTCTCTTTAGTATTGCGGGTAGGTTTAATTTTGGTAGTTTTGTTCTGGCGGAACTGGCTGTTGGGAGCTGGACTCCTCGTCTGGGCAGTAATATATATTGCTTTGAGTTATAAGTTTTCTATCTATAAATTAAAATACACGCTAAAGCGAGCGGCACTAGATTCAGAGACTACGGGTTACTTGGCCGATACTATTACAAATAGTTTGAACTTAAAACTTTTTTCGAGCGAGAAAAATGAGTACTCTGGATATTCTAAGCTGACTGAAAGGATTTTTCGATTGCGTTTGTTTACATGGAATCTAGATGCATACCTTGACTCGGTTCAGGGTTTCATGATGATTTTTCTAGAATTTGGGATATTCTATTTAGCCGTCAGACTTTATGCTAATGGGGTTTTGACAATCGGCGATTTTGCCTTACTCCAATCGTACGTTCTCACCGTGATTATTCGTTTGTGGGATATTGGGCGTCATATCAGAAGGATTTATGAGTCTTTGGCTGACGCGGAAGAAATGACCGAGATTCTTACAACTCCTCACGAGGTGCAAGACAAACCTGGAGCAGGCACACTTAAGGTCGAAGCCGGGACAGTAAATTTTTTTAGCTTGGGGTTTGGGTACCATAAAGAGTTAGCAGTTTTCAAGAATTTTAATTTGTCTATCAGTCCAGGCGAGCGAGTGGCACTGATCGGTCCTTCTGGAGGAGGGAAGTCTACAATAGTGAAATTATTATTGCGGTTTTATAATTTGAAGTCAGGAAAGATACTAATTGACGGGCAAGACATATCCCAGGTGACTCAAGAGAGTCTGCGTAATTCTATTGCTTTGGTACCGCAAGATCCAATCTTATTTCATCGCTCGCTACTTGATAATATTCGATACGCGCGACCTTCGGCCAGCAATGAGGAAGTGCTTGCAGTGGCCAAAATGGCCCATGCAGATGAGTTTATTGCTAGATTGCCTCAAGGATACGAAACTTTCGTCGGCGAGCGTGGGATTAAGCTATCGGGTGGCGAGCGACAACGCGTCGCGATTGCCCGAGCGATTCTCAAAGACGCGCCGATTCTGATTCTGGACGAGGCTACCTCGAGCCTGGATTCGGAATCCGAGCTGTTTATTCAAGATGCTTTGAAAAAAATTATGGCGGGTCGAACAACGATTGTGATAGCCCACAGACTTTCTACCATTATGCAGATGGATCGGATAGTGGTGATAGCTGATGGTAAAATCAAAGAACAAGGCAAACACAAAGAGCTCTTGAAGGCACGCAAGGGGATTTATCAGAAACTCTGGGAGATTCAAGCCGGTGGATTTTCTTGATCTTTATAAAACGTGATAATTTTGTAAGCCTGTGCAACAGGCGTTAATTCTGCTGGCATATGCATCACGATGAAAATTGACGGTCGTCAATTTTCATCGTATCATATAAGTATATGAGAGAAAGGAAAGAAACAAATGTAAGGAAAATTTTAAATTTTTTGGGTGAAACTTTTGAACTTTTACCCGCTCCATTCGAGACTCCTCATAGTTACTTGAAACGTGTCAACAAAGCGCCATATAAGTACTATCGTGATAGTGTAAGGAGTATGAAGAAGCGAGGTTTGGTAAAGATTTTTGAGAAAAATGGGGAAAAGTTCATTCAGCTCACTTACAAAGGACAGCTGGAGTCTCTTCTATATAGCTTGAGGTCACGAACGAAAGAAAGATGGGATGGCAAATGGAGGATGGTGATTTTTGACATTCCCGAGTCATCCCGGGGTCGTAGGGGTATGATAAGAAGATTGCTGAAACGCGAGGGATTTGTAAGATTGCAAAATAGTGTTTATATCAGCCCGTTCAAGCTAAACGCTCAATCGATCGATTATCTGAAAAAATCCTACCTAATTCATTATCTTCGGATATTGAGAGTTGATGCCATGGATGACGACAAGGATTTGAAAAATCGATTCAAATTGAATTAATTCAACGCGACAGAAATTGACGACCGTCAATTTCCGTCGCGAAAGGTCTTGCGTTGATAGTGTGTTGAGGGTGTGTTGATTTGTTGCGATGTATGAGGTAAAATTTTGAAGCTAAGCAAGTAGGACAAGATACTGTGAATGTTGGATTTCTCGCCCTTCGAAGCTTTGGTGTAAACCAAAGCGTAGTAGGGCCCCATCGTCTAGCCTGGTCCAGGACGCTAGGTTCTCATCCTAGAAACCCGGGTTCAAATCCCGGTGGGGCTACCAGAATTACAACTTTGAACCAAAGTAAAATAGAATGAATAAACTCGATCAATCAACCATTGAAAAGCTCGGACATTATGTCTATCTGCTTTCCGATCCGAAGACAAAAAAAGTTTTTTATGTTGGGAAGGGCAGTAAAAATAGAGTCAATCACCATGCTATATCTGCATCAGATCCTAGAACTCGAAAAACAGAAAAAATCAAAACATTGAGACAGATCATAAAATCTACAGGCAAATTTAATGCAATTATCTTACGACACGGCCTCAATTCAGAAACTGCCTTTGAAATTGAAGCCGCCATGATTGATTACCTTAGTAAAGGTAAGCTGACCAACTTAGTCCTCGGGCATCACTCCACTGATAAAGAGATGATGAGCCTAGACGACATAAAGATCAAATATGAGGCCAAAGATGCAATTTTTAATGAACCAGTCATTCTTATTAATGTAAGAAAATTGTATCACAAAGATATGAGCAGGAAGGAATTGTATGGAGCGACAAGAAAACATTGGCATGCTAAACGCGCATTGAATGAGGGGATTAGAATTGCTTGTGCGGTCTACCTTGGCATAATCAGAGAGGTGTTTGTAGTTAAGCGCTGGCTGAGTTCACCAAAGCCGTACAAAGATAGGGTATATTTTGAAGGTAAAGTTGCGCCCTCAGATATACGGAATCGGTATCAGCACAAATCCGTAGCAAAATATTGGAAGCAAGGAAACCAAAATCCTATTAGGTATCCAATTTAAAATCCTGCATCTTGAACCATTTTGGGTGAACTTAGCAGATGCTGAGATTAGTAAGAAGTTATTTTAAAAATATTTTTCGAGTCATCCCCACAACCAAGGCGGGGATGGAAGAATTTGACTTATTCGCTGGATTCCCGCCTACGCGGGAATGACAAAAATAAAAGCGAAATCGAGACTATATATTTTTTTATTGTGCAAATAAGGTATAATAGAAGTGCTATGTAAAACGTTATTACGTACGTAATAACGTTCGTAATAACGAAATAAATATGCTTCAAATAACCAGAAAATTGAATAAAGTGTCCACTCATAGCTATTCCGTGAATATCCCCAAAGCCATCGTCAAAAAGTACAAATGGAAAGAAAAGCAAAAATTGACCATATCTGATCTGGGACGCGGTAAGATAGAAATTAAAGACTGGAAGAGCAGATAAGATGGTGTGTGCTTACCCCCTCTTGATCTCCCCCTTGTAAAGGGGGAGAAAAATATATTGACATGGAACAACAAAATGAAAAAAGCATTGCGCTGACGATTACTCCGCCGGTGTATTATCTGGGCGGACTGGTTTTGGGTCTTGTCTTGCATTTATGGGTCGCGCCGATTGATATTTTGCCCGAATCAAAAATTGACGAACAATTGGGACTGTTAATTATCATCATAGGAGTAATGCTATTTTTATGGTCAGGACAGACCATGGCAAAGTTTGGAGTGAACCCCAGATTCCAGCCGGTAAAAAATTTGATTTCTACGGGTCCGTTTGGCTGGAGCAGAAACCCGATTTATGTTTCCTTTACGCTGATGTATTTGGGGATCACGATTATGTACAACACCTTGTGGCCGGTACTATTTTTGCCGGTTGTTTTGAGTCTTATACATTATCGGATAATTTTGCGCGAGGAGGATTATTTGGAGAGCGTATTTGGACAAGATTATCATGATTACAGAAAGAAGGTGAGAAGGTGGATGTAAGCTTAAAAATATTGAAAATTTAGAGGTTTCAGTAGAGCTTTGATTTCCCAGATGGCCGGAATCTCAAGCCTCACCCTACCCTCTCCGAATTCGGAGAGGGGAAATCGACCCGAAATGCAAAAAGAAAAAAAAACAAAAAAGTTTCCGGCAGGATTTCTGTGGGGCAGTGCCGTTTCCGCGCATCAGGTAGAGGGCAATAATACCAACTCGGACTGGTGGACTTTCGAACATTCCGAAAAAAGAGTTCGAGATTTGAGGGCGAGAGGCAAAAACCCCGCTGACTATCAGTCCGGCATGGCCTGTGATTTCTATAACCGGTATGAGCAGGATTTTGATTTGTTGAAGAAACTGAATCAAAATGTTTTTCGATTATCTATCGAATGGGCGAGGATTGAGCCTATTCAAGGCAGGTTTGATGAGAAAGAAATAATTCACTACAAAAAAATTGTTCAGGCTTTGCGTAAAAGAAATATTGAGCCATTTGTAACTCTGCAACATTTTACCTTGCCAAAATGGCTGGCTGACCAGGGAGGGATTCTGTATGACAGGTGCCCCGCGCTTTTTGAAAAATATGTTGAAAAAGTATTACCCGTCTTCTCCGGGCTAGTAAAATATTGGATTACTGTAAATGAACCCTTGGTTCTATCGAGCTCTTCATATTTTGTGGGCGTTTTTCCGCCAAATAAAAAAAGTCTGTCGAAGACGCTTACCGCGATAAATAATATGGCAAAGATGCATGTTAGAGCGTATGATGTGATAAAAAAAATTGACGGTAAAGCGCAAGTTGGGCTCGCAAAAAATAATATATATTTTTCGCCACACAGAGATAATTTTTTTAACCGTATTCTGGTAAAGGCGGCAAAATGGTGGTGGAACGAGAGATTTTTTGGACTAATACAAAATAAGCAGGATTTTATTGGTTTGAATTATTATTTTAGACAGGAGATTGGCTTTCAGGGGTCATATCTTGGTATCGGCAGTAGATCAGATCGAGGTTGGGAATTGTACCCTGAGGGAATATATTATTTGTTAAAAAATTTAAAAAAATATAATAAGCCGATTATTATTACGGAGAATGGTCTGGCTGACAAAGATGACAAAAAAAGGAGCAAGTATATCCAAGAGATTTTACTAAATATCCATCGCGCTATCGAGGAGGGAGTGGATGTAAGGGGATATTTGCACTGGTCATTTATGGATAATTTTGAATGGGAAGACGGCTTCAAATGGAAATTCGGACTGGTCGAGGTAGACTTTGAGACCCAAGAAAGAAAAGTCAGAGGCTCGGCAAAGGAGTATGCTAGGATTTGCAAAAAAAATGAAATCTCCTAATTAAATCCAAACAATGGAGCTTTATATAATCATCGCGATAATCTCATATCTTGGGTTTGCGCTCAATGGAGTCATTGATAAATTCTTGCTTAAAGCGGGAATACCGGAGCCTGACGTATTTGCTTTTTATATAGGAGTATTGGGAGGACTGACTATTGTACTGATACCTTTTGGATTCGCCGTGCCGAATATGTCAATTTTGGCGTTGGCTATGGTGTCCGGCATTGCTTTTGTTTATGCTTTGGTCGCGATGTTCCAATCGCTCAAACTGGCCGACTCTTCCATCGCGCTACCGGCGATCGCCGCTATCGTGCCGGTAGCGACAATGATTATGAGTTTTTTCTGGATTGATGACAGTTTGAATTTGTCTGAAGTCTTGGGGGTGACTTTTTTGGTGGCCGGGTCGATACTGATTTCACGCGCTTCGCCGGTCAAAGAAAAAAAGACAAATTGGTTGTATTGGAGTTTTTTGGCCGGTATTTTTTTTGCTCTTTCTTTTACCGTCGCAAAGCTCGTTTACCTAGACCAACAATTCATCTCGGGTCTGATCTGGGTACGCGTAGGAGGAGTGGCAGGCGCTATCACGCTTTTGTTTTCACCACTGGCTAGACAAAGAATCGTGAGTATTTCAAAAGCCGCATCCAAGCCTACCGGTCTTTTATTTTTCGCGGGGCAAGCGATAGGCGCCGGCGCAAGTATCCTGCAAAATTACGCCGTGAGCCTGGGTAGCGTGGTCATCGTCAATGCTCTGCAAGGCACGCAATTAGGATTTTTGATATTATTAACATGGGCGCTATACCGATGGTTTCCCAGAGTGCTAAAAGAAGATTTCACCAAAGTCATAGTAATAAAAAAAATCATCGCTATTGTGTTAATTAGCGCTGGATTAATATTTATTGCCCGATAAATTATGAGGATTATCAAAAGAACCATTTTATTTCTACTCTTGATAGTAATCGCGATTATCGGGTATCTAAATTTTGACTCCATGAAAGCATCGGAAGACATTACTTGGGGTGTGGGGTTTTCCGAGCTTCAAGCCCAGCGACTGGGACTTGACTGGCGCAAGGTTTATCTTGGAATGTTAACTGATTTTGATTTTGAAAGAGTTCGCTTGAGTTCATATTGGAATGAAATAGAAAAGGAGCAAGGTGTATATAATTTTACAAATCTAGATTTTATGGTAAGTGAAGCGACAAAGAATGGTAGACAGATCATGATAGTTTTGGGTCGAAGGCAGCCGCGATGGCCAGAGTGCTTTATCCCAGAATGGGCGATGGAGGTATCTCTTGCAGAGCAAGATGCTTTTGTTTTGACTTATATTCAAAAAGTGGTGGAAAGGTATCGTGACAATGAAGCAATCATCGCCTGGCAAGTGGAAAATGAATATTTTTTGGACGCGTTTGGAGTGTGTCCGGATTATGAAAAATCCGGGATTGACAAAGAGATAGATCTGGTGAAATCATTGGACAGTCGTCCGGTTGCGCTTACTGACTCCGGCGAGCTTTCTTTTTGGTATCCGACCGCATCTCGCGCGGATATTTTGGGAACCACCATGTATAGGAGGGTGTTTAATCCGGTTTTTCAATACGCGACTTATCCTCATAGACCGATATATTATTCTAAGCTGGGAAAACTCGTACAGAGCCTCGCTGGATTTGATCGGCAGATAATTTCCGAATTGCAAATGGAGCCATGGTCAAGAGGCGGAATGCTCGAAGAAGATTCAACAGAGGAAAATTATAAAACGTTTTCTCCGGAAAATTTTGCTGAAAATGTGGAATACGCCAAAGACTCCGGTATAGATGAAATTTATATTTGGGGCGTGGAATGGTGGTATTATATGAAAGATGCGCGAGGGATAGATACTTTTTGGGAGCAGGGGAAAGATGCCTTTAGGATTGACTGATTTTGGACATTTATTTCTGTGGATAACTTATTATTTCTAAAATAAGACAAACCCCGTATATAACGGGGTTTGACTTTGCTATTTGGGTTAGCATTAGTTAAGACGATCAAATAAGGAGCGCGTTACAGGGTTTTAGTAAGATTTTTACCTCTTTATGTGTCTTCCGGTGATATGGGAGGTGCTTCATTATTTTGAGGCACTTCCATTTGAATTGGTTGATCTTTCAAGTCTGTTTGCTCCGGTAGCGTTACTGATTTTGTGAGTTCCTCAAAGTCCGGAAGATCTTTCATATCTTTGATGCCAAGATGAGTCATGAAGTCTAGCGTGGTTTTGTAAACCAATCTTCGAGCATCTTCATCTGAAGTTGCTTTTTCAATTAAGCCTCGTATGAGAAGTTGTCTTAAAATATATTGAGAATTTACTCCTCGAATAGCCTCGATTTCCGCGCGTGAAATTGGCTGTTTATAAGTGATGATGGCAAGAGTTTCTATCGCCACATCGGTTAGTTTTTCGCGTTGTTCAGCCACCAAAAAACTGCCGACTGTACGAGCGTTTTCCGGACTGCTGACAAGCTGGTATTTTTCATCCTTTTCAATTAGGGTGATTCCTCTTTGTGAAAGGTTTTGTTTGAGTTGCTCGAGCGCTTGTTTGACCTCGGGTTTTTTTTGGTTCAGAGTTTTTGTCAGCTCGGAAAGACTAACCGGCCTCCCGGCGGTAAAAAGGATTGATTCAATTTGTGAGTCTAGATCGTTCATTTGTTCATTATTAAAAAAACTCCAAAAATTGTTATCGCGATTCCTATAAAAAATAAACTGACATTAGGGCCCGCTCCGTAAATGATTTCTGCTTTATCTTTTTTAAATCTTAGCTTTGGTACTACGCCTTGCTCTTGGAGTTTTCCAATCGTCATAGCTTTTATTTTGGGAAAGCTGATTGAGATTGTAAACATCCCTATGGCGCATATCAGATAAGGAAAAATTAATTCTACCATATTGTTGATTCAGAAATTTACAGTCGTTTAATCTGGATTTCTGAAAATAGATCTTCTTGCTCGACTGTCAGCACTCTTTGTTTTATCAATTCAAGCATAGCAAGAAAAGTCACGACGATTTCGGTTTTTGATTTTTTGTACAGAAGAGAACTTAAGGTGAGCTCTATTTTTTCCGTTATTGATTCTTGCAGTTCTTTGATTTTTTGACTAATTGAAACCACTTCTCTTACCGCTTCCTGGGGAAGCTTCGTGATTTCTTCAATTGATCTGGCAATGGCCTGCATGGAGTCGTGGAGAACACCCGTGTTTACCTGTGGGTCCGGATAGAAAGTTGTGATTTGGTCTATAGTTCCTTCATGCGCGAACATATACTGTTTTTTTGCATCAAGCTTTTTCAGGTATTCGGCAACCAATTTGAATTTTTTGAATTGGAGGAGTTGATAAGTTAGATCACCTTCCTCTTCCTCGACTTCTATTTCCAGAGTTGGGAGGAGACTTTTTGACTTCAAAACCAACAATTTGGAGGCAACAGTGAGAAAGTCTGCCAGGAGATTGGGATCTTCTGTTCCCAAGGTCTTGATGTGCTCTAAAAATTGTTGGGTAACCTCGGCTAGAGAGAGCGCGGTGATATCCATTTTATGGTCCTCTATGAGCTCTAAAAGCACATGGAGAGGACCTTGGAAAGTGGTTGTTTGAACTGTGTACATTATTTTTTTCTTTTCGAAAACGATCCTTTTATTGGCGCCACTAGTTTTTCAAAGTCTTTCATAGAAAGCTCTACTGATTCAGTGTAGGATCCGGCAGCGGTGATTATTTTTTTTGATTTGGCGAGCGCGTCGTCGAGTAGGGTGGTAATTTTGTTACCCTTCGAGCCATACAAATTGCCAAAAGCATGGAGCAGTCCAATTTTTGTTTTGAGCTTGTTTGTAATATCCAACTCTTTGGCTATTGAGACTTTTTTGGCTTTGAGGGCTTTTTTGACGTTTTTGAAGTCTACGTATTTACCCGCGGGAACAACTATCAGAGCTAGCTCTTTTTCGGCTTTTACCAAAACCGCCTTGGCGATTTCGCCAAGTTTTTTGCCCTGTGTTTCCGCTTCATCAAAAGCGGTGAAGACTTTTTTGTGAGAAAGAAGACTGTGCTTGATATTGTTCTTTTTCAGGAATTCTGAGATTTTATTCTTTATTTTCGTTTTTGTTCTTTTCATATTATTTCTTTTTTATAACCTTGATATTTAATTCTTTCAATTGTTTTTCATCTACTTCGCTTGGCGCGTTCATCATGACGTCTTGGGCCGCACCATTTTTGGGAAAAGCCATAACTTCTCGAATGCTTGGTTCGTCGAAAAGCAACATCAAAAGCCTTTCTATACCGGGAGCTACGCCTCCGTGTGGCGGGGCGCCGTATTGAAACGCGTTGATCATTGCTCCAAATTTGTTGTCGACTTGCTTTTTGGTGTAACCGGCGATCTCGAAGGCTTTGTACATCAACTCGGGGTCGTGATTTCTAATCGCGCCACTCGAGAGTTCCAGGCCGTTTGCGATTATGTCGTACTGATAGGCGACTATATCCAAAGGATCCTTCGCTTCCAAGGCCTTCATTCCGCCACGTGGCATGGAGAAAGGATTATGAGAAAAGTCAATTTTCTTTTCTTGTTGATTGTATTCATACATCGGAAAGTCGGTAATCCATGCCCAGGCGATAACGTCCGGATCTTTGAGTCCCAGCATATCGCCAAGTTTGTCGCGGAGAATGCCGAGGACTTTGTTTACCGATTCGCGCTTGTCCGCGCCGAAGAAAAGAATGTCTCCGGTTTTGGCGCCGGTTCGCTCAATAATGCCATTGACTTCTTCGTTACTCAAGAATTTCGTGATGGGAGACCTAAGGCCTTCTTTGGACAGACTAATGTAGGCCAGTCCCTTGGCGCCTTCGGTTTGCACTAACGACGTGAGCTCGTCTATTTCGCTCCTCGTTAGCTTTGCCCCGCCCGGCACCCTGATCGCCTTAACCACGCCGTCCGACTTGATCGCGTTTCCAAAGACGGTAAATTTTGTACCGCGTAATTCTTGAGTGAGGTCTACAAGCTGCATATCGAACCTAAGGTCAGGCCGGTCGCTACCGTATTTTTCCATAATTTCAGCGTAGGGGATGCGGGGAATGGGTTTTTTCCACATTTTCTTTTTGACGAATTTTTCCGTAAGTTCAGCCCAGAGTGGATCCATGATATTGAAAATATCTTCCGGAGTTTTGGCAAAGGCTACTTCAAGATCAAGCTGATAGAATTCACAAGGACTGCGGTCGGCGCGAGGATCCTCATCCCGAAAGCAAGGGGCGATCTGGTAGTACTTTGGCACGCCGCCGGTCATAAGAAGCTGTTTGAATTGCTGTGGCGCCTGTGGAAGAGCGTAGAACTTGCCAGGATGCAGGCGCGAAGGCACCAAAAAATCGCGCGCGCCCTCCGGGGAAGAGCTGGTCAGAATAGGCGTGTGTACCTCGATAAATCCTTCTTTACTCATATATTGGTGAATCAGTTGGATCATCTCGTGTCGGCGTTTCAGCATT
>Ga0209541_10007151_pt1 | contig 18828 bp, 19 predicted proteins | sample RifCSPlowO2_01_FD_184027 | JGI IMG/M metagenome (GOLD analysis project Ga0209541, IMG submission 184027) | Groundwater microbial communities from Rifle, Colorado - Rifle CSP2_plank lowO2_0.1 (SPAdes) (version 2) | ecosystem: Environmental > Aquatic > Deep subsurface > Groundwater | place... | reverse complement strand
TGGACTGCTCCCCAATATTGGTACAGACATAATTTCGCCTAGCCTTTAGACTAGAGGCTTGGGCCCAAGGAGGTGAACATTTATGTCTGGAACCAAACGAAAATTCTCCAGAGAATTTAAACTCCAGGTAGTTCAGGAAGTGGAATCGGGACTCAAAAGCCGGGCTCAAGCTACCCGGGAACACGAACTGTCCGAAGGGATGATCAACAAGTGGGTTAGTGCCTATCGGGCTGACCCGGTGAACGCCTTTACCGGTAAAGACAATGGGGCCGGAGAAACTGGCAAACTTAAAGCTAAGATCCGGGGGTTGGAATGGGCCTTGGGGAGAAAAACCCTGGAGGCAGAAATTCTCAAGGAAACCCTGGACAACTTGGGAGTTAAAAAGGGGGGCTTTATGAAGTGATGGAGATTTTGAAGGAACAGGGGTTTCCGCTTACCGCCTTGTGCACGGCACTGACAGTGAGCCGGAATGCCTATTATGTCCACGAGAGGAATTCTATGGCTAAAGCAAAAGACGACGACATCGTCTTAAACGAAATGGGGTCAATTGTGATTGACTATCCCCGGTACGGCTACCGGCGGATTGCCCGGGAGCTCAAGACTCGGAAGTTTAAAGTGAACCGGAAACGGGTGCTGCGGCTGATGCGAGAAAACAATTTGCTAGTCAAAGTTAAGAAGAAGTTTCATTCAACAACTGATTCGGCTCACGGCTTTACTATTTATCCAAACTTATTAAAAGAGATGAAAGAGAGAGGAGAGGAAGTGACCAGGGTCAATCAAGTTTGGGTGAGCGACATTACTTATATTGCCCTAGCAAGTGGCAGATTTATTTTCCTGGCCGTTGTCTTGGATCTATATTCGAGAAAAGTAGTTGGCTGGAATTTGGGAACAAACCTATCCACTGATCTGGTTGTTTTGGCCCTGCAGATGGCCAGAGAGAAAAGACACCCGCCTGCAGGGCTAATTCACCACTCTGACCGAGGAGCGCAATATGCCAGTGAAATTTACACCAATATTTTAAAAGCAAACGAGTTTCAAATATCCATGAGCCGGAAAGGCAACCCTTATGACAACGCCGTCTGTGAATCGTTTATGAAGACATTCAAGTGGGAGGAAGTGGACCTTAACGAGTACGACTCTTACGATGAAGCAAAATTGAGGATTGAAAACTTTATTGAGAATATTTACAATCAAAAAAGATTACATTCGTCCCTAAACTATCGGTCACCGGAACAATTTGAAACAGAGTTACTTAACCTACAGATAACTGTACCAATTTAGGGGTGCACTCCATTCAAACTGCCCTGGTTAACTTTGCCAAGGAAGAATTAAACGATTCCCTGCGACTAGTCTTTTATGACGTCACCACCCTGGCTTTTGACAGCCAGGCAAGACTTGGCCTTAAAGACTTTGGATTTTCCAAAGACCACAGATTCCAGGATGTGCAAATTGTGGTGGGACTAGTTGTCAATCGTGATGGCTTCCCCCTGTATTTTGACGTCTTTAATGGCAAAACATTTGAAGGCAAGACTTTTCTTTCTGTAGTTTTGAAAATCAAGGTTCTCCTCAAAAACCCCAATCTTATTGTCATTGCTGATGCAGCAATGATTAGCAAAATTAATGTCACCGATCTGGACGAACAAGGTATTGGATTTATTGTTGGAGCAAGGTTAGGTAGTGCCCCCACAAAACTCCAAGAGCAAATTTCCAATGAGACTGGGGAGGTGGATTTAAAAACAACCACAGCTCCCTATTTGGGTCACCGGCTCATTTGCCAATATTCAAAGTCCAGGGCGGCCAAGGACAGATCTGATCGGGAAAAACAAGTTAAAAAAGCAGAAGTTGCTATTTCATCTCCCGCAAAAATCTCCCAAAGATTTCGTTTTATCCAAACAATCAACGGCAAATATGAGGTAAACACTGCTCTTATTGAGAAAGCAAAGAGACTCGAGGGAATTAAGGGATATCTAACCAACACTGAGCTTTCCGAGATAGAAGTCATTGACCACTACCACAATCTCTGGAAAATTGAAAAGGCATTCAAGGTGACAAAGTCTGACTTGGAGGCCAGGCCAATATTTTTAAGGTTAGACAAAACGATCACAGCTCACCTGATTATTGTTTTTGCCTCCTTGGCAATTTGCAAATATCTGGAAATTAAAACCAATATGAGCATTCAAAAGATCCTCAAAATTGCTCAAAAAGTCTTAACCCACAAAGTCACTATGACAAAAACCGGTGAATCCCATCTTATTGAGACAACAATTGAAGATCCCGATCTATGTGGACAACTTGAGAAATTAAGGCTTTTGGGACACTAAATGTCCGAAGTCAGGAAGGGGTGGGAGCGACTCCGACGCAGGCAGAAGCAGCCGAGGGTGAGGCGCCGGCGGAAGAAAAGAAGGAGTAGGGGTTAGTTCAAGGTGGCGGCAATTTGGGCCAAATCTTCGTTGTTTGGATCGAGGCGACGGGAAATCTGTAGAAATTTTTTGGTGTCGAAAGGGCGATAGAGCTGCCAGTGGAGAAGGGCGAGTTTTAAGTAGGCGTCACGGTAGTCAGGACGGGTTGAGGCAATTTTTTGCCACTTAAGAATGTCGTTTTGCAGAATAGAGGGTTTTTGTTGCAGGAGGGTGACTTCCTGAATTTTTTGGGTGCTTCCGGCGCGAGAAAATTCCCTTCTGGCCAGCTCCAATTGATTAAGGGCGAGGAGAATCTCGCCGAAGTCGTCGTGGAGCTGAGGACTGTCCGGATTTTGGAGCAGTTGGGTTTTGAGACGGTCGACGGAGGTTTGGGGGGCGGAAATGTTTAGGATGAGGATGAGGAGAAAGAGGGAGGGGAGGAGGACGGTTAGCTCCCGGGCGAGGCGAAGAAGAAATAGGCGGGGAAATTTTTTTAGATGGTGGAGGATTTTTCTTCGGACTTTCATTTTCCTTACTTTATCACAGCCGAGCACGACATGAAACCAACACAAAGTGAATTTAAATGTTCTGACAGGTTTTCGGACACAGTTTCGGAAGCTAGTTTTGGCCGGAAGAAAGGCATTTTTCGGAAAAGAAATCGCATAGTTAGTCCTCAGGAACAACGAATTCACTGTGAAGAGAGAACTCCTTTAAATTTCGTGCTTTCATGTCATGACTGTTCGGCAACTTTCTTGCTCGTGCGAAGAAAGTTGCACAAAGAAGCACGCCCTAGTCTGCGCAAGCGACAAAACTATTTCTTCGAAATTCAGGGAGCCCTCTGGAATTCATCCTTTGACAGGCCCAGGATCCAGTTCCAGCTTCCCTTGAATTTCTTAGAAAGTTTTGTTTCGCTTGCTCCGCCAAGGGATTCAAGGAATTTTTTAGGCGGGGATCAGGATTAGAAGGAGTTGGAGTTATTTAGAGGTTGGCCAGGGGGAGATGATGAGGGGGTTGTTTTTTTGACGATAGGGAGTGAAGATTTGCCAAATTTCTTCAGTGACGAAGGGCATGAAGGGGTGTAACAGTTTAAGGCATGTTAAATAAACATGTCTGAGAACGGAAAGTTTTGTCAGTTTATCAGTCTCGTTTAATTTGAAATTTGAAATTTGAAATCCTTCGGCTCCGCTCAGGACAAGTTTACAATTTTCAATGTAGACGTCGGCGAAGTCATGCCAGAGGAATTGATAGAGGTCGTCAGCGGCGATGCCGAGTTTAAAATTATCTAGGTTCTTCGTGGTTTTAGAGATTAAGAGATTGAGCGATTTAGTAATTTCTTTGTCGTCCTTAGTTAAGCCGAGCATTTTTGGGTTAAACCAAGGAACGTCTTTGCCTTCAAGGTTTTGGAGAATAAAGCGACCGATGTTCCAGATTTTATTGGAGAAGTTGCGCATGGCACGAACCTTGTCGTCGCTGATAACAATGTCGCTGGCGGGGGCGACACCAATAATGAGAGCCATTCGGAGAGAGTCGGCGCCGTATTTTTCAACTAGGCCGATGGGATCAATGACATTACCTTTGCTTTTGCTCATTTTTTGACCTTTTTCATCGACAACCCGGGAGTGAATGTGGACTGTTTCGAAGGGAACCTGTCCGGTTAGATAGAGGCCAAACATCATCATGCGGGCGACCCAGAAAAAAAGGATGTCCCAGAGGGTGTCGAGAACAGAGGTCGGGTAGAAATAGTCAAAGTCTTCAGGATTACTTTTTAAAGTATTGATTGGCCATTGCCCGGAAAGAAACCAGGTATCGAAAGTATCGGTTTCCTGAACGAAATTTTTTTGGCCGCACTTAGGACAGCTCTCTGGTTGGGTTTCGGAGACAATAATTTCCTGATCGTTTTGGCAATACCAAGCGGGAATTCGTGGTCCCCAGACAATTTGGCGGCTGATGTTCCAATCACGAATGTTTTCCAGCCATTCAAAATAGAGTTTTTCGAAACGTTTGCCGGGAACAATTTTGGTTTTGCCTTCTTTAACGGCCTTGATTGCCGGTTGGGCGAGGGGTTTAGTTTTGACAAACCACTGTTCAATGGTGAGGGGTTCAATGGGTGTTTTACTCCGGTAACAGATGCCAACGACGTGCTTGTAATTTTCGTCAGTTTTTTCAATGAGGCCTTTTTCCTGCAGATCTTTGACCACTTGCTCTCTGGCTTCTTTGACTTTTAGACCAGCATATTTTCCGCCGTTTTCTGCAATTCTTCCTTCTTTAGTGATGGCGTCGACGATCGGGAGGTGGTATTTTTGAGCAACGTCAAAGTCGGCAAAGTCGTGGGCGGGGGTCAGTTTGACAATCCCTGTGCCGAATTTGGGATCGACGAATTCGTCGGCAATAATTTCCATCTCTTTGTTGGTTAAAGGATTGAGCACTTTGGTGCCAATTAACTGAGAGTGTTTTTTATCTTTAGGGTTAACTGCGAGGTGGGTGTCGACAAATAGTGGTTCGGGGCGGGTGGTAGCGACGGTTATATAGCCGTCGGTGTTTACTTTTTTGTATTTTACATAGTAGAGCGGATCGACTTGTTCGACACGATCGACTTCAAGGTCGGAGAAAGCGGTGCCGCATTTGGGACAGAAATTTACAATCTTTCTGCCCCGATAAACAAGTCCGTCATTATAGAGTTTGATGAAAGTTTGGATGACCTTTTTAACGATTTCGGGTTCCAGGCTATAGTGATAGCGGGTCCAATCAATAGAAAAGCCCAGAAGCTTGAGTTGGTTTTTGTTTAGACCTTTATTTTTTTGAGTAAAGTCCCAGATCATTTGGTAAAGAGTGTCGTGATCGAAGTCAAAGCGGCTTTTGCCCTCTTTGGCGAGATGTTTTTCAAAGACAAATTGGGTTTCGATGCCGGCGTGATCGCCTCCGGGGAGCCAGAGAGTTGGGTCGCCAAGCATGCGGTGATAGCGAGCGAGAATGTCCTGAACGGTGAAGAGTGCGTGGCCCATGTGCATTGGGTCATTGGCATTAGGAAGGGGAAGGATAATGGTGAACGGCTTCTTTTTGGGGTCAATTTGAGGAGTGAAATAGCCGCTGGACTCCCACATTTGGTAGATGCGGGATTCGACTTTGGTGTGGTCGTATTTAGGATCCATGAATTATTTATCTGCTTGAGATTGCAAGGACTACTCCTGCTGAGAGGATAACAAGTCCTACTGGCTGAAGCCAGCGGTTAGTTACATGGGCGGAGAGTCTGTCAAAAGATGAGGCGTATGCGGTGTTTCTTTCTTGTAGTCTTGGTAGCATATTATGGAGATTTTATCATTCGATCTTGACAAACTCAAATGACATACTTAAGATCGGGCGTAGAGCATGAGAAAGTTATTGGTTATTAGTTATTGGTTATTGGTATTGTTTCTTCCGGTAGGTTTTCTGACGCTTCATCCAGATCAAGTATTAGCCCAGGGGGAGAATGAACTGTTGCCGGCGGGGAATGTCATTGAATCCGATTACATCCGGGCGGCAAATCAGATTCAGATAGACGGCGAAATCAAAGGGGATGCGTTTTTAATGGGAGGACTGGTGACGGTGAATGGTAAGGTGGACGGAGACTTGTTTATTGCCGGAGGGAAGGTGACTGTTAATGGAGAAGTGGGCAACAGTGTGCGGATTGCCGGGGGAGATGTGGTGTTGAATGGACCAGTGGGGAGAAGTGTGCTTCTTTTTTGCGGAAACTGCAGTGTGAGTCGGCAAGCAACGATAGCCGGGAGTCTGATTGTTGCAGGTGGAAATGCTGATGTATCAGCGCCAGTGATTGGGAAGGGGTTTAGATATTTTGGCGGCCGGCTTTATCTCAATTCGCCAATTAGTAATGAAGCATTTGTGGTGGCAGACCGGGAGTTTTTGTTAGGACCAGCAGCATCAATTTCGGGAGATTTGAAATATACGGGGAACAGCGAAGTGGTGGTGCAACCGGGAGCGACGGTGGCGGGACACATTGCGTACGAAAAAATTAACAAGGATGAACAGTTTCCGCGATTTTTTGGCGCCAAAACAATTTTCAGTGCCTATGATCGCTTCCGGCCAATTGTGGATCTCGTTGGATTTGCGGTCTCGGCACTGGTTGGATATGTGCTTTTAAGTCTGTTTCCCCGATTTTTTGAGAAAGTGGTGACGGCGATTGAGCGGCAGCCTTATGCCAGTTTTGGGTGGGGAGTGATCGTTCTTCTCGCCATTCCGGTCGTGGCGGTGCTGTTTGCGTTGACAATTGTAGGGATCCCGATCACCTTACTTCTTCTGATTGTGGGCTACGTCGTTTTAGTGATGGCGAAGTATCTGATGGCGTTTTTCCTCGGGCGAAGGGTCTTGCTTGCCCGGTGGGGAGAGAGGCGGGGGTGGGCAATGGTGGCCGGGCTGGTTATTTTTTACATCTTAGGATTGGTGCCGATTGTGGGCGGATTAGTTAAATTGCTTTTGATGCTTTTTGCTTTGGGCGCGATGGTGCTGTCATACCGACACAAGGAGATTTTTGAGCAAGATGCGTTGAGAGTGACTTCAGGGAGATCTCCAGGCCGGTCTAGACGGAAGTGATGGTGAGAGAGGGGTTGGCTTGTATTTTGGAAACGCTTCGATGGTTTGGCTGAAAGAAAGCGGCGGAAGCGATGACCGCGGCGTTGTCAGTGCAAAGCTTCAGGGGAGGAACATACAAAAGAATTTTCAATTCACAATTTTTAATTTTCAATTTCATTTTGTTGCGGAGGCGGAGGTTGGCGGCGACGCCGCCGGCCAGAAGAATCGACTTCGGGTGGAATTCTTTGACAGCTTTGAGGACCTTAGCGACGAGGACGTCGGTGACGGCCTCTTGAAGCTCGTGAGCAAGGTTCACGGTTCTCAGTTCACGGTTCACAGTCGATAGTTTATTATATTCGTTTAAGAATGCAGTTTTAAGTCCAGAAAAACTGAAATTAAAATCCTTGGAGTTAATCAGGGGCCGAGGAAGTTTTACTGTGAACTGTGAACCGTTTACAGTGAACTTACTAGCTTCCTGTTCAATGTAGGGGCCGTAGGGGTAGGGGAGGCCCAAGAGGCGGCCGCATTTGTCGAAGCACTCGCCGGCGGCGTCGTCGAGGGTAGTGCCCAGCAGCTCGAGTTTTCCATGGTCTTTCATTAGGACAAGGTCGGTGTGGCCGCCGGAGACGATGAGAACGAGAGCGGGGAAATCTGGTTGCTGGTGGCTAGTTGCTGGTTGCTGGTCAGTTTGGAGCCAATTGGCGTAGATGTGGCCAACGAGGTGGTTGACGGGGATCAGGGGCTTGTTCCAAGCAAGGGCGAGGGATTTGGCGGTTTCGACGCCGATGAGGAGGGAGCCGATGAGACCGGGGCCGACGGTGACGGCGAGAGCATCAACTTTAGAGGCTAGACGCTGGAAGCTGGAAGTTGGATTTTGAGGTTTGAGGTTAGAGGATAGAGGCTGAAGGGACTCGTGGATGACAGGAAGGATGCTTTTTAATTGCGCGCGGGCGGCGCGGTCGGGGATGATGCCGCCATATTTCTGGTGCATCTCCTGGGAAGTGGCGGTGACCAGGGAGAGGAGTTTGGTGCCGTTTTCAACAAGAGCAGCTGAGGTTTCGTCACAGGATGTTTCGATGCCGAGGATGGTCATAGAAGAGTAAGCTGTTTTTTGGGCTCGTTGAAGGTGATTAGAAACGATTCAAAGAAGCCAGCTCGACCGAGAAGGTTGACGGAAACGTTGTAGTTCTTCGAGAAAACGACGGAACATTTAATTGTCTTATGACTGATTTGCAGGTTTAATTCGTGAATGTACCCTTTTATTGACCCCCCAACGCCTTCTAAATCGATTGGCTTCCCTCTTTCAATTTTGATTCCTAATTGAACGGCTATCTCGGGTCGGAAAATTGAGATGGAGGCTCCAGAGTCAACAAGGGCCCAAGTTTTTGTTTTTGGTTGATCTGCTCTTAAATTAACAAAGGCGCTGACAATTGGATAGAAATCGCCTCTCAGTTTTTGGTAGGGGAAGACTTCGGGGAGAAAGACCGTCATAGAATGTAATAGCGTTCGTTTTTTCGGGGCACCTTAAAAGCTGCCGGAATTCTCTCGTCGGGAGTTTTGCTTCCAACGGGTTTAGTGACCAGAGGAGCGATTTCTTTGAAAGATTTGGCTGCGGCGACAATTTTTTCCCTAGTAGTGTCGACGGCGACCCACATGCCGGCAAACTTAGATAGCTGCTTGGTGGAAAGGTTTACTTTCTTCATGATTTGATTATACACCTGACTTTCTATCCTGAGCTTAAGGCTTAAGTTTTTGTACCACGAAGATAGCGAGCCGGCCAGGGAATGTAGTTGGAATTGACCGTTTCGTCGATTAAAACTTCGTCTCCGCGAGTGACTTTTCGTTTGAAATAGACTTTAGCTCCGGCGTGGGCAGTGTCGACTTGCTTGACTTGGCTGGCGGGGAGGGTGGGGTCGTCTTCATATACTGGTTCCGGAGGAGGGGAGGTAGAAAGGAAGTAAGGGCCGTCAATCGTGGTTTGGCGGCCGTCGGCGGTGCCGAAGATGTCAAAGGTGAGCTGCTTTTTTGCCTGGTCAAAATTTGCCTGGAGGAGGAGCCAGTGGCCGGTGTCGTTTTGGAAGCGGAAGTCGGGGGAGGGGGGATAGACGGTGGCGTCCAAGCCGGGGAAAAAGCCACCCTGCTCATAGAAGCCGACGCGATAGGCATGGGCGACGCGCTCAACGACGGGGAGGCCGGCGTTTAAGACGGCACGATAGAGAGTGGTGGAAACCTGGCAGACACCACCGCCGTCGTCAAGGACGGTTTTGCCTTTGATGATAGAATAGGCTTTTTGAAAGCCGAAGACGGCGGAGACGGTGCCAATGGACTCATTGAAGGAGAAAATTTCTCCCGGGGCGACGAGGCGGCCGGAGACTTTTTGGGTGCCAAGGCTAATGTTATAGACGCGGCCGGGAATGGAGTCGTAGAAATAGGATTTGCCTTGGCCAAGAAGATCATGGAGGCCGTAGGTTTCGGCGGCGGAAGTCTGGACAGAAGGGTAGACGGTTTTAGTGTAGAGGGGGATGTTTAAGGAATCCCCTCCGCTGCCACCCCGATTAGTCAGAAAGAATTTTGTTTGAGAGACGAGTGAGGGGATGATTTTGGGGCGGTCGAGGGCGAGGCCGTTTTTGGAAGGGGAGAAGGCTTCGACACGGCCTTTGCGATCGGGGCCGGCTTCGGGATTAAAGTCAAAAATGGCGCTGACGGGTTCTTTCTCGATGAGGGGGGCAACGGCGTCAAGTTTTTGGCCGAGGAGGCGGGAGTGGTAGCTAATCTCTAGAGGAAGGTTGATGGCGTGGTTATAGGCGGCGACGATTTGCAGAAGGTTGAAATAGGGATTCGGGGTTTGCCGGCCGATGGAGAGGGCCCGGGAGGCCATGAGACGGGTGTCGAGGGCGAGGTTCAGCTCTTGGGCGGTGGCGGCGAGGGAAGCTTCGGGAGAGGAGAAGTGGAGGGTCAGGGGAGGAGTCGGGCCGAAGCGGTAGGTGGTGGTGAGGACAGTGGCGATTTCCTCCTCAGTCTTTCCAGAGACATCGACGGAAGCAACTTTGACGCCGGGGAAGGCGCGATCTTGGTAGCGGCTCATGAAGACAAGGTAGGCGACGGAGAGGAGGATGAGGGTCGTGGTGACGGCGCCAAGACAGAAAAAAAAGGCAAGGTGGAGGAGGGTGAATAAGCGTTGCATATGGGTATAGTTTTTGATACCGTTATTTTACACGAAGATAGGACAAGGGGACACTTATGGATAAGAAGGTCTTAATTTTAATCGGGATTGTATTTATTATTCTGATCATTGCCGGAGCGGCGACGGCCTTTTTTCTTTTTAAACAGACGGGGCCAGTGACGCTGACGTATTGGGGGCTGTGGGAGCCGGAGTCGGTTTTTTCGGAAGTGATCAGTGACTACGAACGGACGCACCCAAAGGTTAAAGTGAAATACCAGAAGGCGTCGCCGATTCAATATCGGGAACGGATGATGACGGCGATTTCTAAGGATGGCGGACCGGATATTGTGCGGATTCACAACAGTTGGCTTCCCATGCTGAAGAATTCTCTTCAAGCGGCGCCGACGAATGTTTTTCCGGCGGAGGAGTTTCAAAAGACGTTTTATCCAGTAGCCAGTGCTGATTTTGTGGCTGACGGCCGGGTTTGGGCCGTGCCGCTGGAGATCGACACGCTGGCCATGTATGTTAATGAGGACGTTATCCGAGCAGGCGGAGTGGCGGTGCCGACAACGTGGGAAGAGTTTAGTCCGGTGGCGTCGAGATTGACGGTCCGGGATTCGGCGGGAAGAATTCAGACAGCTGGAACGTCTCTGGGGGGGGCGGCAAATGTGGATCACTGGCAGGAGATTTTGGGACTGATGACGCTTCAAGCAACGACGCAGACGGGGGCGAGTGTTAATGCGGGGAATTCCCAGGCGGCAGTTGAGGCAATGCAGTTTTACACCAGTTTTGAGAGCATTGACCGGGATTGGGACGAGACGCTGGATGCGTCGACGCTGGCGTTTGGCAATGGCAAGGTGGGGTTTTACTTCGGGCCGTCGTGGAGATATTTTGACATTAAGGATATCAGCCAGGGAAAGGTGAATTTTAGCGTGGCGCCGGTGCCGCAGTTGACGGGCGGGACGACGGTGAACTTCGCAACTTATTGGGCGGAAGCGGTGTCGAAGAAGAGTCCGCACGGGAAAGAAGCGTTTGAGTTTTTGAAGTATTTGTCGAGCAAAGAAGTGCTGACGAAACTTTATGCGGCGGAAACGTCGATTCGGGGGTTCGGGGAGCCGTATTCCCGGGTGGATATGGCGTCTCTTTTAGCCACGGATCCGGTGGGAAGCGTGGTCATCTCCCAGGCGCCAACGGCGAAGAGCTGGTATTTAGCGGGGTATACGAATGATGGGGAGACGGGGATTAACTCCAAGGTGGGGAAGTATTATCTCGATGCGGTCAACGCGGTGAATCAGGGGAGTGAAGTTGCGAAGGTGATGGAGACGGTGGCGGCGGGACTGGCGCAGGTGTTGGGGAGTTATGGAATAAGGTAATTGGTTAATTAAAAGGATGAGCGACGGAGGTGTTGCCAGTGAATCTAATACTTTTGCTCGATATGGGGATCCGGGAGCGACATGGCGTCTTGATAGAGAAGGGCAGCCACAAATAACTCCGGGGTTGGTAGAGCTTACTTTTAAGAAGGGACGATGGGATAATAGTTGGTTTTTTCGAAACTGGAATGAATTTGTGGGAGGGGGGACGACAGTTGAACAGAAAGAGGTTCTAGCTTATCAATTTACCTTCTTAGTAAATGTTTTGCTGCGTGATGAACCTATAGAGAAGAGAGTCCTATTAATAAAACATATGGTAGAGGCGGTAAGAAATTACACGCGTTTGGAGAGAAGGGACGGGCAAGCTTCGTACGATTCCGATCCGGTTTTGAAATCTCTCGGTTTGCCACAGCTAGTGTCGGCTATTAATATTGAGCCCGGTAGACCACATCCAGGATTAGTGATGCATGAAGGAGTCCATCTGCTTCAGACAGAAGGTTACTTGCCTCAATTGGATGCACTAACTTTTGCAGTAGGTAAGGTGGCACAGATGCAATTTGGGGAAATTGGTTTTGTGAAGACAGAGGATGGGGAAGGAAGCTTTCTTCTAGAGTATCTTGATAGAGATAAATACTTGCCACTAGTCTTAGCTGGTCAGACGGCTAAAGCTTTCGCTAATTGGGTTCGTTATTATGACCCGGATGACTTTTTTTGGAAATACCGTGACAACGAAGAGGCGATAATGAGTGTTTTAAAGCAGACGAATGAACGGGAAGCTCCTGATATGTTTGGAATAAAGGGTAAAAATGTTTACACGGCTCTTATGAATTGGGGGCACCATCGAGGAGATAGAGCGTTTGCGATTGGTTTGGTTACTGGAAATATGGATCATGCCTGGACGGTTTTATGGAGATATGCGAAAAGTGGGAATTTTGAGGAGGCGGAGAAAGATATCGTGGCAAGGATTATGGAGGGAACGATCGATCGATCGATCGATGATTATTATGATTATCCGGAAGTGAAGTTAAAAGTGAAGGCGGCGGGCGAGGTTTAGGGGTTTGGGTCTCTGGCTCGTTCTTCTTTGGCCAATTTTTTCGTGCGGTCGTAGTGTGCTGATTGTCCTCTTTCCCTGGCGCTTTGTTCGTGTCCGGCTAGACTGTTAGGATCGTCGTTTTCATTTGGGTAGGGTCGTCTTGGGTTCAGGTGCTGGATGAGGGTTGCTTGGAGGCGAGCAAGCTGCTCGCTGGTGAGACCAGTTACAATGACCCATTTGCCTTCTGAGTTTCGGAGAGGCAAGTCGACTTCTAATCGTGTGTCGTTTGTTTTCATGATCACATTATAGTTTGGGCGACGCTGCTCGGTGTTGGTGTTGTTGTTTCCGAGAATCGTGGTGAGGACTTCAAAAGGAGTCCAGGCTTGGCCTCCAATAACAACGGCTCCATCAGGGTTTATAACAAATCCTGGTGCGTGGTGGTTAATGGGGGAAACTTTCTCTCCAGTTTGGAATCCGGTACTGGTTCGCACAGCGTATTCTTTACCGTCGAGTTGAATATTGATAGCGAGAGGGTCGAGGTCGCCTAGATTTCCGCCGAAAAACATAAGATCGTCTTTCCCTCTTCGAACTAGAGTGTACTGAGCGTAAGTGAGAACGTCTTTCCAAAGAAGGTTTCGGACTTCGGCAGCACGCTTCTGGAGAAACGAAAGCCCATATGGGGCAAGGCGATCGGCGATGTCTGCACTTCTGGCGAGGAGGCGATCGACGATGGGGCGGGATTCGGCGCTAAGACGGTTGAGGGTGGCAAGTCGTTTTTGATTTGCTTCAAAATCGGGAGGGACGCCGTGGGCGAGGGCCTGCTTAGCGGCAAGTTCGAGAGGGTTGATAGCTGAGTTGGGGACGGTCGAGGAATCAGGTGAATTAGGCATGGTGAGTAGTTAAATAGGCATCAACAACCTGTTTTTGTTCGAATGAGAGTTGTTCGCGAAATTTAACATAGAAGCTATTGAGATTATCCAAAAAAGTCTGGGCGAATCTTTGCAAGGCGATGTTTCGCTGTGTTTCGTTCAGAACATCCTCAATTATACCAGAAAGGTCTTTTTGTTCCGAAGCGTTTAGGATTTCGTCGTATTTCTTTTCTAAAAGGGTCAGTTGTTCAGGAGTTAAGCCGGCTTCAAGCACAATCCAATCAAGAAAGTCTTTTAAAGATTGAGACCAGACCGAGAGCCAGAGTTGATTTATCTTCTCGTCAGAATAGCCGGCGATTTTGCAGATTGATTTAAAAGTTGGAGTGGGCGGGTTCATGGCGTTTTATTTATCGGCCTCCTCTTGCCAATATTTAAACACGTCGCGGGCGACGACGGCAAGGGTGGAAGCGAGGGGGACGGCGAAGATGGCGCCCCAGGCGCCGGCGAGCTTATAGCCGATCAAGAAGGAAAGGAGGACGACGACGGGATGGATCTGGAGGGCTTTGCCTAAGAGTCGGGGGGCGAGGAAGTTATAGACGATCTGGGCAGCAAGAACGAGGATGGCGGCAGTGATGAGCAGTTTTTGAGGGGAGATGGCGAGAACGGCGAGGAGAGGGGGAAAGAGAAAGAGGATGGCGCCAGCGACGGGAATTGTGGCGAGGAAGGCGGAAGCAACGCCGGAGGAGAGGGCGAAGTCAATTCTTAAAACCCAGAGGGTGAGGAACGTCAGGAGGCCAAGAATGAGACCAAGAAAGACCTGGATGCGGATGAAGGAAGCGAAAGTGGTGTTGATGACGTGCTCAAGGAAGAGGTATTCTTCTTTGTAGTCTTCAGGAATGAGGCTGAGGATGAGGCGGGAGATTTCTTGGCGGGAAAGGAGGAAATAGAAAGACAGAATGAAAACGAGAAGAAGAATGGTGGCCAGAGAAGCGATTTGTGAGGCGAAAGTGATGGAGCTGGTCAAGGTGGTGGTGAGAAAAGTCTCAACCCGAGTGGACCAGATGGAGTTTGAAGGAATGAGGACGGGGAGGGTGGTGGAGAGCTGGGAGAGCTGGACAACGGTGGTGGGGACGATGAGGATGAGGAGGGTGGTGGCGATGGCGGCCAGGGACAGGTAGACGACGACGGCGGAAGTGGTGCGGTTGAGACCTTTTTTAGAAAGGTAGGTGACGGCCGGTTCGAGGATGAAGGCCAGAATCCAGGCGAGGAGGATGATGAGAAAAATGTCGGCGAAGAGAGACAGGAAGGAGCCGAAGATGGTGAAGAGATGCCAGGAGAGGGTGATGATGCCAAGATAGGCCAAGATGCGCCATTCGGGGAATTTAGAGAGGGATTTAAACATAGGGGCTAGCAGCTAGGGGCTAGGGGCTAGCAAAGGTATAATAACCTCGATGCGAGTAAAGTTCAACGAGTTTTTGGCTTTGGTTTATGCGGATATTTTCGATTATCCACTAACTCAGGAGGAAATGAGGTTGTGGCAAGTTGTTCCAGGATTTCAGCAGATGAAAGCGGATTTAGCAGATGAAAAGGTCGAGAGGAAGGGAAGCTTTCTTTTTTTGAAAGGGCGGGGGAAGCTCGTGGGGTTGCGGAAAGAGCGAGAAGAGATTTCGAAGAAAAAGTTACTTAAGACTCTTAGATTACTTGAGATTCTTAGGAAGGTATGGACGGTGAAGGCGGTTTTTGTGACTGGGTCGGTGGCGGCGGGAAATGCGAAAGAAGAGTCGGATATTGATTTGATGATTGTGACTAAGCAGGGGAGTTTGTGGGTGACGAGACTAACGGTAGTGGGAATTTTGAAAGCGATGGGGAAGTATCGGGGGAATCAGGGAAATCAGGGCGATAAGATTTGTCCGAACATTTTTTTGGACGAGGATCATTTAGGGATTGGGGAAAGGAACCTGTATACGGCGCATGAAGTTCTTCAGGCAAGGTGTGTGTTTGATCGGGGAGGGATTTACCTCGAGTGGTTGAGGAAGAATCGGTGGGTGAAGGAGTATTTGCCGAAAGCATACAAATATCAAATATTAAATATCAAATATCAAAAATACAGATTAAATCACAAAAACTTTTTCGGGGTTTTGCTGCTGATAGAATTGATGGCTTTTCTGGGGCAGTATCTGTTTATGAAAGTGAAAATTACTAATGAGCGGGTGGGGTGGGGGTACGCGTTTTTCCACCCCAGGGATCTGTCGGTGGAAGTTTATCAGGAGTTTTTTAGGAGACTTAAAAGAGTGAATGTGATACAGTAGTGCCGATGAAACGACTTCTCATAACGGGGTTACTGGTGGCTAGTTGCTTGTTGCTGGTAGGGAACCAAGTTTTTGCCGAGGAGTGCTCGAGCAGTTGTAACGGAATTGAGGAGTGCCAGAGCAAGATTGACGAATGCCAAAAACTCCTGCAAATGTCAGTGAGCGCGACGAAGCCGCATGAGGAGAAGATTGCGGAGATGGAGGCGAATATCGCGGCGATTGAGGCGAACGTGAAGTCGCTTTCAGCGCAAATTGACAAGAAAAAGACGGAAATTATGAAGAATGAAGGGAAACTGGTAGAAAGACAGACACTGCTGGAGTCGGCCGTGCGGGAATTTTACAAGAAGGACTATCAGTCGGGGGTGGAGTATGTTTTGTCGACCTTTTTTTCTGGGAAAAACGTGGGGGAGACGATGCAGCTTCTGGGTTACCGGCAGAGTTTGATTAACCAGCAAAAAACTTTAATTGCGGGGCTGGTTTTGGAGATTACCGACCTGTCCGAGGCAAAGAAGAAGCTCGAGGAGACGCAGGGCTGGCTGGCGGCTAAGAAGCAAAACCTGGAGGCGACCTTAGCCCCGATTCGGCAACTGGTTTTGGGGGCGAAAGCCTATCAATCGCAATTGACACAGACAGTGGGGACACTGTCAGCCCGGCAGCAGCAGTTGTTAGCGGAGAAGACCGGGAATTTTGTGACGTCGGTGGGGGAGGTGCCGCCGGCGGATGACCCAGCGTCACGCCCGGATTATAATCCGGGATTTAGCCCGGCATACGCTGGTTTTTCCTTCGGTGCGCCGCATCGGAAAGGTATGAGCCAGTATGGGGCGCTGGGTCGGGCAAAGTCAGGCCAGAGTGCGGAGGACATTTTGCACGCTTATTATGGAGGAGTGGAGATTAAGAAAGATTACAATACAGGCATCAATATTAATGTGCAAGGTTACGGGTCGTTTAATTTGGAAGACTACGCGAAGAGAATTTACGAAATGCCGGGGAGTTGGGGAGATGAGGGGGGGATGGAGGCTTTGAAGGCGCAGGCAGTGGCAGCGAGGTCGTATGCCTTAGCTTATACTAATAATGGTTCCGGGTCGATTTGTGCGACTGAGTCGTGCCAGGTCTTTAAGCCCGCGGAAAAAGGTGGGAAGTGGAATGAGGCGGTTGAGGCAACGCGCGGGTGGGTAATGGTCGCTTCCGGTCAACCTTTTTCGGCTTGGTATGCGGCGTCATCGGGGGGATATAACTATGCGTACAGCGCGCAGGGGCACTCAACCTCCGGGGGGTGGGACACGAAGTGCGGCAATCAGAGTTGTTGGACGGGCGATGCCTACGAAAAGATTGCGGGGTCGCCGTGGTTTTATAAGGCCTGGTACCGACCGAGAAATGGATCGGCGAGCCGGTCACACCCCTGGCTCAACAAGGAAGAGTTTGTGGATATTGTGAATGCGGTACTTCTTTATAAAAAGGACGGAGGAGCCTTGTCCCACTTGGGGCAAACTGATAAGAGTAATCCGGACACGTGGAGCAGGGACGAGGTAGTAAGGCAGTTAGGTGGTGAGGCAGTAGGTAATGTAACGGGAGTTTCAGTGAGTTACAGCACCGGAGGGTATACGAGCAGCGTGCGCCTGGAGACGGACCGCGGCGGGAAAGATTTTTCCGGGGGCGATTTTCGCCAGATTTTTAATTTGCGGGCGCCAGGGGAAATCTATATTCCCAGCGCCTTGTTTAATTTAGAAAAGAAATAGGAGTAATCACGAATATACGAATCTAGCGCAAATATACGAATATACGAATTTGGAGGAGTATACGCTATAATCAGACTTATGCCGAGATTGAAAGTTGATAACGTTGAACCCGACGAGGCAGCTAGGAGCGAGGAGCTAGGGGCTAGCAATAGTGAAGTGGTTGGTTCGGCTGTAGAAAAGACGAGTTTAAGGAGGGATCCGAGGTTTCCCAACGAACCGACGACGGATGAAGAGTTGCGCCGGGTGTCAGGGAGCCCAATGGCGGCGTTTGCGGCGTTCCCGGCTCAAGTTCATTTTTCCGGAGAGCACAAGGATGAGGACATTATTCTTCTTCTTCGAGCCCACCCAGTTACCAACGTTCCTTGGATTTTGATTGTTATCGGAATGGGGCTTTTGCCTTTGATTGTTCTGCCGCTTTTGAGCGCAATAGGGGGGTTGGCGGGGCTTTCGGCGGGAACAATTTTTGTGACAACGGTGTTTTGGTATATGGGGACATTTACCTACGGTCTTTTGAATGCTTTATACTGGTATTTTAACGTCGGGATTGTGACGGGTGAGCGAATTGTGGATATTGATTGGAGTAACGTGATCTACCGAGATGTAGCGTCAGCTCTCATGAGTAAGGTTCAGGATGTCCGGGCGGATCAAGCGGGAGTGTTTGCCGGAGTGTTTGACTTCGGGTCGGTTTATGTCCAGACGGCGGGAACGGAGCCAAATATCGAGTTTCTGCGAGTGCCGCATCCACAACTGGTGGTGCGCAAAATTCAGGAGTTGATGGCAGCGGAAGAAAAGGAATGGGAGACAAAACCTTAACAATATGGAACAGACGTTGACTCTATTCAGCTTTTTTCAGGCACAGCTTCTTATAAAGCTGTTTCTGATTGTTTTGGCGATTTTCTATTTCATTTTTACGCTTGTGGTTTATCGACAAGTGTCGCTTCTGACCCAGACACTGAACAGCAGTATCTCGCCACTAATTAGGACAGCGGCACTTCTTCAGATTTTAGCGGTTGCCGGGCTTCTGGTGTTAGTTTTTCTCTTGGGGTGAAGTTAGGTTGGGGGTTCGTAGGCGATCGTCCCTTCCCACGCAGCGAAACCGGTTTCACTGGCGGCGGTCACGAGGATGTAGTTCTGGCCTTCCTCAAGGGTGAGAGTGGTGGTGAACTTCCCGGCAGAATTGGCGAGAAGGTCTTTTTCGTTGACGGAGACATCGGCGCCGGGAGCGGTGGTGCCGGAAACGGTGATCCTTGGAGTGGTGACGACAGAGTTATCCTGCGGTGAAGCGATGGTCAGTGGGAGGGTGTTTTTTGAGGAGTTAATATCGGCTGAGGGAGTGACCTCTTGAGTGGGGGGTGGGGTTGGGGGAAGGCTTTGGACTGGCGGGGG
>Ga0209541_10007149_pt1 | contig 18829 bp, 23 predicted proteins | sample RifCSPlowO2_01_FD_184027 | JGI IMG/M metagenome (GOLD analysis project Ga0209541, IMG submission 184027) | Groundwater microbial communities from Rifle, Colorado - Rifle CSP2_plank lowO2_0.1 (SPAdes) (version 2) | ecosystem: Environmental > Aquatic > Deep subsurface > Groundwater | place... | reverse complement strand
ATATTCTGCCAGTTTCGAAAATCGCATAGCACATGCATTGTAGCCTGTAGACCCCAGCTTGTCACCACTCTCAAGCCACAAAATCACCCCAGGGGCCGTACTCAAGAAAGCACATTTTTAAAAAAGAAAAACGCAAACACAACAACAAGAATAAATACAAACCCAAAAATAACAGAAATCCATCCCCCATTTTCCTCATGCAAAATTTTACTTGCCGTCCCTAAGGCAAGCAAGATTTTCACTATCAAACCGAAAGAATATTTTTGAAGAAGAAAAAAGCGAACACAACCACTAAGACAAAAACGAATCCAAAAATAACAGAAATCCATCCCCCATTTTCCTCATGCAAAATTTTACTTATTCCCTCCCCAATCAAAGTAAGCCCAAACAGACTAGGTAATATCAAAATCATATACAAAAATTGTGGATCAGTAGTCTTCATGGCATCCTCCCCGCTCTAAAAGAGCGGGGTCTCCTCTAAAGGAGGTGACATATCAGCGTTCGATTCATCCCCGCGATTAAAAATCGCAGGGTTTTCTCGAATGCTGTTATAATCGGAAAAAGCAAAACGTTAAACGTTTAACGTTTTACGTACTTAACTCATACACCGCTCCCTTAGTCCTCCCTCTTTTCTTAATTATCCCTTTGCTCGTCAAAGCCTGGAGATCCCTCAAAACCGTATCTTCTGAAAATGCCAGAAACATATCTCGAAGTTGAGACATCACAGCAATCCCATTTTGTGAAAGATACTCAACAATCTTTATCTGCCTATCAGAAAGCAACAATTGTTGTCCTCTTTTATTTCGAATTCTTGAATCAACCGAAAGTTTGCGGACTTTCTCTCGAACCCGTGCTAACTCTAAAGAAAGACCTAAAGTAAAATACTCAAGCCAAAAAGTAAGATCCCGTTCAACCAAATCACGCGCCTGGTTAGACGTCGTAATCAAAGCTCTGTAATACGCCTCCGCATCCCGATCAAAATACTCCTCCAAAGAAAACAGCCGCCGAATATCGTAACCCTCCATAAACAAAACCAAAGTTGCAAAGGCCCGCGATGTGCGCCCGTTCCCTTCAACAAACGGATGGATACTAGCAATTGCATAATGAGCAACCCCCGCCCTCAAAATTGGATGCGAGTCCCGCCCGGAAATACTGTTAATCCAAGATATAAAATCTTCAACCAAATAAGGCACCTCAACAGCAGGCGGTGGCCTAAAAGTAACTTCCCCCGTCCTCGAGTCGCGAAGAACCACCTGGGTCTTCCTGTAGTGCCCCTGGACGTCTTCTGGAACTATCCGGTGAACAGTAAGCTTGTGTATTTGTTTTATCTGACCTTCTGTATATCTGTAGTTTGATTCTTCGTTTTGCGTTTCTGTCCGAGGGTACCTACGTTTTTCGTATTCCTTGTCAAGCCACTCAGTAACCGCCCTGTAGTTTATTACCTCCTGAACATCCCTTTCTCTTGCATAAATTCCAGTTTGCTTAATAGTCTCACCAGCATCAGTCTCACTTCCCGCTTTTCTAACAACCTGATCTGCCTGCTCAAAAGACAAATCGTTTCCCTCAATGTGAGTTCCATGGTGGACTGTACGAACCAAAGCGTCTTCCTTGAATTTCCTCTCATACGCTGGAATTATCGGAGCATTATCCACAACCTCGCGACAAGCCTCAATTGTCGCAATGTTCTTTAAAACTTGGTTTGAAATCGTATATTTAGGAGAATACATCAACTATTTATACGTTAATTCTGCGGTAAATGACAACCTCTATTGACTCGACTCAGATATATTCGCATAATTGTATTCGCTATCCTACTTGCATGTCTAAAAAACTCACCCCAGCCCAAGAAGAAAAATTCCACTCAGCGCTTCTTAAACAACTTCTAGCCCTCGCAACCGGAGGTTTCGGGCTAGCAGCAGCCCTCGCCTGGAACGACACAATAAAAAAACTAATCGATGACTATATTAAGAAAAGACTCCCAGAAGGCGAGGGTTTAGGCTACCAACTCATTTACGCAGTAGTAATAACCTTAGTTGCAGTACTCACAACCTACTACCTCACCCAAGCAGTCCAAAGATTTGATAAAAAGGAAGATAAGTAACCCCTACCTCAAGTATTCTCCCAAAATCTGAGAAACCTTTTCTGCCAAATCATCTGCGTTGTATACCGTCCCAGCCTTCTTGTACAACTCATCCCCCGCTCGCTTCACCACCCATGCTGCACTTGCTGCCGCCAAGAACGGCTCATTTTTCGCAATCAACGCCACAGCTACTCCCGCCATGACATCCCCCGTACCCCCTTTTGTTAAACCATTATTTCCCCCACGTACTTCAACTGTTTCCCGAGATGTATAAACATAAGCCACTGGCCCCTTGACAACTAAAACACATTTATATTTCCGAACAACATCCTCCGGTTTCTCTTCTCCAAAAAGGATCCCATACTCATTCTTATTTGGCGTCAACACCGCGCCCTCTGGAATGTACTTTGGATCCATCACCTGCAAAGCTCCCGCGTCAATCACCCAACGTTTATCGGAAAATTGCCTTAAAAGATTCTCAACGATGAATTTAGTCTGCGTCCCATCTTGGTCATATTCCACCACCTCAGCCCGCGCAGCTTTAGCGTAGTAGGGCGTCTCCTTTTCTTTGCGGTACCGTTTCATCCCTGGTCCAATCAAAACCGCATCCGACTTTTTAATGTAACTCGAAACCTCCTCCCAAGGTACCCAAACAAACGAAGACAATTCAGACTTAAGTTGTAAAGAAAGTTGAGAAAAAGAAGGCTCAGGAGAAGAAAAGTAAACCATATCAACAACCCTAGAAGCTGCTTTTACAGAAAGAATTGGAGCACCATGAAAAAGGTCTGACCCACCAATTATTGTAATTTCCCCATTTTCAGGCAACTCTGATCTTTTATACAAATTCTTAAGTTCAGAGGGATCGAAAACACGCATTGGTCAAGTATGTCACTGCAAACAAAGCGTGGCAATCCCAAAAAAGAGAAAGGGCGCCAGACCCGCGATTGCTCGCGTTTCCAGCGCCCCGCAGCCTCACCCAACCAGCCGGGCCAGTTCTTCGTCGGTCAACACGCCCGGATATGGACGATAGCCGTCCACAGTAAGTGGTAGTCCTCCTAAACTGCCGGAAGCAGCAGCAACCGCTGCTTCCCCAAATCGGGTCCCCGCTGCCTCAAGCGGTGGAACGGAATGCGCCACAACAGGCTGAGGTGTCGACACAGGCCCAGGGTCTACCTTCGCAGAAACCCCACGAATTTGTGCGCGAATCGCTCCCAACACACTTCGATGAACAGGACCATCGGGAAGGCTAATCCCTAACCCCGCTGCCTGAATGGCCTCTGCAGGCGTGAGAAAATTCCGTACGACAACGTTGTGTCCCCCGGGGCTATGCGCGCGCAGACCTCCAACCACTTCTCCCGCTCGTGTTTGTTGTATCACGTCCCATACTCCTCGAGCCAACTGGCCCTCTGTAATTGTTGATCAACTGAAAGACTTCTCCTGCCCGCAGACGGTCCAAAGGACCAATCACCCCCTGCGAACTACAATAATAACCAAGAGCCCGCGCAGCCTCCCAATCGCGAGGACTGTCAAGACAAACCACCGCCTCATCGCCCTTGTATACTAGTCTAGCCAAGAAGCCATACCCCCTTAAAAAATCAGAGAACAAGCCCAATTGTACTGCCAAACGAGGCAGGATTCAAACCTAAGGTTCTGAAACGAAAGCTTCAGGTTCTCACAGAGCTATAAACTGCAATCCCGAGAACTGGTCAACCGATCTTGGCTCAGCCGTTGTTAATATCGTTTGTTGTTTCTGCGCCGTTTCAATAACCAATTTATGATGCTCCGGATCAAGCTCCGAGAATATATCATCAAGCAATAAAACCGGCCGCTCCCCACTCTCTTTCTCTACAAACTCAAGTTCCGCTATTTTTGCCCAAAGTACAGCCATCCTCTGCTCTCCTCTGGATCCAAACCTAGCCAAATCCCAACCTGTCTTTTTCTCCTTCTTTTTCCTAAAAATAACATCATCCCTATGTGGCCCCACAAGAGTAGTCGCAGATAAAACTTCTTCCCGTTCATAATCGGCTAATCTTCCCGGAGAAATAACACTACTGTCATACTCCAAAAAAAGTTCTTCTCCAAAACTTGGTGTAGAATTTACAAAAGCAGTAAGCCTTCCTCTCGCAGAAGTTATATATTCTCCTTCTTTTATTAATAAATGGTCCCAAAACAAAAGTTGAGATCTGTTTGCCTCGCCTTCCCTTATCCTCTCCAAAACCCTATTCCTCTGCCGAATCCCTTTTTCGTACGAAAGAAGAGATCTTCTATATTCTCTGTCCGTCTGGGATAAGACCGCATCCAAAAATCTTCTACGCGTACTGGGCGACTCAGTAACTATCCCCAAATCCCACGGTCCAAACATAACTACCTTCAAGTTCCCCACGTAGTCCAAAAGACGCCTACTAACTCCATTTACCAAAAGCTTTTTCCCACCACGCGCCGATTCCGTATTGGAAACCAACACAACCTCCAAATTCAAATTTTCAACTGATGTTACTTGGCTCGCAACGCGAGCGAGCCCTTCGCCAATCTGAATCATCTCGTCTTCCCTTAAAACCCGAAAAGACTTGCCAGCAGAAGTTAGATAAATTGCCTCTAAAGTATTAGTTTTCCCAAGCGCGTTTTTGCCGGAAATAACAGTAATTCCCTCAGAGAAAACAAATTCTCTCTCGGAAATGTTACGAAAGTTTTGAAGCTTAAGGTTTTTTATAACCATTTAATGCAAATGGAAAATTACTTTTGACACTCTGGACAAAAGTAAGTTCCACGTCCCCCCAATTTAATCTTTTCAATCTTTGTCCCACATTTTTTGCAAGGTTTCCTGTTTTGTGCATACACCAAAAAATGCTTCTGGTACTCTCCCTCTCCCCCCAAAGCGTTCACATACGTCAACTCAGATGCCCCTCCATACTCCAAACCTCGCTTAAGAACCGTTAGCAACGCATCGTATAGATCCTCCACCTCCTTCGAGGTCAAAGATCCGGCGGCCCGTTTCGGATCAATCCCTGCTAAAAACAAACCGTCGTTTGCATATATATTTCCCACTCCACCTATTCGAGACTGATCCAAAAGCAACGTTTTTATTGAAGTCTTTTTTCCCGCCAAAATTCGCCTCAAAGATTCAAGTGTCAGCGCACCTCCCCCAGCCTGCGCTATATCAGGCTCCGGTCCCAATTCATTTATGAACTTAAAGTTTTGAACCTCCGAACTAGGTAAAACTCTGATCCACCCAAACTGTCGGATGTCGTTGTAGAACAATTTCACCCCATCCTGAAAGTGCACAATCAAGTGTGTCCACGGATTCGGTAACGTACCCACCTTATCCCGTGATACTTGCACTACCTGTGATACACCCGTTAACACCAACTGTCCTGTGAGCTTTATGTGGCAAACAAGCGAAAGAACTTGCCCTGCCGTCATAGGGTCATCGCTTGCCGAAGGGCTAAAATCCAAAACCAACACCTTACCAAACCGCCGCACCCTCTCTACCATTGCTCCAACCAATCCGTAAAGACTTCCCTCCAAAACAATTTTCGGTAAACGAAGCTCAATCTTCTCAACCTTCTTCCCAACCAAGTACTTCTCCAACCCCAACCTAATCGTTTCCACCTCTGGTAGCTCAGGCATAGTCCTGGAAGTATATCATCACCCCATCAGCTCCCCCAATCGCCTCAGACTATCCTGTCAACCTCAAGTACAACCACACCAAACCGACAAGTACAATCGCCGTTTCATGCATAAACCCCCGAAGCGGAGTAGTTTTTCTATGCCAAAATCCAGTCCTGTGAAACTTAAGACCATACCCCGTAAACATACAAACAAGATTCTCAATATCCACGAGCGCAGCAGACAGCGCGCCAACAAAAATCGGTATTCCAACCCCATAAAGAAACCAAAGAACACCAACCGAGATAATGTTTGATCCCCACCAGTAAAAAGCAGCAAACGACCTTAGGTGGTCCTTACCAATAGGGTGATCGTAATGAGGAATAAAATCCAAAACCAAGTGACTCGCAACTCCTCCGGCAATCGCCAAAGACACACTGTTTGTGTAAGATCCAATCAGACCTCCAACCACGACATGTGGTAAAATCGTCACAACTTTAAGACCCTTTCGCCAACAAACGTACGTATCTCGCGAACAAACCGCTCCTTTGAAAATTTCTGAGCTTGTTTTCGACAATCCTCTGGTTTTATCTTTAATCCCTCAAATTTCCCAATCGCCCCAACCAACCCTTTTACACTATAATCATCAAAAAGCACCCCAGTCTTTCCATCAACTACCGACTCTGGATACCCTCCTCCGTTGTAAGCAATAACCGGCGTACCATACCCCATCGCCTCAACCGGAGTCATCCCAAAATCCTCATCGCGCTGTAACGCCAAAAAGGCTTTTGCCCCGGCGTAAAGCCTTGCTTGCTCTTGGTCATCAACAAAACCCAAAACCTGGACAGTCGGACCTGCGTTTTCTTTTATCCACTCAGAAGTCCCCGAATACCCAGACGATGCTCCGGCAATCTTAAGAGGTATTTTAAGCCTATTGGCAACCTCAACCGCCATCTCGATTCCCTTCCCTCCGGTTATGCGTGAAATTATTAGATAATAATTTAGCTCGTTTAACGTTTTACGTTTCTGTCCGAGGGTACCTACGTTTAACGCCTTTATCTCTATTGGCGGGTATATCACCTCAGCCTCTCTTCTGTAAAACTTCTCTATTCTCGCCTTAACGTTCTCCGAATTTGCAATGAAATAGTTTACCTTTTGTGCCCTTTCAAAGTCATACATGCGCATTATGTGAGCAACTATAGAAACGTAGGAATTCACCAAAAAGCCCCTATTCTTCCCTAAAGGTATGTCGTATCCGTAAAGCCACCGGGGCGGAGTATGACAATAACAAATCTCGATCGGCCGGTTCTCGTTTTTCGTTTTTCGTTTTTCGTTTTTCGTCCCATATCCCTTATTGATATACCACGATGCAGAAGACATTACTAAATCATATTTTGAAAAATCAAAACTTCCCCAAATAAAAGGCGCTAAAAACCTCAAAGGACTGTGAAGTTTAGTCGCAAAAAACGGAATCTTCTGAGCCCATGAAGTAATAATTCGTTTTCCCGTTAAACGTTTTAACGTTTCCCCACCGCGTGCAAACGCGGTATAAATCGGCGCATCCGGCCAGACCTCAGACAAGGCAAGAAGAACCCTCTCCGCCCCTCCAAATTCCCCAATCGAATCGTGTACTAATGCAACTTTCACTTTCCGCTCTTCCTCCCACTTTTAAGTTTGTTTCTAGTTTCTCTAATAGCAATGGCAGGCAATTTATCTGCGTTACTCTCAAGATACCTCTCAACTTTCTCTCTGTGGAGTTTTACTAAGTCTCGCAACAACCAAGATACAGCCTTTGTTATTAAAATATCGCGCTCGTTTTGCAAAGTATTAATAACCTGAAAACCCAGAGCGGCAAGACGTGGATCATCCGTCTTACCTACTACTCCAGTAAGAAAAACCAAACTGGCACGACGCTTGTTGATATTTTGGTCTTTAGAGAGTTTCCTAATAAACTTTTCCCATTCACCCAGGCGCAACAACATATCTTCCGCGGTAAAGTTTGATTGACACAATGAGTCAACTTCTGCCCAACCACAAAGCTCCCCTAGCCACCCATCCAAGGAACCTGTGCTAATTTCTTTTCTAAGTCTCGGAAAATATCCCAACAACAAGCTAGCACTCGTTTTCTCTTCATATGAGCCGGACTCATATAAACTGTCCAACAACTCTGAATACTCTTCCACGGAAAGATTTTTATGAAGTTTTACCCAATCTCTTACCAACTTTCGTTTTACAGGATTACTTACCGAATAATATCTGTGCCCCGAAGAAAGGTAGCTATCATTTCCTGAATGAGACGTTCTTTCTCCTGCGTGTTTTTTTATTTCCTGCAATATCTCCTGATGATGTTTCAACATACTTAGAGAAGCTCCATCTGATTATCATTCTTTCTATCCGTTTTTGGCTTCTCAGTTTTCGTTTTACCCTCCAAAGCTCCTCCTATCCGCGTCAACAAACTCTTAAATCCAAGTTCTTTCAACTTCTCAACAAAATCGCGGTCCTCCCTCAAGGGGTGTACTTTTGCTTTTTCCAAATCCAACTCAACCGGGGCATCGGTAACTATTGTCGCCAAATGCTTCGACAAAAACGCCGACTCTTCCCCCAGCTCCAATTTTTTAATAACACTTTCCGGCAAACTTTTTACTTTTTCCGTTTTACCTCTTACGTTCTTATATATTTCCTCTAAAGTACTGTATTTCTCCAAAAGTCCCACCGCAGTCTTGGGCCCAATCCCAGGTACTCCAGGATAATTGTCCGAACTGTCTCCCATCAAAGCTTTATAATCCACAATTTTCGAAGGTAAAACCCCAACGTACTGGAAAACCTCCTTCTCATCAAACACCTTACCGTTTGCAAATCCGCGAACCGGCGCATAAACCTTTATACTTCTACCGTTTCCCACATTATCGCAAACCAACTGCATAATATCCTTATCCCCAGTAACAATAATTACCTCATCTATCCCATCCTCAACTGCTTCCCTTGCTAATGTCCCAATAACATCATCCGCCTCAAAACCGGCAGCCGTATAAACCGGTATCCCCGAGGAATGAACAAGCTCGTGCACCATTATTATCTGGTCCACCAAATCTTGATCAGCAGTAGGTCTGTGGGCTTGATAAGCAATATAGGCAGTATGTCGAAAAGTTGCCTCAGGTAAATCAAAACAAACCGCCAAGTGAGTAGGTTTCAACTCATCAATAACCCTCAAAAGCATAGAAACAAAGCCATACGCAGCCTGCCCTGGTTGTCCATAAGAAGTAGTAAGAGGCGGCAAAGCATGATAGGCCCGATGAATAATCGCATGCCCATCAATAAGAACAAGTCTGTTCATCGCATTAATACATAAAATTCGGTGGCCTGATAAACACTTCCCGCAAAGTTACCCCCCTATTCGTGTGATTAAAACCAACCTCCCTACCCCCTTTAACCAAATCAAAGTGTCTGGAACAAAGCACCACCTCAAAAGCAGAAGTAACCTCTCCATCGACACGCACTCTAGTTGCTGTCGTGTCCGCTGCTAACGGATCCAGTGCTACCTTCAAAAGCAGCCACGCATTTCCATCCCTGCTCGTGTAAAATATCTCACCCCTCACACAACCCTTCCTTTCTAAACACACAAGCCCTTCTTCCGTAAGATTAACAGTGAGGTGGGTATAAACCATGTTGGCAGTAAAAAACCGAGTATCTTGCCTATGCTCTTCTCCAATGGAATGTTCTGCGCTCACGGAGCAATTGTAGCATTTCAAGCAACCTTTTGAGGCACAAAGTCGTTTGTTTGTCCAATTCCAATCTCCTCAAAATCCCAACCACCTCTGATAAAATCCTCGGGCTTACCGCCTCCAATAAGGCCAACAAATACAGGATAAGGAATATGGAACATCCCAGGTTCTACTGCTGAAATTCTTATTGAGAGACAAGCTCGAGACAAATTGTCCGGCCGCGTCTCCTCCTTTTCCAAACCAACCCTGATACAATCAACACCCCTGTTTCGCAAATTGATAAGCTGCAAAAGAGCGTAACACTTAGCAGCAAAAGCCCGCCTACTTTCCTCAGAAGAAACATCCTCCGAATGAGCAATCAAATTTTGTTTCCTAGCTTCAAACACTAAAGCCAAGAAGTAGACAGTCTCTTCGGGTTTCCCTCCGTATGAAGCATACAATTCACGAACATCCGGCCCATCGATCTCTATCACACGCTCCACGGCATCGGGAACACTTGTAGACATTCGACCTGAAACACCCCTGGTTCCAGTAGAAGAAAAAGGAACACCACCCACACCTTTTAAGCCCTTCTCCTGTGATACATGGCCGAGCCGTGCAGCACGAGCAGCATCCTTCACAAAATCATGCATCAAAGGTCCAATCGGAGGAAGATAAAGAGAAGAACGCTCCGCCATTACAAAGCGATTATATCAAAATCTCGCGCGAGATGCCTTCTTTTTAATCTGGGGTTTCTTACCAACTATCCCTTCAAACTCCTCCCGATCCAATGTCTCTTTTACCATCAAAGCATCAACAACCCGATCCATCATCTTCCGCTCATTCTTAACAATCCTCTGCGCATCTTTATAACAGCCGGATATAATTTTTCCAATTTCAACATCGACCTTATCCTGAACTGTCTGGCTAACACTAACCGGATCCATGGATCGTGGTCTACCCATAGAGTCCGTGTCGTAATATGGACCCCAATTAATAGGCCCCAAGGCAGACATCCCAAAATCAATAACCATCCGACGCGCCAAATCAGTTGCACGATCAATATCATTTGATGCCCCAGTCGTCATCTCATCGAAAACAAGCTCCTCCGCAACACGCCCCCCAAGCATCATCGTTATTGCCTGTAAAATACGCGTCTTTGTCTCATGCACACGGTCAACCTCAGGCGGTGCATACGTCTGTCCCAAACTCTCATTCCTTGCAACAATCGAAATTCGGTCAACCGGGTCAAGATTAGGCATCGCGTGATTAACCAATGCATGCCCAGCCTCGTGATACGCCGTAATCTTTTTATCATCCTCCGACTGCAATCTTTTTCTTGCAGGCCCCAACTTGACCTTTGTTGCAGCCTCATTAATATCCCTAGTCTCAACTTCTTTCCGGTCCTCCCGAGCCGCCAAAATTGCAGCCTCATTAAGCATATTTTCAAGATCCGCCCCTGAAAATCCAACCGTACGAGAAGCAACTCTCTCCCAAAGAATCCCTTCCCCAAACTTCTTACCTCTGGCATGAATCTTCAAAATTGCAAGCCTCCCTTCTTTATCTGGCAAATCTAAAGTCACTCTCCTGTCAAACCTTCCAGGCCTCAACAATGCCGGATCCAAAAGATCCCCGCGGTTAGTCGCAGCAATAACTACAACATTATCATTTGGAGTAAAACCATCCATCTCAACAAGAATCTGGTTTAATGTTTGTTCCCGCTCGTCATGCCCCCCTGCAATTCCATACCCCCTCTGTCTCCCAATCGCATCAACTTCATCGATAAATATAATCGCAGGCGCAGCACGCTTTGCAGTTGCAAATAAATCTCGAACACGAGACGCCCCAACTCCAACCAACATCTCCATAAATTCCGATCCAGCCATCGAAAAGAACGGCACCCCGGCTTCTCCCGCAACAGCTCTCGCCAACAAAGTTTTTCCCACGCCCGCCGGTCCAAACAAAATCACTCCCTTGGGGGTACGTGCTCCAATCGCCCGATATTTTGCCGAGTTTTTCAAAAAGTCGACAACCTCCTCCAATTCTTGTTTTGCTTCATCAACCCCAGCAACATCGCGGAACGTAACGTCCTGTTTACCTTTTGCAAATTGTTTTGCCCCAGATTTCCCAAAAGAAAAAAGATTATCCTGTGCCCCCCTTGCCTGTCGGAAAATAAACAAAAAGAAAATCGCCATCACCCCTAACGGAAGAAGTATTCCCAAAATATCCACCCAAAATCTCGATAAAAGCTGGTCTTCAACAACATACGGAACAGTAGAAGGGTCAACCCCAGAATCCTTCAAAACCTCCCCAAAGGAAACACCACCTTCCTTCATAGCCATCTTCTGCACCCCATCCTTGTAGTGAACAACCAACTTGTCTCCAGAAACTTTAATTTGCTCAACCTTACCTTCCTTCACGTCTTTTATAAGTATGGGCAAAGGCAGACTCTCCCCATACTTCCCCCCAAGCATTGAAAGAAACAGGGGTCCAACAAAAAACAAGATCAAAAGAAAAAGCAAGATGTTGCGAAGATTTATTTGGAATTTAAACCTCAAACCCTTTTTGTTTTTCCCAACAGGACCCTGGGTAATTGTTTTAGGTAATTTTAATCTTGCAGCCATTTTTACTTAACACCATCTCCCCGCAGAACCCCCTCTGGAGCTTCAATAGGATAAGGTTTATTTGAATCTACACACAAAAGCATTCCATTACTCTCTTCTCCTGCCATTTTACGCGGTGCAAGATTATACGCAAATACAAAAAGTTTACCGGTAAAAAAATCCGGTTCGTAAAATGGTCTTAAACCGGTAAGGATGGTACGTGTTTGATCACCAAAGTTTACAGTAAGCCGAAAAAGCTTTTTACTATTTTCTAAGGTTTCAGTTTGCACAACCTCCCCCACTCGTAATTCTACTTTAAAAAACTCCTCAGCAGAAATAGTAGTTACAGACTCCATAACCACTCATTGTAGCACAAAACAAAGCTAATTGACGCCTAAACCAAAGCGGTATATAGTTTAAAAAGAATGGACGAAGCATCAAAAGACAGACCGCCATATGCTAAGACCGCACTAACTCCCTTGGCTTCAAAACCAGGCGACGTAACCCCCATACCAACAAGAGCCGAAGTGATAACAAGCTCACTCCCCCCCAGAAACCAGAAGCACCCACCCCACCACCCATAGACATAGATAACCCATTCACTCCGGAATGGCAAAGAAAACAAGAATGCGAACGGCAAATGGCGGAACGGCTGGATGACACAGGTATTAAATTGGCTGTACTCCACGGCTTTCAAGTATCCCAAAAGCCAACAGACCCAAACTACTTCATGTGGGCTTTCAGAGGGAAAAGCTCAAACATGGCAAGGGGGATTGTCGCAAGACTCAAACCTAATGGCCCCATAAGATCGAACCCTTGGGAGAGTTGGGGAGTAAGCCTACTTGGTGTAGCCGAACGGGGAAAGGGAAACGAAGCCTGGTCAACCCCAGAAGCACATTCCATATTACTAACCGAAGTACTCAACGAGTCCGGATTCCTACCGAAAGGCCAAGAACTTGACCCCAAACCCCACCACCAAACAACCGAATTGCAACACCCAAGACTGCCTTTTAAAGCAACTATCTTCCACGCAGGCCAGGACAATCAAGGAAAAGCACGAGCAGAAATGTTCAAAGTCGAATACTCTCCTCCAGCCCCTACTCCCTAGTCTTAAATTATTCCATCTCCGCTTGACAAACCAACATACACATGTTAATGTGTATACACATGTTAACCAAACGCACGAATATCCTCTTTGAAGAGAAAACATGGAAGGAGCTTACAAAACTTGCTAGCAAAAAGAAGACTTCGGTCGGTGAGCTTGTACGGGATGCTGTGGAAGAAAAATACACTAGAGAAAACATGTTAGACAAAAGAAGACTGGCTGCGGAAGCCATCTTGCTCCACAGACCCAAGCCCGTAAAGGGAAAAATAAACTATAAAGCACTAATCAATGCTGGGAGGAAGGTTTATTAAATCCGCCGTTATAGATTCATCTTTCATTACCTGTCGCCTCATGCCGGACGAAAACTCAGCCAAGGTAGATAAAGTATTTGAGGAGCACATCCAAGGTAATTTAAACTTCCTAGCTTCCCCCATTCTGCCATTTGAAGTAACAAATGCTTTAAAATCAGCCGTTATCTCTAAAAGGATCAATGAAAACCAAGCAACAATCCTTGTTTCAGACTTCCAAGCATTAGACATCGAACTTAAACAGGTCGATTTCCAGGAAGCGCTTTCTCTCGGGCTGGCAAAAAACTGTTCCGTGTATGATGCTTCTTACCTGTGGTTAGCTAGAAAACACAACATTCCTCTCCTAACCCTCGATAAAAATCTAAATAAAATCGCAGGTTGAATTAAACCAACCCCATTGCCTGCTTTACTTCCTGGAGTGTTTCCGAGGCAACTTTACGAGCTTTTTCTGCTCCCTCTGTAATTATTTTGTCCACTTTATTGGTATCTTTTTCAAGCTCTGCCCGCATTTCTTGCATCGGCTTAAGTTCTTTGTAAATTACCTCAGCAACTTCTGATTTCACCTCCCCATATCGAACTCCTTCATTCATGTACTGCTTTCTTAACTCGTTTACTCTGCCTTCTCCTAAGAAAAGTTCTACAAATTTAAACAAGTTTGAGACTCCCCCCTCTGTCGGAACGCTCCCCCCTTTTCCTGAATCAGTAGGAAGTTTGGCCAATCGTCCTTTTATGTCTTCCAATGAATCAGTAAGTAATATAGCAGATCCTTCAACAGATTTTGCCATCTTTCCTGCACCAGTTAATGACGGGACATATTCTCCAGGAGTGGCAAATCGCACCGGCTCTGGTAAAGCCAAGCCATACCGGTCATTCATTTTTTGCGCAACTTCTCGTGCAATCTCTAAATGTGGCTCCTGGTCAATCCCAACCGGCACCAGTCCTGCTTTATATGCCAATATATCAGCAGCCATTAAAACCGGGTAATATAAAAGCGCCATATTAACATTCTCCGGATATGCCTTTACTTTTTCTTTGAACGTAGGAAGGTGCTGCATCCGCGCAACGGTAATAACAGTCGAGAACAAATAGGACAGTTCTACATGCTCAGGAACCTCAGACTGGATAAAAATAGTGCTCTTCTCAGGGTCAAGTCCCGCAGCCAAATAATCCAAGACCACTTCGCGTACTGCCTGTCTAAAACCCAAAGGTTCATATGGAACATTGATCGAATGAAGATCTGCAACCATATAAAAGGTTTCATAGTCTGGATTATCTTGCAAAGAAAGCATGCCCTTAACCGCCCCAAGGTAATTCCCCAAGTGGAGCCTTCCATTTGCCCGAATTCCTGATAGTACTCGTTTTTGGTTCATATATACCTCCAAGATACAGTAAAGGCCCTTGCAAAACCACCTAATTACTAGATGATCTTACAAGGGCCCTTTGGTAAAAGGGGGTGCCACCCTCAAATTATACTCTTTAACTTTTTGCGCTTTCTACCCCGCAAAGCTTCAGCGAAGTGGGGCCCGGTTCCAACCTTCCGGATCAATGCTCTCTGCTACTACTATATCAAATTGTCCAATTTTAAGCAAAACTTTGGAAAAGTGCTCAAACAAAAAACGAGCCTAAAACCAGTTCGTTTTACAAAAAGAAATATACCACAAACAAAGCCAAAAGTCAAGATTATGGGACACATTTAACCAACAAAAAGGAGGCCTTTTGAGCCTCCTTTTTACTTTTGTTGCGGGGCCGGGAGTCGCGCCCGGCCTGCAAGATTATGCAATCTGTAATCTCCAATTACTTGGAGTGTCGGACTATATCATCATCCCGCGAAGTCTCGCCAAAGGCGGACAAAGTGGGAGCTCGGCGTGTAGCCTCTACGGGGTTACCTCGCGTTGCTCGGCATAAACAATCACGTTTATCCTGAGTTCAACGAAGGAACTTCCCTCGGTATTGACCCGCCAAAGGCGGGTTGTCCACCGATACAGCCAAGTTATTCAATAAGAATTACTTCTTAAGGGGCCCATACTACTAGCCTTGCGTGCAACTCTACACTACCCCGCATGTTAACCCAACAGGCCGATTATACCAAAATGAGCCATTCAAGGCAATCGTCCTTGACAAAGATGTTCATAAATTACATACTGAGCTAACCCGAAAAATACCCGCTAACCATGGCTAAATCATCACTTCGCCTCGAAGCTATAGAATTAAGAAAACAAGGTCAGAGCATTAAAGAAATAGCCCAAAACCTGCAAGTTACCAAGAGTTCCGTCAGCGCATGGGTAAAAGACGTACTGCTCAACGAAGCCCAATTTCTAGCACTGCAAGCCCGCATAACCGAAGGAAGGAAACGCTCACGTCTCCTAAACTCTCTAAACTGGCAAAAAAGAAGGCTCGAACTAGCAAAACTATATAAAAATGAAGGAATCAAAAGACTAGGCACCCTTAGCAAAAAGGAATTGCTTGTGGCAGGAATAACCCTTTATTGGGGAGAAGGCAGTAAGACTAAAAAAGAGGTTAAATGTGCAATTCTGATCCCAGTTTAATTAATTTCTTCATCTATTGGCTAAAAGAATGTTTCAATGCCGAAATAAAAGATCTGTCTTGTTATGTAGCAATTAACCAAATACACCGCGAAAGAGAAAATTTAGTAAAACAACATTGGTCAAAAGTAACAGGCATTTCCCTCTCTCAATTCACTAAAACCAGCTTCAAAGCAGCTAAAAGCAAGAAGATATATGAGAACCTAAATACTCACTTTGGAACACTAGAAGTACGCCTAAGAAAGTCGACCATCTCCTACTATAAAATTATGGGATTAATTGGAGCCCTAAAAGACTTTACATTTAAAGCTAATCTGCTCTAAAAATGTTATAATTAGCCCTACTGGCTGGGTAGCTTAGTGGGAAAGCACAGGATTCATATCCCTGGGAGCGTGAGTTCGATCCTCACCCCAGCCACACCTACGGCTACGCGCAGTGTAAACTGCTTTAGCCTCGAAAAATCACCTTCTCAAGCTCAGGCAAAAATAGCCTCAACCATCTGCCCCAAATCGGCCTCTTTTCAGGCTCAAATTCCTCCTCAACCGTATCCTCCAAAGGCGCAAACCGCCTCAGTGTATCCCCATCCGGAAGCACAACCACAGTCTCCCCTTCGGCAACAAGCCCAAGCTTATCTCGAGCCTCTCTCTCAATAAACTCCACCGAGCCCAAATTAGCCTGAATATCGGACAATCGCCTGTTTTCTCTTTGGACCTCCTCAAGCATCAGTTCCGCTTCCTCCAAAACCCCTCCCCTCCCAAATAACTGGAAACTACTATAAAGCGAAGAGATAGTAAGCAAAACCACAACCAAAACCAAGCCTCGGGAGGTCAAATTGCCCAATAATCTCTGTTTAAAACTCATATGTTGACATTATCCTCTTTACATGATAATATAGGCTATTGAGTTAAGCTCAAACCCGCCCACATGCCCCATCATTATACTACCCGACAAAACATTTTGAGCCCAAAGTTAAAAAATCATGGCAGCAACTAATCAAACAAATCTCCAGTCTCTGCAAAGAGAATTTATTGAGGACTTAAAAACCAAAAGTAGGTCCTCTGCTACTATTCTTGCTTACAACAAGGATATAGAGCAGCTAATAACCGCTCTTATCGGCGACGAGAAAACCAGTGCTCCGGAAGTAGCTCCCAAAGACATCGAAAAGTTTAGAGACTCCCTTTCTGAGAAGGGCTACACCGCCAAATCCATCTCTCGAAAACTCAACGCTATAAAAGCGTTTTTCCGCTGGATTGTAGTCAAAAAGATACTTGAAAACGACCCCGCAGCTCCCGTTGCGCACCCCCGTTACGACAATCCCCCTCCCCGAATCCTTTCTCGGCTTGAATACAGAGCGTTAAGAGACGCAGCCCGTGGTGATAAAAGAATTGCAAGCATCATAGAGCTAATGCTCCAAACAGGCGTTAGAATCGGAGAGGTCGCCAACTTAAGAGTCGAAGACATCAAAGAAGACTCTCTCTTTATAAAAGCTTACGCCTCACAACCTCAAAGAGAGGTCCCGTTAAATCCCCCAGCAAAAACCGCTTTAAACGAATATCTTACCGAAAGAGGCGAAGGTAAAAACGACCATGTGTTTATTACCAAAAACGCAAGACCCCTCCTAGTAAGAAACATTAGAAGCTCAATTGATCGCTACTTCAGAGAGGCCGGTATAGAAAATGCAAAGGTCAACGACTTAAGATCTACATTTATTGCGCAACAACTGAAAAGTGGCGTCGATGTTGTAACCATTTCCAAAATTGCCGGCCACAAAAGGCTTTCCACAACCGAACGTTACCTTGAATTCGTTGAGAAAAAAGGTGTCAATCGTGGAACCAAGCTCGAAGAGCTCTAAAGTTAATCTTTTCTTTTACTAATCGCCCCAGGTATCCCCTCCCAATCTCTACTTTTCCTAACCCTCAGGTTCTTTTCCCAAACTTCCCTTAAAACCGAAAGATCCACTCCTACCGTACGCTCCAGTGACAAAAGAGCAACCAAGTCTTTAGGAAAACATTTACCCCCAAAGCCCAACTCTCCGTCAGGCCCCGGAACCCGAAGGTGCGATCCGATTCTGGGATCAGCCTCAATCATTACCCGAACTGAATCATAATCCACTCCTAAAACTTGAGAAACTGAAAAAATCTCGTTCGCAAGCATGATTTTTGAAGCAAGAATAGCATTGGCAGCATACTTTGCTAGTTCTGCGCTTGTTGGATCCGTTAAAAAATAAACTGCATCAGGGGGCAAAATCTCCTCATACAAGGCCTTAACCCTAGTAGCCAGAGAAATCTCTCCCCCAATAATCGTACGGTCCGGATTCAAAAAATCCTCAAAGGGTCTCGACTCAGTTAAAAATTCTGGGTTTGCGACAAAATCAATATGGGGATGCTTTTCTGCAAACCTGGCCGTAGTCCCCGGCACAACTGTAGATTTAATAATTACCACCTGACCCCCTTTATTGTCCCCAATCACCCCCGCGACTCCTCCTACAACCTCCTCAACGATCGAAAGATCAATCCCCGAGTAATCTGCAAACATCGGAGTAGGCACACAAACGAAGATAAATTCGGAGGAATCGACAAGCTCTCCGAGCGTTACCCCACCTTCTTTGTACGGGTCATGCCAAAAGACATTATGTTTTGAGGAGAAACCCTGCCCAGTGGCCTGCCCCACAACCCCCCAACCAATGATACCTACGTTCGCCATGTGACCAAGATTCTACCACGATCTCCCCTCTTGACGAAAAGGTGTAAGATAAACTATCGCAGACGGGGCCGACAAAAGGCGATTACTTTTTAGGGGTAGCACAGAGATTCTAGGGCAACCCGCTGGTCACGAGACCATCCTACCGTGCTGGAAGACAGTAAGTAGGGAATACATGCATCT
>Ga0209541_10007148_pt1 | contig 18830 bp, 17 predicted proteins | sample RifCSPlowO2_01_FD_184027 | JGI IMG/M metagenome (GOLD analysis project Ga0209541, IMG submission 184027) | Groundwater microbial communities from Rifle, Colorado - Rifle CSP2_plank lowO2_0.1 (SPAdes) (version 2) | ecosystem: Environmental > Aquatic > Deep subsurface > Groundwater | place... | reverse complement strand
TGCCGATCAGACTCTTCGCTGTCTGCGCCAACATCGAAGAAATCATCTGGATTATCAAGTACACATAAGCCCCTCACAACTTTGGAGGGGTTTAATTATTGAGGTTATGGAGTTATGGAGGTTGTTATGGAGGTTGTTATGGAGGTTGTTATGGAGGTTGAACCTCGATAGTTTACTCACACGTACAAATAGCTTTACCATTCTCGTCCGTCCCCCTAGATACACAATAGTATCTCCAGAGGCCGACCTTGCCACACTCTGCTCCAACATTTTCTCCCTGACAACTTCCGTCAGTGGAGTTACCGCTTCCGCATTTTCTTGTCTCACTTGGGGGGAGGGGGCAAAAACCCGACATTGTCCGCAGGAACTTGTGGCGTAATGCTTGTTATTGTAAGCGTTAACCTGCCGCCCAACAAACGCTTAACTATCTCCGCTAATCGTGCCAAAATCTCTTCTGTTAGATTCAGGAATGTTCCGCGTTGAGTGCCAGCCGCCACCTCTTCTGAACTTTCTGCCCTAAGAACGATATTGCCATCCGGACTAGTCAGTCGTGCGGATATTTTAATTACTACATTATTACTGCTTGTATTCGCGACGATTGTCGCGGGGACTTTACCTGTTAAAAGCCCAGCGGTATTACCGACACTAAGGGGAATCGCAACACTAAGAGCAAGAGCGGGCTTTTCATCGCTTGGCTCTACTGACCTCAATTCGACGTTAACTACTTCTGGCATTTCTTCTGCTGCTTCTTCTGCTGCTTCTGCTGCTGCTTCTGCTTCTGCTTCTGCTACTACTGCTGCTTCTGCTGCTGCTTCTGCCGCGGTAACAGCTACCTCCAACTCTTGTAACGCTTGTCGCAATTCTTCAGTTTTAGCTTCTTCCCTTGCTGCGTCGGCGCCATCAATGGGTTTTAATACTACTACTACCAGCTCGTCGCTGTCGTCTTTCGCGGCTTCAGCATCAGCTCTGATATCTTCCGCATAGTTTTTACTTCGAAGTGAAGCATCGCTAGCTAAGCCCCCTATGGCATCCAGGAATCCTTTTGCATTGTCGGTTTGCGTGGCTTGAACTTGAGCTAATTTATCAAGCTCGCTTAACTTATCAACTGTTGATTTAGCGTCGGTTACTGGCTTAGCGTTACGGATAATATCATTAAATTCATCGCTCATATAGCCGCTAGCTTGTCGCAATTCTTCCAATTTTTTCCTTTGCTTATCCGTACCATCTAAAGCTTTTGCCAAGTCATCAATGTTCTTTTTTGTTGGGGCGGCTTTAACATCGTCACTCTTCTCGGCGACTTTGGCTAGATTTTCCGACAAATTCTTGGCTAGATCCGCGGCTTTTTTCTCTACGGCTTTTGTATTTTTTTTATCTTTATCTAATATCTTTTCTATGTCTCTTGTTGACTTCGCCAAGTCTTTTTTTACTTTTTTGCCTGCCTCTATCGCGGCTTTTGTGTCCCCTTGGTTTAATTCTTTCGCCAATTCCACAAGTTCGTCCCTGTTTTTATATAGATTTTCAAGAGTTTTCGCGGTCTGTTTATTGTTATAGTTAGCGCAAGCCTCACCGCAAGATGGCCCCGCCGCGACTCCTATCGCAGCAAAAGTCTCAATAGCCGTGTCTATATGGTCCACCGCCACATTTGTTGCCGCCGCCACATTATTTGTTGCCGCTGCCACATCATTTTGGGCATCCTCAACATTGATGACAGTAGAGTCTGCTTTAACTTGTTCTAGGTTTTTTTGCGCTTCGGCTAAGGCATTCAGCGAAGCAGTTAAATCTTTAGAAGCTTTAGTTAAACTTTTAGAAGCTTCCTTAGAAACTTCAGCCAACTTGAGGTTCATCACGATTTTTTTGCCTTTCTTAAATAAGCCCAAAAACCGCTTAGGCCAATTCCAGAATTGCCACCAGGCTTCACCTTCTTCGACTACTGGTGTTTCTAGGCGGCCGGGAAATGCCAGAGGTAAATCAACTGATGACCTCTGACATTGACAAGTAATCAATCCGCTCGCAGAATCTATTGTTTCAGCTGTGCATGTGCCTGTTTGTCCATCTGACGTAGTACAAATAGTGCCCACTGGTTTCTGAGGGCAACCCAGCCCACCTCCCGGACCGCATACTTGATTCGAGCATGTGACGTGCATAACGTACGTCACATTACAGGGGCCGAGGCCAGATTTAGAACCGACTGTTTGCGCGGTGGGACCACTTTCAATATTCCATGACCCTCCCTCACAATAGTCACTGGCTTGTTGTGCCAGGTCCTGTGATACGGTTGAACTAATCGGCCAATCTCCGCTGCAATTTCCTTTGGCTGTAAATGAGCAGGAGACTGGATTTGTTGTGGATTGGCATGTCATCTGCGCCTCAGCGATTAACGGCAGAAAATAAACTATTGCCAATGCCAATAAAACCGCAAGAACTAAATACTTCAAATTTATAACGCGGGTTGGGATTGAGTTCATAGATTTCATAACCTTTTTTATTATAGCATATTAATCCATTTTTATTCCAACTTTGCGATTCGGGGATTCCAATATTTGGGACTTCGGGAAACGATAGAGGTATCTATCGATTCTCGAAATCCGCTATCGGTTTCGGGAATCGAGGATTCCAATATTTGGGACTTCGGGAATCCGCTGGATTCCCGAAGTCCACGAAATCCGCCATGGATTCCCGAAATCCGCCAAGCTTCATTTATATATAATGATTATTTACATCGATGACTTCAACAACATCTTTCGCTCTGAACATAAAAATCGCCCGATACTTTCGATCAACTCTAAAACTCCAGATTCGCATACTTTTGGGCTCAAGAAGTTCTGTTTGTAGGCCCGGATAGAAGGGTTTCTTTTCAAAAAGCGCCTTTTGTTTCTCAAACTTTTCTTCTAGCTGCCTCTGTTTAAGATACCTGACGATCTCCGGGTGCAGCGGAATGATTTTCATATCCTAAAATATGAAGAGCGCCTTAATCCCTCCTTCAAGCTTTTCAGGAATTTTTGATTATACCTTCTCGTCGCCTTAAAAGCTGTAAGGATGTCGTCAACGCCCCTCGTGGGCGGAGATGCAAAAATATCCCCTTCCATGATGTCGCGAAGGTACTCATAACGCAACTTCTTTTCTATAAGTTCCTCATATTCCTTTTTGGGAATAGTAACTGTGGCCATATTTTTATGCTATAAATTATTCTTCGCTATGTCAAGCAAACTTCACCAACAAACTTCACCAATTTGACGAATCCACGGTAATGCAGGCGTAAAATTCGGGGCTATTTAGCGGTTTTGTTTGCTCACAGGAATTCACCAAATCTGTCAGTTCGGCAAGCGAGGAGTAGGTTCGGTAGGGAGTAATGGCAACTCTGGAGCCGGCGGCGTCAAGGAACCTGCCGTAGTCATCTACGCGGCCGCGAATGTTGGGGTAAGCTTTTTGGATGTAGTAGCCGACAGGTACTGGGCTTGACTGGACATAGTTGTCCGCAAGCTGGTCAAACGGGCCGTCAAAGTAATTGTTTTTGTTGATGTTATCTGCGGATACGCCGATTAAAATTTTACGATTATTCGATTGATCGTCATAAAAGATGAAACCAGTACGACCGTCAACTACAATATTTGGGCTTTCAGGAATCCTTATAGAGGTTATTGAGGTTGAACCTCCATAATATTGAGGTTCAACCTCGTTAGATTGAACTTCTTCGTCAAAAACGTATATAAAGCGGTTTCGATCTTCCAGAAAAACCAGGAAAAATCGAAAGCCGGATTCGTCAAAAGTTCTTTGGACAAAAACTTCGTTGTCTCTAAGTTTTGCCAATTGGGGCGGAGTTTGCGGAAGGTCAAAAAGATTGAAAATAACGGTTTTGCCGCGGTAGGTTGCCGCGTAACGAAAATCGGCAAGTTTTTCAACGCGCAAGCCGTCTTTTTGGGAAAATTGCTTGTATTTTGAGAATGCTCGTTCAATTTCAGTATTTAAGGTTTCGGGAGGCGGAGCTCCCAATATCTGGGATTTCGGGAAGCCTTCGGATTCCCGAAATCCACGGTATTCCCAATAAGCGAAGTGCAAAATGCCTTGATCTCGCTCCGGCGGCGAGAGACGGATATTACCCCAGATCTCCTTGAGCGCGAATTGAAAACTAAAGTAATAATAGTTCTCGCTGGGATAAACAATAACTTCTTCGGGGAGTTGAGAAAAAACATACCAAAAGACAGCGCTTGGGTCGCCAATATTTGGGGATTCGGGAAGCGGAGCTCCTAATATCTGGGATTTCGGGAAGCCTTCGGATTCCCGAAATCCACGGGATCCACGAAATCCGTAAAGCTCTTTGATATAATCCTGATGCAAAAAAAGTTCGCCGGGTCGAGTTTCTTCCCTATTGGCCGCGACAAAAATTAAAAAACCGATAAAAAATAAGGCTAAAACAACTTTTATAAAGTTTATGAGGCTGAACCTCATACCGGGTTAGTAGATCGAGCGCTTCCGTTTTTCACAACGCCCTTGGTAAGCTCATGTTTTCCTGGAACATTTTGTTTTGTGAATAATGACATTGTCTGAAAGAAAAATAGATGGGCGTTGCAGTGCTCGATTCACTACCTGGCATAAGGTTACCTGGCTGGCAGAACTTTTTGAGTCGTTGGAGTAGGCGGCGCCGTTTCTGTTGCGGGTGTTAGAGGCGCTACTACCGTAGGTACAGGGACTCCATTTTGGGTGGCTACAACTATAGTTACTGGATAACTTTCGCCATTACTTCCGTCGGTCATTGTATAAGTATATGGGCCGCTTTGTTCGGGTGCCACCTGGATTGAACTGCCATTGCCAGAAACTACCATTGAAACATTGAAGCCATTAATTTCACACGACCCATTCGGACATTTCCAAATAAGTTTTAAAAGTTTTCCAACCGCTTCGGCGAAAAACTCGAACTCGAGCTTAACAACCTTTGGCGGTATTTCAATTTTACCTAGCGATGCCGCGAATAATACGGGCAATTGCGCGGGTTGGGCAGATTCAGGTTCGGCCTCCTCCATCGCTAATGCTAAAATTATGGGCTCACCTTTTTTACCCTCCGTGGTCTCCTTAGTCTCCTCCTCCTCGGCCCTCTCGCTACCCTCAACTAATTTTAAATCCACCATTATAGATTCATGTCCTGCTCCAACCCGACTTTCCGCGGCGGCGCGTTGCTGTTCCCCTAGTCTTTTTGCCTCTTGCGCGGCTTCCCTGAAGTCGCTTCCCAACTCCGTATTAGAACGAAGAACATCTCCGGCTGAATCTACTAATGCCATTGCCCAAGTCTCGTGGTTATAACAGGCCGTGGTATCGTCGAACAAACTTTGCAAAGATTTCAGGATTCCTTGGCCAAGTTTGTTAAACACAATAAGGCCGAATTTTATCATCTGCTCCAGCTCGGGTCCTGTTACTTTGCCCCCCGTAACAAACGTATTTTGCTGCACTAATTCCATTAATTCGGGGCATGCTGATGTTTTAGGGGCTTGCAAATCGGCGGCTTTCAATTTAAGGATTATTGAATTCCCATCTCCGGGCCTCCGGGAATCCGCTGTTTCCGGAGAGGTAAAACCTTCTTTCATAATATTGGAAATTTTTTTAAAAATGTTTTCCTCGCCTTGCTGCTGCCGTTTCGTGCAAAACGCGTGGCCCGGTTCATTTTCAACACAATCCTCATCTTGCGAGCAAAGTATCAAACTACTTCCCCAATCATCCCAAAACAAAGTCCATACGGAATCACCAGATTCATTTTTTTGACAAACGAACAACTCAAGCGTTCCCGGACTTTTATAAAAACACCTTTGCGCAAAATCAGGCTCAAAGCCACAAGGCGTATATGGTCCCGCAAAATGGTCGGCGCTGGCGACCGGGACAAAAATTATTGCTATAATAACGATTAAGCAAATTAGCGTCATCGTTAAAATTTTCGCGGTAATTGATTTCATGGCGGTTTTATATTTGAAATTCAATATTTGTGATTTAATTTGGCAATTCCCGGAAGCGAGATTTCGGGAAGCGCGCTTGGTTCAACTTTGCGATTCCCGAAACAGCCTACGACAGATGAAGTTAACTGGACTCTCAATATTTGGGATTTCGGGAAGCCTCCGGATTCCCGAAATCCGCTATCGGTTTCGGGAATCCTAGACGAAATCCTACCCGGAATCCGCTATCGGTTTCGGAAATCTAATTCATCAATTCCCGCCGCCGTCGGTGGTTTTCACGACTTGGCCGGAAAGTCCCGACGCGAAACAGGTATTATTGTCCAGGCAAAATATCGAAAGAAGAGCGCCGGCAGAGGCGTTTGGCACTGACTGCGCGGCCCAGCTTGTGCCGCCATTACTGGTTTTTAGCACTCGGCCGGAAATCGCGCCGGCAATTGTCACATAACAAGTAGTGTCATTTACCGAGCAATGGATTGAACTGAGCGTGGCGCCGCTACCGGATGTTTGAGCGGTCCAATCAGTGCCGCCATTGGTGGTTTTTAATATGGTGCCAGTGTTTCCAATCGCGTAGCCCGTGTCGTTATTAGTAAACCAAACTCCCTGAAGGTCCTCACCTGTTCCGGAAGTCAAGCCACTCCACGTGGTGCCACCATTGGTGGTTTTTCTAATAGTACCCAGCCCACCCACTGCATAACCAGTTGTCGCATCCACTGGAAAATGGATACCCGCTAAACTATTAAAGGTACCTGATGTTTGGGCAGTCCAGTTACTGCCGCCATCGGTGGTTTTTAAGATAACGCCGTTCGCTCCAGACACGTAGCCAGTATTATTATCAACAAAATGAGCATCGAAAAGTGTTTGACCAGTTCCAGAAGTTTGAGCAGTCCAAGTGGTACCGCCATTGGTGGTTCCCAAAATCGTGCCCACGTCGCCCACAGTATAGCCGGTATTGACATTGACCGGAAAATGAACGTCGTAAAGCGCGCTATCGGTCCCAGAGGTTTGAACAGTCCAAGAAGTGCCGCCGTCTGTAGTCTTCACGATCCTACCAGGGGCCGCGCCCCCTGCAGAGGCGCCAGATGCATAACAAACACTGCTGGTTGGACAATGGATCCCTTCAAATTGGTAATCGACGCCAGTCGTTAAAGCAGTCCAGCCAACAGTTGCTGCCGCCGGAGTAGGCGCGCCACCGATGGGAGCCGGAGGCGCGGACGGGGGAGGCAACGGCGCGTTGATAAAAGATAAAATATTTCCCTGGCTATCAACAATTTGAGCAACGAAATTAGTGCCGCCATAACCATAAACTCTGACGGCCTCAATTAAATCGGCGACAATCGCGAGCGATTCAGGCGGCCGGCCTTCTGGCCCAAACTGAAGAGAATTATTTTGGGCGTTAAGGGCAGTTAATGTAACCCGAGCTTCGGCATAGCCCGGAGTATCAAAAATTTTTTCAATCTTTGCGTTTAATTCCGGATCGGGGGCCGGCGGAGGAGGAGGCGGTTCAAGCGAAATATCGGTTATTAATTTAGCAAGCGGCAAAAAGATTGATCGCGCGATTTCTAATTTAACGAATGGCAAAAATATCTCGGTTTGCGCCAGAACAAACCCGGACGCCGACAGGATTAAAACAAATAAAGCCGCGGAGAGAATGATTTTTTTGCGTTTTTGGCTCATTTCCAGCTTATTGGATTATTACAGTATAATTATACTATAATAAGGAAATTCTGGAAATTCAAAATCTAAACTGGATTAATCAATATTTTGGGTTTCGGGAATCCAATCAGTTACGGGCAGGTGGTGCAACTGGAAGACACGTACGGCTTAGGACCGTATGCCGCAAGGCTTGAGGGTTCGAATCCCTCCCTGCCCACTTCGGTTCCGCTTATTATAAATAAAACAGCGACGCGACGTTTCTTCGGGAGAACAAACGCCCTACTCGCACTTTACCCAGGGACCATTGTGAATAGGTTGCGAAACGCCGAGGACGCAATCGCGGCTATGACGAATTCCGGCATTGATGCCGCAATCATTTAACACCGCCCTGCATTGATCTTGATTGTGACACCACATTACAAGATTGCTCCCCGTAGCCTGAGCAGTCCATCTTCGGTTGCGTTCTTGACACGCATCCTGCTCGAGAAATGGTTCTCCCGGTTGCGGCGGCAAGGGTGGTTCGCCGCCAGAGCCAACGCTGGGTCCTTCGGGTTCTTCGGCAGGTGATGGCGCGAAGCCCTTGAAGAAAAGAAGAACGCCGCCAAATAAAGTGTTCACAAAAGCGCTTGCCTCTTCTCTTCTCGACGTTATTTCATCATGCACGCTAATATATAAACCGTTATCAACAGTATAATCAAAAGAATTTAACCACCATCCATTTTTATCTTTATTCAGTGTTTCAGTGATTTCAACGCTCTCAACTATTTTCTCATTGAGGCGTAAATTTTCGCCCTTAATTTTTATACTAATCGAGACTTTTGCCGTTTTATTTTCCGAAAGATCTATTAAAACATTCGGCCATTTTTTTGGCTCTTCGAAGCCGACATTTTCCAAAACGCTATCTATTCGATATAAAACCAACATATTAAGATCTTGTTCTAAAAAATCGCTTATCCGTACCAATCTTTTGCTTTTAGATGGAACGCTCGCCGATCCTCTATAAGTCACCTTTGAAGTTTTAAGATCGTGAACTTCTACATTTATATTTTGCGGATTTTCCGATTCATTGATGAAGATTGGAGGATTCCTAGCGGCTCCTGGTATATTTCTAGTGACTAATGGCTGCAACCCTGGACGTTCAAGCTCAACATCAGCGGCCTGAGGTTGAGATCGAATGCCAAAAAGACGCTGTAAAAAGGTTGACTGAGGTATTGGTTGAAATAATTGTTCTCGGGACGCAACGCAGTCATATCGACAAGGAGCCGTTATGGCACACGTAGCCCGATAATTTGGGGGGCTATCTTGAGTGGGGCCGCAGCTCTCTCGTTTTTCTTGTAATTCGCCTGCGCTCGGGGATGCGCAAATCCGATTATTTTCGTTTTTCGCGCATTCGGTCTCGCAAAGATTTTGACATTCGCTTTGGACATTTTTGTTTTTAGCTATATCTCTAACAGATGCGCATGCCGCGGCATAGGCCCTTGAGCAAGCCTCCCGCTGATTTTTGCCTTCAACAATTTTTGTATCCCTGCCCAAAACCATAGTGTCTCGAATGTTTCGCGCGCCCAACGACACCTGCGGCCAACTCAATGCTAGAACTAAAAAAGGAATAGCAATAAAAATAATGCTGCATTGAAATTTATGGATTAGCGTTGTCATAATTCTTTATTTATAAACCCCGTAACACCAATACGAATCCCGAGTTCTGTGTATCTACAAAAACAGTTTCACCGGCTGGACCGCGGAAATATATTTTCACCTGCCAAACTTCGCCGGTTTTTAAAACTGGCAATTCAAGCGCGGACAAATCAACCGGAAAACTATCAAAATCTTGAGAAAATTCCAAAGTGACCGCGCCCTGCTTTAATACTTGTCCGTTTTTCTCAAAACTAAAACCAACCGAATAAGAACCGTCTTTGCTTGCTTTTGCCGCTAATTTCAACTCGCTGACTTTAGCCGGAAAATCGGCCGGCTCGGATTTAACTTCGACATCAACCAATTTAGTCCATTGATCCGGCTGAACTGCCACGCTAATTACATTATCGCTCAATCCGATTTCAGAAGGGACGACCGAGCTGGAAACAAAAGCCAAAAGCTTGTCTTTGTCGGGCAAGACAACAGTATTTAAAAGCAAAACGAGCGCGGCAGAACCTAAGATTAAAGCTAGAAGATGAAATTTTTTCATATTTCTGAAAATTCGGATTCAATATCTGGGATTTCGGGAATCCCTAGGATTCCCGAAATCCAACTATTAATTCCCGAAATCCAATAATTCAAGCGCCGCTTTCAGGCCGCTATATGAAGTGGTAATAATCGCCATATTATTATCAAGCTTAGCATAATTAAAACCGGCGCCGGGCCTGGTGAATATCGCGTAACGAGCGGGGGCATTGCCGGCTTTCCCGTCTTTGAATTGGCTCTTTAAGCCCGGCGAAGTCAAATATAAATTGCTTAAATCGACCGCTTCAAACGCCGAAAGGTTTGAATCGGGCCCTTGATATCGAAAAACATAGCCCGGCCAAACTCCGTCTTTATCATAATACAAAAAGGCGGTGAAATCTTCTTCGAAAACCACGGTTGTCGCCAAATTCGGAAGCAGGGCGGAAATATAATCGCCGAACGGAACTTGACCGTTTTTATCGCTAATCGTTAATTCAGAAATAAAACCAAATGGTCGAGATTTTATAGCCTCGGCTTTTAGGGCGCTTTGGATATTTGCTAGATTGACCGCGGAAAGCGTAATCGGAACATTTAAATCAGCGCTGGCAGGAAAAAGCGATTGATGCGGTTTTGATTGAGATACCGGAAGCGGCGTTGTTGGTTGAGTTGGTTGCGCGGGCTGCGCGGCTGAAGGCGAGCCTGTCGAAGGAACTTCTGGCGGAAAAAGCAATGGGAATAAAACAAAATATCCCAAGAGTCCGAGGCCGACGACCGCGACAATCCCGCCGCCCAGCCACAAAAGAATTTTAACGACATTTTTTTTCGGCTTTTCGGCTTCTATGGGGCCGGGCAGTTGATCGGCGGTCTCCGGTTGAAAAACCGGCTCCTTTAATTCTTTTTCCAATTCTTGCGGCAAAACTTCCGCGGGAGTTGGAGTTACTTCGCCTTTTCGCGCGGATTCAATATCCGATTCCATTGTGCGAACGCTGACTTCCGGAGCCGGCGGCGGCTGAATTGTCGGTCTTGGAGGTATGGGGGGCGGATTAAAAGGAGAAAAGGGCGGATTTTCTGGCGGTTGATTGTCCATATGTTTTACTATACCATATCGTCAAAAAAAATAGTGTGGATAACGCGGAAAATTGCAAAGCGTAAATCGCGAATCAATGCGATACTGACGATTCCCGAAATAAACAGGCTGCGTTAACGGGAATCCACGACGAACGAATGCGAATTAACTTGGCGATTCCCGAAAGCAATAGAAGTATCTATTGATTTCGGGAATCAAATTCCCGAAATCCACTACTTTCCCGCTAACGCCTTAATTGATAGCCCTATTTTCCCATTTTCAATCCTGACTATCCGCGCCTTAACAAAATCGCCAAGCTTGACCACGTCCTCCACTTTTTTCACATAGCCCTCTTTAAGTTCCGAGACATGAACCATTCCATCCCGACCCGGACCAAATTCAACAATCGCGCCAAAATCCAGAATTCTAACGACTGTTCCTTCCACCACATCCCCGACTTGATATTCTTTGACAATCGCCGCCACTTCTTTATACGCCGCTTCGGCAATTTGGCGGCTGGCGCCGGCAATAAATACTTTTCCGGTTTGTTCTATATCAATGGTAAGGGCGCCTGTTCTCGCGATAATGCCGTTGATTATTTTACCGCCGGGACCGATGACATCGCCGATTTGCGAAGGATTAATATCTAAAGTTAAAACCATAGGCGCGTAAGGCGAGAGTTCTTTGCGGGAGGCGCTGATTGCTTTATTCATAGATTTCAAAATTTCCAGCCGCGCTTTTTTTGCTTGCGCCAGCGCTTCAACCAGCATTTGATTAGTCAGGCCGTCAATTTTCACATCCATTTGAATCGCCCGCACGCCGTCTTCGGTGCCAGCCGCTTTCAAATCCATATCGCCATGATGATCCTCGGGCCCCTGAATGTCGGTTAGGATTTTGTAAACCGGTTCCCGGTTCCCGGCTCCCGGTTCCTGGTTAACCATCATTCCCATCGCGATTCCGGCCACGGCTTTTTTAATCGGCACGCCGGCGTCCATCAAAGAAAGCGAAGCGCCGCAGGCGGTTGCCATTGACGAAGAACCGTTGGAAGAAATAATTTCTGACACTACTCTAATTGTGTAAGGGAATTCTTCTTGCGGGGGGATTAAATTGCGAACCGCTTTTTCGGCTAACGCGCCATGGCCGATTTCCCGACGGCCCGTAAAACCTATCCTGCCAACCTCGCCCACTGAATAAGGCGGGAAATTATAATGCAGCATAAATCTTCGTTTGCCGGAAAATTCCATAGTTTCAACAAGCTGTTCGGATCCCGGAGGCGCGATAGTGGTTACCACCAAAGCCTGCGTGTTGCCGCGAATGAAAAGCGCCGAGCCGTGAGTGCGTTTGAAAAGCCCGACTTCGGCGTGAAGCTCTCTGACTTCATCCAACTTCCGGCCATCCGGCCTCTCGTTTGATTCCAAAATTTTCCTATGCACTAATTCGTCAATCTCATTTTCAAAAATATGGTCGGCGGCGGCAATTTCTTTCTCATCGTGCTCTTCCGCCAAAAGATGCCCCTTGAGCAGTTCTTTTAATTCGCTGATTTTCATCTCCCGCTCCTGCTTGTCCTTAGCATACATCGCTTTTGTTAATCTCTGATCCTTATGCAAAAAAGATTTAACCGCCGTCACTAAAGTCTGGTCGGGTTCGGCCAAATGAATGGCGGCTTTCGACGCGCCGATTTCCTTGATTATTTTCTTCTGCCAATCAGCCAAATGGGCAATTTCTTTTTGAGCATCGGCATAGATTCTGGCGATGTCCGCTTCCTCGGCGTCAATGCCCTCCAACTCAATCATATTTATTCGATCGGTCGTGCCGGCGACAAAACTGACAAATGCTTTTTCCGCCGGCCAACGTTTTTTGATGCCAGAATTCAAAGGATTAAAAATCGCTTCTTGTCCGTCATAAAAAATTTTAACTCCGGCAACCGGCCCATCCCAAGGAATCTCGGAAATGCCTAAAGCGGCGGAGGCAGTGAGCAAAGTTATAAAATCCGGATCGTTTTCCTCGTCAATTTCCAAAATAGTCACCACTAGCTGGACTTCACGGCGCAAACGCTGATCAAAAAGCGGCCGAATTGTCCGATCAATTAAACGCCCGGAGAGGATCGCTTCTTCTGACGGACGCCCCTCGCGGCGGATAAACCGACTGCCAAGAATTTTCCCGGCCGCGTAAAACCGCTCTTCATAGTCAACTACCAACGGAAAATAATCCACGCTTTTTTCTTTATCACTCATCACGACAGTCACCAAAACCGCCGTGTCGCCGTAACGCCCCAAAACTGAAGCCGTGGCTTGTTCGGCCAATCTAGAAACTTCTAAACTCAGCGGGCGGCCATGAAAATCCATTTTAAATTGTTTTCGCTGTAAATCCATACTAAGTTAGTAAAAAATCTATGATGTCCGGCCTCGTAATAACGCGCGGGGTATTTCTTCAATCGCGGTAAATTCATCGGCTTCTTCTTTCATCTTGCCAGACGCCGTTCGGCTAAATGCCGCCACTTCCACGACTCGACCCATCCCCCACTTTAGATAATCAACTAGCGGCAAAAAGTCGCCGTCGCCGGTGACTAAAACAACTGCGTCCAAAAAACTTGCCATCCTTATCGCGTCCACAGCCATTCCCACATCCCAATCGGCTTTTTTCATGCCGCCGGGATAAATCTGGATGTCTTTCATTCTTAACTCAATATCGGCTTGCTTCAAAGCGTCAAAAAACGCGGCTTCTCTTCCGGAAGAAGGAACGGCGCCCGCCCCCAAATCCACCGGAGCAGCCCCCTCCACGCCTTCAGTCTTAACCACATAAGCAACGGCTCTTATCAGCTTTCGCCCGCCGACTAATCCTTTTATCAACTCTTTATAATTTACTCTGGCTTTATAAAGATTCTTGGCAGAGTGATAAAGATTTTGAATGTCGATGAAAATACCGACGCGTTGTTCTTTTAATTTCATACGCTTACGCTGATGTAATACCAATGAATACGAATATAAAATTTATTAGTTGCCATTTGTATCATTAGCATGAATTAGTATATTAGTATTACATTTTGCAATGTTTACAATATCTCGACTCGGGCACTAAATTTAAAACTTCTGACGAAATTTCCATACTGCACTTTTCGCATTTTCCATAAACGGCTTTTTCAATTTTTTCCAGCGCCCGACGGACATCCTCAAGCCGCTCCTTGAAAGTTTGTTCAACGCCGATTTTGTTGCTAAATTCTTCAGCTTCATCGGTTTCGGTGTCAAAAGCGTCAACATCGCTGCCCATTTCCGGAACTCCGGCGAGACTTTTCAATTCTTCTTTGAGTTCGCGTTGAGTTTTCTCAAGTTCTTGTTTTAATCTAGCCGCATCATCTTTGGTAATCATAGGAACAAGTGTATCAAAGATTCAAAATACTGTAAAGTTAAAGTTAGTAGTTAGCGACTAGCCACTAGTTATAAATCGCAAATTCTCTCCCTTCGGGAGATCTCTATCCCTACGGGATATCTCCCGAAGGGATGATCGAAGGGAGACAAATCGTATATGGGTATTATATTAATGTAAGCGTATGAAATTCGAAAATCCCGAAATCACAACTTCAAAAATTGAAACGACCGAACGAACTCGGGAACGTTTGCGTGAATTGCAGCCACTGCTGAAACCACTGTTGGAAAATGAAAGCGAGAAATTGCGCGGAAGAGGATTCCCGGTCGGCGCGGACGGCCGCTTACTGCCGGAAGAATATAAAGGAATCTATCGGCCAGAAGAAATCACGAATGACCTTAGAAAAGTCCGATTACTGGAATCAAAATATCGAGAAGAAGAGGGAAAACCGATCGGCGATCTTTTAGAAGTGGCCAAAACTTTGGCATTTAATCGTTTTTGGTTTGGCGGCCGATTGATCGCCGTACGCGCGTCAAAATACGACGACTATTTTAACGGCGTAGATGAAATAATTTTTGACGCCGAGACCTTTCAATCTTTGGCCGCGATAGACACGACCGTTAATCCTTTATCTTCGTTCGGCGAAGAGGGAAAAAGAGAAACTGATAAGATTCTAAAAAAAGTGCGCTCGGGAGCGAAAATGAAATATGGAGCAGGAATTTCCCGCGACGGCGTTAAAAAACAAAGCCACGATAAACTACCTATACTTATAGTCACGATTGAGCTTCAGAAATTGATTCAGTTAGCCAAAGATTTAGTTAGCGGCGCCGCAAGCGATGAGAGTAAAATTCTGGAGAACGAAGTTATAAAATCGCTACGAATCCAAAGCGACAGTTTTCAAGACCTCGTAGATTCGGAGCTTCGCTTGGTTTATCAAAAAACCGAAGCGATTTTTAAGGAGTTGTGACGCCGTAAGCCTTCTTCAAGCGTTGCTGACGCGCTTATCCAGTTTTACGAGTTTGTTTATCGAAGCATTACCGCGCCTCGCTGCTTTACTATATTTTACCAGCAAATTCTAAAACCTCAGAATTTCTGATAAGTATGGCGCGGTTGGTTGTATAAGTTAATTTTTAAAACGACAAATCGAAATCATCGGCCCCCGCTAGTTGCGGCCTCGGGCCATTTTTCTTGAAAAAAAGCCTATATATATTGTTTTAACCGCAAACTTATAGTAAAATCTAGATAGTTATGGTGCCCATAGCTTAGTGGTAAAGCTTCCCGCTGTGGCCGGGATGACGAGGGTTCAATTCCCTCTGGGCACCCTAGATTCAGTTGTTAGTTATAGCTAATGTTCGGCCAAATTATTACAATTCTTCTCGGGTTTTTTCTGACGGCCTTAGGTCTGCTGGGCGTTTTTTTGCCGTTTCTGCCCGGAGTGCCCATAGCTTGGCTGGGAATTTTTCTTTACGCGTATCTGACTGATTTTACGGCCATATCTTTAACGGCAGTCATGATTTTTTTGGCGCTGACTGTTTTGACAATTATTTTAGATTTCATCGCTCCAATCATTGGCGCGAAAACATATAAAGCCAGCCGATATGGCATTTGGGGTTCTTTCTTGGGTTTAACAGTCGGAATTTTCACTCTCGGACCAATAGGAATAATTGTCGGGCCATTCGCGGGCGCGTTTTTGGGAGAATTATTAAGCAGAAAAGAGCCAAAGCAAGCGCTTAAATCTTCTTTTGGAACCCTTGTCGGATTTCTAGCCGGGGCATTAATTAAAATCATCGTAATTCTTATAATGCTCGGTTTTCTCGTTTACGGAATAATATTTTGAATAATAAATGCTCCTTAAGACCTTTCGCGCAATAACTCTGTTACTGTTTTCAGCGGCAGTTCTTTTAATTTTGAATAACATTAAAAATGATTTTGTGGTTTCCGTTCCTCCAGAAATTGTCGCGTCAAGAAAAATTACCGAAATAACAGAAATAGTAGAGATCTCAAAAAAAACGACAACGGCGCCGGCTGTTTCAGAAGAAGGCATCAAGACAAAACAAGCAAGGCCGTCGGCTATATTTTCGCCAAAGCCGCCTCCAATCCCCACCATTCCATTGCCGACAACGTCAGAAGCGCCGGTCAAAACGCCGTCGACTCCTCTAAAACCAATCCCAACATCCCCTCAATTAAATGAAAATGAGATTATGGCGGCGACGGTAAGAATCAGATGCGGCAAAACTTTCGGCTCGGGTTTTGTTCTAAAGAAAAATGAAAAATGGTACGCCCTGACAGCGGCGCATGTGATTATTGATAAGATAGAGGCGCGGGATTTTGAATGCGATGTCATTTTCCCGTATTACAACCCGAACTTTGAATATTATCAGGAAGCCCATTATCGCGTTGGCAAAATTTTATCGCCAACGGAAACTGAAAAAAATTATAAAGAAAAAGGCTTTGACCTTGCCGTCTTGGAAGTTTTGCCCCTAGAGAATAAATCGGAAGACGCGCGCGTCTTTCCCGCGGGCTATCCATTTATTAATTATCCGCTCTGCTCCGCAACTAATTTGACGGATAAAATTGTCCTTTGGGGCTACGCCACGAACATAGGAACCACCGCCTCTCCCGGATCAATTCTTTCTCAATTTGAAGGAGAAATTGTGCAATACGGAGATATTAAAGGAGTGCTGAAAGAACGGTCAAATAAGTTTGCCGGCGGGTATGAATATCTAGCCGACCTGAATTATACCGCCGATTCCAGCATCCAGCATCCGGCTGTTTTAATAATGAGCAATAATAATTTTTCCGGCGCCTCCGGCGGCTTAGTTTTTGATATCTCTAAAAATTGCGTTATCGGCGTCAATATCGCGGTTTCAATTCAAGATAATCAAGTATTCGGCCTTGTCATAAATCCGAATTTTGGGCCGATCAAAGAATGGCTGGAAAATACGATTGGAGAAATTAGCCGTTAAGTCGGAGCGCCGGGAATCGAACCCGGTCTACCTGCTCCCAAAGCAGGCGTACTACCGGTATACTACGCTCCGATATTTTAGCGCGGGGCGAGAAGGACTCGCGCTGCCATTACACTACGCCCCGGCGGGCTTCTATATTATTTAATACTTCATGGACAAATTCAAGATTTCTGATAAAATTCAAATTGGTTTACCCCTCGTAGTTCAATGGACAGAATAGAAGGTTTCTAACCTTTAGATGGGGGTTCGATTCCTCCCGAGGGGACAGGGTAGTTAAAAGTCAAGCTTTCTGCCTTGATAACGGAATGCTTCTTCAACAATGTATTGAAAAAAATAAATTGTATTACTATAATGATGAGATGCCGCGGTAGCTCAGTGGTAGAGCGCTGCCCTGAATTCTTTGGGGCAAGATTCAGCAATGAATCTTTAAAAACTGGGTGAATTCGGGGAACATCCCGCTTTGGCGGGACAATCCCGAGCCAATCCTCCGCCGGGAGGCTACGGATTGCAAGCCGAAGTAATTTTTAGAAGGCTTGCCTGCCGTAGCTTTAGCGAAGGCAGGTGTAGAGACTAGCGAGTGAGTCCCAACAATAACCTCGCATAAGCGCCCAGCTCCGTCGATTATTGATTTCGGCGGATGATGAGATAGTCCAATTTGCTTCGGAAGAGGCAGGCGTCGGTGGTTCGATTCCGCCCCGCGGCACTATTGAAGAAATTGCAAGTTTTGAAGGTTCGCCTCGCTTCGCTCGGCGACTAATTTGTATTGGATTTTCGGGGCAAAAATGCGTTCGGACTAATTCAAGAATACTGCGCCAAAAAACAAAACTCCCAAAACAAAACTCCCCTCCCGACTCCCAAAACAAAACTCCCGTTATGCGCGCTATAGCGCGTATAACGGGAGAACGGGAATTGATGTACCGGAAATTGACGCGCAATGATTAGAATATAAAAAGCTCCGCTGGTTAGGCGGAGCAAAGGATCAGGGATCTGGCTTTGGCTGGCGACACTCGAAACCCGCGCTGGCGAAGAAGTTCATCCAAGGCCGCGAGGTCGGGAATCCGGGTGTCGAATTCGTACTCACCCCCGCCGCGATATTCACGGTGGATGATGTAATCCCTCAAAGCGCGCTCCAGGTATTCCCGAATCCTTCCACCGCTTTCCCTGTCAGCCGCGTTGAAAGACAACGAAACGCCCGAACCGTCCTCACTGCAGTAAACCCGCAGAAACCCAAGCCAATTCCTGACATTCACAATCCGGACAATCGGCTCACTCATCTACCGCCTCCTTTTCTTGTTCGCTTCGCGAACACGCTGACTATGCTGACTAAACGCGGACTTACGCAGACATTTTTCACGAACTCCTCATATCATAGCATATAATTTGCTATTTTGTCAAGTATTGACAAAAATGCCAAAGGGTGCTATATTTGAAATAATCTGGCGGCTCGGCGTAGAGCTGCTGATTTTCAGAGTGCTCTTTGAAAAAGCCCTCCTCCGCGTAAAACTTCGGAGGGTAAAGCCTGTGCCATCGCTACCCCCTTCGCATAAAGCTACGAAGATCGGGAAAGCTATGGCAGGCAAAGGAGGATCGAATGACAAAAGCCAGAAAACCGCTGATCGCGGCGCTTGCGCTGGCGGTCTCGCTAGACATAGCTTTGACCTACCTGATATTCACGCTGGAAGCCAGCGT
>Ga0209541_10007147_pt1 | contig 18832 bp, 22 predicted proteins | sample RifCSPlowO2_01_FD_184027 | JGI IMG/M metagenome (GOLD analysis project Ga0209541, IMG submission 184027) | Groundwater microbial communities from Rifle, Colorado - Rifle CSP2_plank lowO2_0.1 (SPAdes) (version 2) | ecosystem: Environmental > Aquatic > Deep subsurface > Groundwater | place... | reverse complement strand
AATAAAACAATAGCAGAATTTCTTTCACTCAAAAAAGAACAAGAAGTTATTCTAGAGCCAATTAACCGAAATAAAACAAACTTGCTGCGCAGAATTATCTCAATCGCAACAGAGCTGCGGAGCACTAAAAAAATACAGGGTATTTTTTGGTGCACCAAAAATCATTGATTTTTTAGCGTTTTAATTCTTCGCTTTGAAAAGCAAGTTTGTGAATTACAAATCATAATAGAATAGGTTCTTAATAAAACAGTTCAACTAAATAATACAATCCAGCGCCAGCAAGAATTGTAAGAACAGTAATCATGCTGCCGATTATTAATTGTTTTGTGCTTTCAGAATAAAGCCAGTGAAACGCTCTAGCAATGTAAGAATCAGACACTTTAATATTCAAATCAATAGATTGCTCTTCCGCAAGAACAACTTGCGAAATTAAAACTAAAAATATAAACAAAAATGAAAAAGTACGACTAGAATTCATCCCCCAAATTCTCTGCATCACCACCAGTCCCATCGCCTTCAGCTTCATCTTCAAAATCTTCATCCTCAGATGACAGAAACTGTTTAATATCATCATCTTCCTCATAAGCTTCATGCTTCTCTTCATCTTCTTCAGAGCGCTCAGAATCATGCTTTTTATGCTCTTCTTCTTTCTTCTCAGTTTTATGTTCGTGTTCAACTTTTTTTTTAGCCTTTGGCATGCGACTACCTCCTTTTTTAACCAAAAGTTAACTTTAATCACAATCTTCTGTCATGGCTGCGCCTGCTTGGGCGAGCCTTCTCAACACCTTTGCCCTTCCACAACAATCCGCGAATCCTTCTTCCAGATGAAGTTATCCCTCTGAAAACTCTTCCGCGATTAGTGCCTGAAGCAAAACCAGCAAATCTTGGATCAGCAGCAATTGTTGGATTCTGAGGATCAACCATTATAACCTCAAACCAATAATGCTTGCCGTCTTTAGCAAGGAAATATGAATTAAAAACTTCACAATTTGGAAACGCGACATTTGCACGCTCTTCTGCAATCAACTGATAATTCTTTCTCAACTCTAAACGTTGGCGAGAATTCTTTGGCATTCGACCACCCTTAATGTCAGGACGCTCATGACCACCTCTTAAAACTCTCTGACGAACAACAAATATACCTTGCTTTGCCTTAAATCCAAGCGCTCGTGCACGATCAAGCCTAGTAGGATGCTCAAGCCTCAAAGAAACCGGCTCTCGACGCCAAACAATCATTCTTTGCTGCCAAAGCTCCTTAGAGTCTCTTACATGCTCCCAATTGTTCCTCAAATGCTCAAATAGCGCCATAATCCCACGTTGAAAAAGATGGCATTTAAAAAGTTTGTGTTTACAAAGCAGACAGAAAAGTATTTATGCTCAATAAACACCGCAAAAAACATGCTTGCAGGATTCACAGAATTGTCAATTGAGTTCATGTTGCGAATGATTCTAAGCATGATTTACATTTTGTCAGGAGCATTCAAAATATTTGACATTAACGGATTTTACAACGTGCTAAAACATCACAGAATGCTATCAGAAATAAGCTGTGAATTGATTGCGTATCTTTTGCCGCCAATACAGCTCGTCTTGGGAATACTGCTATTCACAAAAAGCTATCCTGTGGTTGTGACAGCGCTGATATTGCTTGTTGAGCTTATATTTGTTATCTTCACAATAACAGCACTCAAAAAAAGAGGACACGTCAAGAACTGCGGAATTTTTGGAACTGCTATTGAGATAAAATTATCTTCTGCCATTGTTATTTTTAATATTGCATTATTTTCAATTGCAGTTTATTTATTAGCAAGAAATATTATTTGATTGTGAAATTAAGCGAGCCTGTCCGGATTACTCAGATAATGCGAAGCATTTCTGAGTTGTTCGGAAAACTTTGTTTTCCGACATGAACCGGAGTCTCAGGATCCGAAGCCCCGCATACACTTGGTAAAGCACACAGCTTTTCCGAGTTACTCACAAAATTACGCCCTCGCAGGGATTTGAACCCTGACTCCAAGGTCCGAAGCCTAGTGTCCTATCCAAGTTAGACTACGAGGGCGAGTGTAAATTTTGTGACATATCCAAGCTATACTACAAGCCTACAAATGCAACAAAATGAACACTGCTTTTAAGCTTTTACTTAAGAAAACAAGCCAGCGCAAAATTATGATAATGTTCTAAAGGCATTTTGCAGAAAAAAGTCGAATTCTTGTAGAAAAAACACAAACTTTACGGATAACTATAAATACCCAAAATTCTGCAATATACTCAAAAGAGGACTAATGGATGAAATCACTCAATTAGTTAGATTTGCAGAGTCTGCTAAAGGGCTGGACACAATACAAAAATTAAAATTAATACTTTTTACAGCAAGAGCAAAGCCTAACACATATGTTGTGCTCAAAATAAACGCGCAAAACATTGAGGAAAAAGCGCATTTTGAAAACCATTTGAAGCACAACAACATCATTTTTGAAGTCGGAAAGCCAAAAGCATATGAAGAAATAACACAAATAAAAGACAACATCATAAAATGGGAAATAAAAGGAACATGGTATGGATATGATTTGTTTTCAACAAAAAAAACAAGAGAACAATTCCACAAGTATAAAACACTTTTAAGACAGCAAAAACATGAACAAGCAGACAAAATTGCAGGAGAGCTTTACTGCTACCCAAAATGCTGTGTGAAAGAATATGAAAAAGAACACAACATCGAATATTTGAAACAAAAATACAGCTATTGTGAATTCTACAAAAGAATGCAATTGCAAGACAAAAATTTTCCATTCATATTCCACTACATTTGTAGCCCAAAATGTTCCCCCACAAAAAAACTTAACAAAAAATATTCTGAAACAATAAAAAAGTTAGCGCACAAGCTCTGGACTCAATACTGCACAAAAGAAGAACTGACAACAGACATAATGATTGATTCAGAATCAGATGTTTATGATGACAATGCAAAATCAATCTGGCCTAAAAAAGACTGCAGAGAATACTCTGCAATAGCAATGCACCCAATCAATGGACACTACTACCTGTTCAGTTATTTGACAAAAACCATTCTGCCACGCGGAACAGTAGCGAGCGCAAGAATTGCAATGCGCAACAATCATGCAGACATAAAAGTTTTGAGCCTAAAAGATTTCGTGCAAGATTTACATCATGAAAGAAAATTTTTGGTGACAAAATGAAATTTGCAAAAATTGCAGAAGTGTATGAAAAGTTAGAACACATAACTTCAGGAAATGCAATCAGAGAATTACTATCAAAATTCTTTAAAACAGTATCACACAATGAGATAGACAAAGTTGCATACCTGACACTAGGACAAATAGCGCCAGAATATGAAAACATAAATCTTGGAATTGCAGAAAAAATGGTGCTGCGCTCAATAGCCCAAGCGTCAAAACAAAAAATCGAATCCGTAACAAAAGAATACAAAAAGTTAGGGGACGCTGGACTTGCTGCCCAAAAATTTGTAGGCAAAAAAAGAAAAGATTTGACAATACTAGAATTATTCTACACCTTGCAAGAGATATCCAGAATAAGCGGAGAAAAAAGCCAAGACAAAAAAATAAACATTTTATCAAAACTGCTAGAAAATGCATCAGCGCTCGAAGCAAGATACATCTGCAGAATAGTTCTTGGAATGCTAAGACTTGGAGTTGCAAACATGACAGTCCTAGACAGCCTAGCAATAGCTTTCACAGGTGATAAAAAAGCCAAAAAAAAATTGCAAGACGCGTACAACGTTTGCCCAGACATAGGAATAATTGCGAGAACAATTGCAACAAAAGGAACTGCATCAGTCAGCAAAATACCAATATTGAATGGCAGGCCGATACAAATGATGCTTGCGCAAAGAGTAACAAAATTTGAAGAAATAAAACAAAAAATTCCCGGAGAAATCGCGGCAGAAGAAAAATATGACGGTGAAAGAGTGCAAGCGCACAAAAAAGGCAACAAGATAATATTGTACTCGAGAAGAATGGAGAAAATAACAGCAGAATTTCCAGAAATAATTGGTGAAATCAAAACAAATGTCAATTCAAAAGACTGCATAATAGAAGGCGAGTGCGTTGCAGTTGATGCAAAAGGAAATTTACTCCCATTCCAAACAATGATGCAAAGAAAAAGAAAATATGATATTTCAACATATGTTAAAAAAGTGCCAGTATGCTTTTATGTTTTTGATGTGCTGAATCTTAACGGAGAATCAACAATAAAAGAAACTTACCCAAAAAGACGAGCAATAATAGAAAGAATAATCAAAGAAACAAAAAAAATAAAACTAGCAAAAAGAATTGTCTCATCAAACCTTGACGACATAGAAGAATTCTTCAACAACACGATTAAAAGGGGTGGAGAAGGCATAATTGCAAAATCTTGTGATAATTATTCATTTTATACACCAGCCAAAAGAGGATGGCGCTGGATAAAATGGAAAAAAGAGTATGCAAGCAAACTCGCAGACACATTTGATTTAGTAATTGTCGGAGCATTTCTAGGCAGAGGAAAAAGAAGCGGAAATTACGGCGCCGTACTGTGCGCAGCATACAACCCATCAAAAGATACTTTTGAAACTGTATGCAAGCTGGGAAGTGGATTCACAGATGAGCAATTAAAAGAATTGTCTTCAAAATTAAAAAAATATGAAACAAAAATAAAACCAGCGAGAATTGTTGTGAATAAACTGATTAAGCCTGACTTTTGGATTGAACCTGCAATAGTTGTTGAAGTATTGGGTGCAGAATTAACAATAAGCCCAATTCACACAGCAGGACTGGCTATTCGTTTCCCGCGGTTTATTCGCTACAGACAAGATAAAAAACCAGAACAAGCAACGACGAATAAAGAATTAGGAGCATTATTTAAATTTAAAAAATAATTATTCTTTATGCTCTGCATGCTTTGATTTCTCTTCAACATCTTTTTTGTTTAGCAATTCATAAGCATACATCAAAATGCAGGCAAATAAATACCAATATACAATCATAATTACAAACAACAACAAAGCGCCAATTTCATATTTTAATAAACCCTTTAAGAAACCAGTTACGAAAACAAGCTTCATCGGCAAAGAAACAACAAAGTCTAATGATGTAAGAACCATGTTAACAAAAAAAGGAGCTTTAGCAGGCACTTGAAAATGGTTAAGATAACCAAGCAAAAATCTTAATCCAACAAAACCGCAAGTAATATACGCTTTCTCTCTTGTTGGCGAAAAAAAATAGTTTGGTTCTTCCATAGTGAGAAGAATTAAGCAAATAATATATAAAACTATTGATTGCTCGTAAGTAATAAGTCCAGTTCAAATTTGTCTTGATTATTCCAGGAGCGTCAGGTATTATCAAATAAAACAAGGCGCGTAATACTACATATTGCCAGAATTTGACGAGCAGACTTATTACTTACTCATTCCTATGGAACTGCAATTCATACAATCTTTTGTAAATTGGATTTTTTAATAGTTCACTGTGTTTTCCAACTGCGATTACTCTGCCTTTGTCCATGACAACAATCTGGTCAGCATGCAAAATTGTAGAAAGCCTGTGAGCAATAATCACTTGAGTAGTCTTGTGATGCAGATTTCTAATTGATTCGCTAATCGCCTTTTCAGTCTCACTATCAAGATGGCTAGTAGATTCATCAAGAATCATAACGCTAGGCTGCATTAATAACGCTCTTGCTATTGCAATTCGCTGTCTTTGACCGCCAGACAATCGCACACCGCGCTCACCAATAATTGAATCATAACCTTTAGGAGTTTGAATAATAAATTCATGAGCATGAGCAAGCTTAGCGGCATTTTCAACATCTTTTGGAGTTACATCTGTCCTTCCATAAGCTATATTATCTTTTATACTACGATTAAACAAGCTAGTATCCTGCGGAATCCAAGCAATCTGCTTTCTCAAATATTCCCTCTTAATGTTTTTCAAATCCACACCATCAAACAAAATTTTGCCTTCTGAAGGGTCATAAAATCTCATCAACAATAACGCAAGAGTCGACTTGCCAGCGCCGCTTCTGCCAACCAAAGCAGTTGTAGTGCCAACAGGAATTTTTAGATTAATATTGTGAAGCGCATCAACTTTTTTAGAATATTCAAAATGAACATTATCAACAATAAGCTCATTATTTAAACTGCCAATTTTCAAAGAATTTTGAGAATCTGCAAGCAAATCATCAACACTCATGATTTGAAACAAATTCTCGACTTTTTTTGCATTTCTTTTAATTCTTGTAAACAACTGGTTTAATTGCTGCAAAGGATAAAATGTCATCTGCTGATAATTAGTTATCAGAATAACCTCGCCAATAGTTATTTTGCCACGCCACACAGCATAAATACAATAAGCAATCAATAATGTGCGCAAGATTGTTTCCAACGCGGACTGAATAAAAGTCTGCTTAAACCACAACTTTTCAACACCATACTCAAACAAATGATAAGAACTCCACTTACTTGCATAATTCTGAGTCTCACGCTTCTCACTGCCAAAACTCTTAACTGTTCTTACATTAGCAACACCATCATACAAAGTTCGGCTTGCATTATCAGACAAAATGTTCAGACGCGCTTGACCATCTGTAATCTTTTGGGAAATAATATAAGTTATGTAAATATAAACAGGTATTGGAACTACTAAAAATAAAAAAAGTATTGGAAAAAGCCATAAGCTGTACGCAAGAACAAAAGTAAGCACTGTCAAAGAAACCAACAATTGGTCTCCGAACAATTCGTGAATTATAACGTAAACAGCACTACCTCCCTTATCGATTTTATTACCGACCCAGCCTGAATCATGCTGGTCATGCCAAGCAAAATACAAATCATAATAATGCCTCAATCCAGCAAAACGCCATTTATCCTCTATCTGAGTTGCAATGTAAAAACTAACTTTTGAAGAAATAAACCTGCTAATGTGTCCAAAAAACAAACAAACAAAATAAATCAGCAACAACCTTAAAAAATCATATTCATACCCTTTGCCAGACACAAGCATATCAATAACTCGCTGAAAAATCTTTGGAGCGGCAGTCAAAAGAATCCCGCTAAAAATTGCAAGAAAAATAAACAACAAAGAATACAACTTATAATCAGCCCAAACACTGCCAAAAACCTTTACAACAACACCCTTAAAAGACAAATCGCTTTTTGAAACTTCATAAATACCAATCATTCATATTAAAAGAATTGACAAGTATTAATCTTTTGCGGTTAAAAAATTAACGCTTGTGCTTAGTTCCCGCTTCCATCAAATGATGAATGCCCATAATTATGAACAATACTGATAAAATTGTAACACCCCAATTACTGCTGCTGTATCTCATCATACCAATGCTTCCGCCAGGAGCAACCAATGCCAAAACACCGCCAACAATTTGTATCCATCCAAGAGTTTTTGCATCCATAAAAATCACCTCAGTTTTATATTTAAAAGAACACATAACTATTTAATAGTTTTGTTTTTAAAACGTAATAGAAACTAATCCTAAAGTTTTGCGTTTTATATATAAAAAAGGCAAAACTTTAGTGAACTTGACTTTTGAAACACAAAACAAATATAAAACGCAAAAATCAAGTAATCAGATACTGTTTTGTCTGCGATACCTGTATGAACGTGCAGTCAAAAAGCGTCTTAGATGAAGATGAATTTTCAGAGAATAATTGCTTATGGAAGTTTTCAGTAATACTTATGGGTGCCGAGAATTGAACAGTATCTGTGCGAGGTTGTCCAGTGTCCTGTGGAACATTAAACCAGCTTATTTTTCTTAATCAACTCAATTGTTTTCATCAAATAAGCAGTCTCGTCAAGACCTGATGCATCCAAAGAAATTGTTATGCTTAGCGTTTTCAAAGCAATATCAAGATATTCTTTTTTCCGAGTTAACAAATACAAACGAGCAAAGCAGTAAGAAAACAATGCATTCTCGCGATAATTCTTTGAAAAATCATTCTCTTCACCAATTGGGTAAAGCTCAACTTCATTGCTCACCCTTTCAAAAAAACCAAAATTCTTTTTGTCATAAAAATTATCAATGCAATATTGCGCAATTTCCTCTGCGATTAAAAAATATTTTTTTTCATTCAAAATTTCACAAGCTTCAACAAAAGCAAGCAGTGCGTAAACATTTGAAATAGACAACCCAGCCAAAAAAGATTGTTTTTTTATTTCATCATAATAATAAAGTGCACCATTTTTTCCCCATAAAGAAGACTTGGTAAAATCAAGATTTTTTACTGCTATATCTTTGTACTGTTGATTTTTTTCAATTGAATAAAGATACAAAAAAGTAAGAGTCATCAATGCAGTGCCATCAATTTTTATAGTTTTGTCAATAAAAGGCGGCTTAAGCTTTGAACGGTCTACTTCAGAATAAAACAAGCTTTCTGCATCAGCATCCTGACTGTTATAAAAACCACCCACACTAGCAGAGAGTTTGTTAAGCACAAATGAAACTGACAAATCAACAGCAAGTTTTACTTTCGGATTTTTATTAATTTTCTCAAAATGCGAATAAGCAAGAATCAACAAAGCTTGATCATGAAGCATTTTTTCATAGTGCGGAACTGTCCAATCAGACTGCGTACTATAACGATGAAAACCGCCTTCAACAGGGTCAAACAAGCGATATTTTGTTTTAATCTCTTCAATATTAGTGAATTGATTATCAAAAGTCAATTGCACCATATCAAGACAATTTTTATCAGCTGTATTTTCATAAACATCAAGCAAATAATCATAAACAACTGCGGTTGGAAATTTTTGTCCATTTCCAAAAATAAATCCACCAAATGTTTTGTCAAAATACAGCTTGAAGTGAGATAAAAATTCCTTTTCAATATCTTCAAGCATTTCATTGGACAAATCTATCCCAACTATTTCATCCTGCACAACACCAGTTTTTTCAGCAATCCAAGACTTTGAACTTACAGCAGTTACTGCATTTTCACACAATCCGCGCAACAGTTTAGGATCACTAGGGCCAGAAAAACCAAACAAGCGAGCGCCATCAGGCGCTAACAAAATTGTTGAAGGCCAGCCACCCTCTAATTTTTTTAAAGCATCAGGCCGCTTATCAGAATCAACAAAAATAGGAACAAAATTATCATTAATGTAAGGATAAACATTTTCGTTAAATAAAAAGTCTTCACTCTCATAAACATGGCACCAATGGCACCAAGCAGGAGCTGAAATCACCAAAAAAATAGGCTTGTTGGTTTTCAAAGCAGAATCAAAAACTGCCCTTGAATAATCTTGCCATTTTATCTTATTAAATAAACGCTCAGAATTTTCCCTAGAATAACCATCATTAATGCTAATTACCATCTACAAAACAACACCAGACTTAATCAATTTTTCTTCAAACTCTTTTGGCTTGTGCAAATCATATTCAATTGATATGAAACCAAACTTTTGTGCAGCTTCACAGTTAGATTTTCTATCATCAACAAACAAGCATTCTTCAAGCTTCAAATCCTCGCCAAAATAATCTTTTCTCAATTCACACGCAAGCTTAAAAGAAAGCTTGAAAATTTCCTTTTGAGGCTTGACACAATTATGCTGATAAGACAAAACATAGTCATCACAATTTTTAATTACAGGAACAGAGTCGTACAAATGCGCCCAGTGAATGTCACCAATATTTGAAAGAATTGAGGTTGTGTAAGACAATTGGACTTTTTTAAGCCAATCAAGACCGTGCTCATTCGGCTCAATAACACCACACCACATTTTCTTAAAATCAGCATAATCAATTTTTAAATGACTTGCCCACAAAATCTCCGCATACAAACGCTCACCAGTTAACTCACCTTTATCACACTTCAATGCCCACAACGGATATTTCTGCAATGAAAAATTATCTTTTGTGACCAAACGCTCAAGAAAAAAATCAACAGGCTCCTCACTAACTGCAGATAAGTCTTCACACAATTTTTTCCCATTCCAAACCATTAAAACATCGCCAATATCTGAAAAAACATGCTTTATCATGATTTCAAATTTATAGAAGCAATATTTAAAGTTAGTGAATTATGCCCGCATCATTCTTGCTTTGCATTATACTGTTCTCTAAATAAATGCACAAATGCATTAATCACTTGTTCAGAAATATCTTTTGCAAAAACAGACCTTGAGCTTTCTTTAGCTCTGAGTTCTTTGATTACTCTACGAACTAAATCTACAAATTCAGGCCTATTTATAAACTCAAAACGTGCATAAAAATGATTATCTATTACGCCTGCAGCAACTGCTTCTTCAGTAGAATCATAAATTGCATCAAACAAACGCTTAACCAATTTATCAGTTATGCTTCCAACAGGCGAGCCTTTTTTAAGTGCCGCAATAATTCTTTTTTCTTTAACACCAAGAGTTTGCAATACATGTTCTCCTTTAACCAAATCTAACAACAATTTATGAAAACTGCTAATTTCGTCAATCCCCGCTATTTTTTCTAGAACTGCATTCTCAACAACAAACTCAGACTTTAATTGCACAATCAATTTTCTATACGCTCTAAGATCTAAAACTGCAGATAACTTTTTTAACAGCATAGCTTCCATCTTTAAAGTTGCATAAAGCTGGCGCGAAAGTTCGTACACATATTTATATTTAGTCTCACCATAAGCCAAAGAGCGCTCTAACTGTTCAACCCGTTTTATTTTTTTATCATGCTCCAGAAATTGAATGTCAGAAATCAAATCAGAGCCTTTATCTCCGCTATCTTTAATATCAACCAATTCAAGATTCAATAATTCCTGCAGCTTAGAAATTTGTTTTTTTCTTTCACCAAAAACATATTCCAGCCGCCCAATTATCTGCTCTTTCTCAGCAAGAGTAAGCTTATATTCATTTAAACTAGTTAGAACAACATCTTCATCACATTTTGCCTTATTTGCATCAGACATTGTTGTTGCAAAAAAAGCATTTAACAAACCCATGCATAAAAAAATAACCAACACCATTAAAAATGTTTCCTTTTTTAAAACATTTGCGCTGATTTCTAAAATTACATGCCAAAGATTTAAATAAAAAAAACATTATTTATGAAAATGAAAGAGCAAGAACTTGTCACGCATATAGACTCAGAGTTAATATTTATTAAACCATTAATGCGTGTTCCAAAAAGACCAGTGTATAAAGTTAAAAAAAATGAAGACGTATACGTTCTAAAGGTTTTTCTTGCAGATGATGAATGGAATAGCCGCCATTTAAACACAGAAAGAACTGTTCTCGAGCGCGCAAAAGATTTAACTGGAATCACAAGACTCGCACATTTTTATGGCGTAATAAGCCCGCATATTGCACTATTAAAAGAATATGCTGCGGGAGAAGATATTAATCTCGCACCATTAGACACTAGAAAAAATACAGACATATTCCCAGAGCGCACATACATATGTCACGCACTTAAAACACAAATTAATGATACTGTGCAAAAATTGCACAACCTAGGAATAGCTGATTTAGATCTTAGTGGAAAAAATGTAGTTATTTCGCCAGACAAAAAAAGTGCAAAAATTGTAGATTTGGGCCATTGTGTTCTTCAAGAAGATGTTGATGCTGAAACTTTTGAATTAAGTAAATCAAGGGATTTATACAATTTAAAACACATATTTTGATTATTCTTGCTTTCTCAAATATTTTTCTCGCTCAAGAGTTATAGCAATAGCACCCTGCCCTTGAGCAACGCTAGGAACAGAAAAAACAGAACTGCGAGGATACTCTACAACTAGTTGCGCAGAAGTTTTTGATCTTCCATCACGCAAAAAATAAACACCAAACCTTGTCAGCCCTTTGTCAAACCCAGACTTGTCATGCTGCATAGCAATAGTATCCTGGCTTGGAACTGAAATATCTAAATTACTGCCGCTCTTAACAATATCAAAGCTTACCACTTCATCACTAGAAGGCTCTGCAAACAATCTTTTTGGCGTAGTAAGCGACAGCGTTGTTGAACTTCCACCAATCAAATTATCGCTTCCCAAATCCAGCCTTCCACCGCCCCGAAGAACAATTTTTGCCTCACCACCATCAATAACTCCATCACTATTCTGGTCAACAACAACAGGATGATTTGCGGCTGAACTAACATAAAACAAATATGTATTTCCAGACATGGTTAAATAACCAAGCCCAGTTGACGAATCAAAAGGCAAGGACTTAGACTCTGTTGTGCCTACGTCCATAAAATAAGCAGTAGAAGATGCGTAATCAAAGCCGTTATACTCAATAATGTTTGTAACACCATGAATGTCATTCTTGTTGTTAACAACAAAATAATCTCCTCTATTGATATTAAAATCTGCATTATTATTACCTTCATAAAAAATAAGATTTTTAGTTCTAGAGCCATACTTAAACCCGCCAGAAGTTGTTACTAGAGGAATATCATATGCTACACCCAAATCATTATGGAAAGACAAATCATACTTGTCAGTTCCTTTTGGCGCAAACAAAACAAATTCTCCTCCACCAACATCTTGAATAGCAGACCCGCTAACACCACCATAAATAATTTCAAGAGATTGAGTAAGCATAGCCTCAGGATTTTTTAATCTACCACGTAAACCCTGTCTTGGAGAAACATAAACATCACCAGAAACTCTTGTTGCAGCCAAAGGCCTGTACCTCAACTCAGTTATCACAAAACGATTATTTGAAGCAAAACCAGAAATTTTAAGCAAACCATCAACTTGTTTGCCATTAACTTTAACCCCATTAATATACGCGGAATCACCATAATTTCTGTCTTCGAAATCAATAATCCCTTCAGAACCCATAAGCCTAAAACTAACAATCTTCTGCTGAATATCAACAAAAGTTTGAACAATAACAAAAGACTTGCCCATAATACTCAAATATTTATTCTCGATATCAACTAGCTTGTTATTCTCAATCCTGCTGGTTAAACCAGGGTTAAACACTAGAGCATACTCAAACAAAGGAGAATTTTTTTGAAAAAACAAAAAGTTGCCTGTTTTCCTGCCATCATCTCTCCCGAAAAAAATGCTGCCGCCATCAAAACTATCAGCGCCAGATTTTTGCAAAACAATATATTGAGAATAATCTGTCTTGCCTGCATTTGTTATGATTGTGCCGCTCTCTAAAGATTTAAGCTCACCCTTAGTTAATACGGGAAAGTCCTTTCCAATCAAAGCACCTATATCCACATTTTTTATTATGAATGTGTTAGTTGGCGCCTTCTTAAATAAATTCGCTGCAAAAAAAGCATTGCTTGTTATTTGCTGTTGAGAAACAACAATAGCAATTCCAATCAGAGATATTGCAAGAATAGATAGAAAAGTCTTTGTTTCATAATCAAAAACACTCTGACCCATTTAACACCTCTTTAGCAAATAGAATTACTCTTCACATTTATAAAGTTTGCTCTCAGCAAATTTCTTGAAGTCAAACTGCAATATCTCCCCAATTACAGACTCATTACTGATGTGCTTGCGCTCGTTTTTAATCGGCAATTGTTCTTGAAACTCAGACATTGCAGATGGCTTATGCATTGGTTCTTGCCCAGACCAGAAAAATTTGTCCTTATTAACCTGGCCTAAATTTATTCTTTCAATGATTTTTGTTAAACCCTCTTTCTCTATCTGTCTAACACGCTCTCTTGAAAGACTAATAACTTTTTTACACTCATCAAGAGTTTTGGGCTTTTCATCCCAGCCAGCACGCATTTTCAATATTTCTCTTTCATTTGAATTAACACCTTCAAGCAAAGAATTAACAAAATCACGATTAGTTTTGCTTTCATCAACTTTGCTTTTGTCCTCAATATTTGAAATATTTGTCTCACTGTCCTCAAACTTATCATCATCACCAGTTTGTCTAAGGTAAACCTCACTTCTTCTTGCGCTTAAAGCAGATATTATTGTTTTAATATCCTTGCCAGTAGTTGCTGAAATTTCTTCCAAAGACGGTCTTCGCCCGCAGTATGATAAAAAATTTTGTTCAACCCTGTTGATTAAGCTTAAAACATCATATAAATACACAGGCAAGTGAACAATTTTTGCTGTTTTCAAAGCTTGCAATATCTGCTTACGAATGTACCAAGTAGCAGCAGTACTAAAATTAGTACCTCTTTTATAATCATATTTATCTGCACCTTCAATCAAGCCAACGTTACCCTCGCAAATCAAGTCCATAACAGAAACACCTTTCCTCAAGAAACTCTTTGCCAAAAAAGGAACAAGACGAAGATTGCGCAAAACAAACTCATTGATTATGCACTGATAAGCTTTAAAATTGTCTTTTGCAACAGCAATATTTTCAAGAGCTTTTTCAACAGACTGAAACAAGTATTTTTTAATTCCTGCTCTTTCAAAAACTTGCTCTGTTTTTTTCAATATATTACTGGAAAAATCAACGCAAATTTCAAGATTGGAAAGAACAAGCGCAATATTACGCCTGCGTTCAGAAATCAAAGCAGACTTTTTGCGGCATTCATAACCACTGATATGCCTGCCATCAGGCTTTCTTGAGCTTTTAAAATTCTGCAAGTTATCTCTATATACTGAAACAAGCGCATCATAATACATCTTAAAATCAGAACCATCATTATGACGATAAGACATCTGATTATTTTGAACAGCATCTGAAAGAAGCTTCATAGCAATAATCTGAGCGATATCAACAGAATAAAGCGCTTCACAAGCAGCATGCTTAAAATTATCCCTTTGTTTTGCCAATTCAACTGACTCATCTTTTGAAAGAAAAGGCGACCTAGGCAAAGACTGGATATACTCATCTAAAGCTTCACTCTCGCGATCACGACTGCCCAACATAAGCAATAAAAAAGTGAATTATTTATTAAGCTTTTGCAAAGCAATCTCAATAGTGCTCACTCGCACTTGCCTGCCTTCACGGTTCTCGAACTGCTCAGAATTAATATTAATGCTTTTAACACTTGCAGCGCCTTCAAGAAAACGCTTGCAAGCAACTTCTGCCACATCAACAGCACGAGAAATAAACTTGCCTCTCGCTTTGACAAAAACTTCACTAGCATTCTTTGTTGTGAACTGCATAACAACACCAGTAACATAATTCATAAAAGGCTTTGTGCCTATAAAAATAGAATTATCCTCAGCCATAACAACCACCCCTTTGTCATTACAACATTTCTTTGTTTTTCATCAATCTGGTAACATAACCAGCAACTGAATTGCGAACTTTCTTGCTTGAAGGCGTCATGAAATCCTGAACAATCTTTTTATTGTCAACAAAATTTTCCTTCATTTCATTCTGATGCTTAGCAATCAACTTAAAAGCAAGCCTTTTAATCATTTGAGTTTTAATTCTTCCCATTAAAAATATTGAATAGCGGCTTATTTATAAACCTAACGAATTTGAACCGGCTGAAGCTTGCTCGTCAGGAATTGGGCTAAAAATGTAATCAATTGGCCCTACAATTCCCTCATAACCGCGTGTTTTAGAAGGATTATCAACAACGCTTGAACCAAGAGGATGCACTTCATTAGATTTTACAGACATATCAAAACGATTATTCCATAAATCAACAATATTTTCAAGATATTTTTTGTCTGCAGTCTGGCTTAACGAGTATTTTATCCTGTTTCTTTTCCTGCCAAAATTTTCATCATCATCATTTAACGTTAAGTCAAGAACAACATTTTTTGCGCCATAAGATTCAAGCAGTTTAGTTAAATTAATACGCTCCGCATCACTAATCAACAGCCCACCAAAAGCATACCTTCTACTGCCGCAAGTGTGGCGAATAAAAAAACCGCGTTTTTTTTTAATGTTATTAAACTTCATAAACTTGGCAATCATGCCATCAGTAACTGTCCTGTCACTGGCATGCCACTCATACCACTTCCCATGCCCAGCAACAACAATAGTTTGAATGCTATCATCACTCAAAACACGCTCTAAATCCTCCCATCGCGCATTAAAAGTAACAGTATAACCTTTAATCTCAAGCTTTTCTTTAAGAGCAGAAGCAACAGCGCATTCATAAATAAACTCAAAAGGCAACCTTAAATGTTCATACCAATCTCTTGGCTCAGAAACAAGAATTGCACAATCCGGGAGATTTTGTTTATAAGCTTCAAAATCCACTTTTTTCGGAGTTGAACAACCACCAAAAAACAGAGAAGTACCTGCGAACAACGCTGCGGATACAAGTTCAAAAAGTGTTTTTTTAAGCAATACAAGCTTAATTAAAAAATGGCTTTTTAAAGGATTTGACACAGAAATTTGCTTTTAAAAAAGTTCGCACATTAGCTTTAAGCTAAGATTGCTATCTTTTGTGTTTAAACTGATGCTTTTTATAGCTTTTAAAAGCCTCAATCTTTGAATGAAATATAAAAGTTCTCTTGGATTAAGACCTGTGCTGTTTAAAACTGATTCATCAATGTGCAAGTGAAGCCGTTTATTGTCTTTGCAAACAGACATTATTGCATCGCAAACTTCATCTTTGCCGTCGATTAAAATTTCTTTTAAAGGATAGAATTTGACGCATTTAGACCTCAAAATAGAGTAGTTTTGTTCGGACCAATATTGAAGACCAACTAACAATACGTTGTCTGTATTGAGGCATAAGTATGTTAGTTTTGCATTTGAATCAAAAATGACAATCTTTGACTCTTTGTCTAAAAGCTCTTTAAAAAGAGGGATTACATCATCATTTATAAAAACTATAAAAGAATTGTTTGTGTCAGGATTGCCTTCAGAAACTTGGAAGTGAATTAATGAACAGCTTTCATTCAGAATTGGCAATTTGGTTAGTTCTTGAAGTTCTTTTGGAGCGTTGAATATGTCCATTAGAATTGTTGATGACGGGAAGTATAAAAACATTACAATTCTTCGATACTGTTTTGTCTGCGATACCTGTATGAACGTGCAGTCAAAAAGCGTCTTAGATGAAGAGGAATTTTCAGAGAATAATTGCTCATGGAAGTTTTCAGTAATACATATGGGTGCCGAGAATTGAACAGTATCCACCTTTTCTTGTTTATTAAAACTTGTTTATTTAAAAATAAAAAAATAAAAAAAATTAAACTGTCATGAATGCCCAACCGCTTCTTTTTGGACGAGCAGTGAAGCCTTCACCAATTGAAGTTGATATAACTCTAGGCTTGCTTTTGTCAACAGTCACAGCACCTGTAGGCTGTTCAACGCTTGAAGCGAGTTTTTGGTTAATCTGGTTAAGCTTATCTTCACGAGCCTGTCTCAAAGCAAGATTTTTCTCTGCATCTTGCAAAGCAGACTGCTTAAGATTTAACTCATCAGCCAAATCATTCATTTGAGCAATCTGGCCGTTGTATGCATTAACCATACTGTCAAACTTGTGCTGGAAAAACACAGTTGCACCAACCAATGAAGTGGCGGTGAACAAAACCAAAAATAAAAGGGACATATTAACGTTATGCTTGATATAGCTCATATTAGCACCCCCTTGTGTTACTACTATGTGGTAATACTACTATATAAATGTTTCGGTTTTGCAGGCTTTGCACAAAAACTGCACAGAAATCTTATTTTATTCGACACATTGTTCTAACAGGAAATCCATTACACTTTGAATAATTCTCTTCAAAAACACAATCCTCAGACACTTTTTCTAGTTTTACTTGAGGCATTGTGTACCCAGATATTGCAGCAATGCCTCCTTTTTTCATAAGCCGCAATGTTCCACGAATAATCTGCAAAGCACATTCTGAACTTGAAAGGCCTAATGTTGAAGCAAGATAAGCACGGTCAAAACTGCTTTCACCCAAATTTGCTTGCTGAATCTTGGCAAGAAGAACTTTTATTTTGGCATTGCCAAATAACCCTTCACGATACATTTTTTCATACACTGCGCGAACATTATACGCGTTTGGGTCAACAAAATAAGTTTCACAACCAATTTTTTTCACAACATCAATACCATTATCACCCCAACCGCATCCCACGTCAACATATTTATGAGATTTCTTGAGTGAAAAAAGTGCGCCTAAAGCATCAGGATTCAAAGACCCTTGGCAAGGATATTTGTAACCAACAAAATCACTAATTGATGAATCATCTCCTCTAATTGCATCAATTATTTTACAACAATCTTTGTCAATATTTCGCATTGCATCATATACAAACTGAATACTGAAATGACCATCAAAATATGTTGAAGTCAGGAAGAGGAAATTAACAAACTTCAATTTATCTTCAAATGATAATTTATCAGACTCACCACGCGCAATGCACAAACTAATCCTCTGCACATTTTCAATATCTTCTGCACTATAAGTTCCATGTTCAATAAGCAGTTTAGCATCCAACGTTTTAATCATAAAATCCTCAATAAGGATGTTCTTTCTGCGAGAATGGACGTTTCCAACGCTTTTCCAGCCTAATCTGGGGCACGTCTTTAGCAACAAAAATAATGCCATCAAGCGTTCTAACCTGATTTACATATTCTTCATGAATGCCAACTGCAAAAAATAACCTGCTAGCAGAATGAAAATAGAACTCTGCGGCAGGGAAAATGCCAAGAACAGCTGCTTTCAAGTCTGCAGGAATAGCATTTTCTTCTGAATAAGCAAACTTATCCTCATCATACTTTATGTTATAACGTTGAATTTTTGAGCTCATTTCACACCAAATAATAACTACCTTAATGCCTTGTCCAAAATTGAATCTAAACCAGTGTTCACTTTTGAGCCTATAAAAACAAAGAATTGTTTTTCTTCATTAGAAGGCTCAAAAAAATTATTTCTGTCTCTCAGCAAATAACCACCAACTGCATTTTCTAATAAAGAATAATAATGAATTCTTTCACCCTCGTGAATCATTGCAGGTAT